>Ga0209390_10001614_pt1 | contig 42798 bp, 18 predicted proteins | sample BON01_FD_187212 | JGI IMG/M metagenome (GOLD analysis project Ga0209390, IMG submission 187212) | Freshwater microbial communities from Lake Bonney liftoff mats and glacier meltwater in Antarctica - BON-01 (SPAdes) (version 2) | ecosystem: Environmental > Aquatic > Freshwater > Ice > Glacier...
CTCTCGCCCCCCGCTTCCCCCGCCACAAGTCAACCCCCTGAAACCCCCTGAAACCCCCTGGAACCCCCCTCTGAAACATGACTCCTACTCACGTAAACGTCAGGGTATGCTTTTTGCAGATGCGGGCACTCGCAGATGTGCTTAGTGATTCGTTCCGGACGGTTTTCTTTGATCTTGTCGTTGAGCTTGAGCGTTTTGCACGCGATGCAGTGCATGGACCGGCGCCGGTTTTTGTCTCCGCTTCTCACAGGTCCTTGCATGAAGGGCGAAAGGTACGGCTTGAGGTAGTTCGGGCCGCACATTTTGGCATCTTTCAGAGCGAGTGCGCATTCCTTCTTTGTCAAGTCTTCGTAGGTGAGCCGCATGTGGCGCGCCGACCGCCGTGGCGTGTTGTCGTTGTTGGGAGAGGAAGGGCTCGACAGGGAGGGGTTTGGGCGCTTTCGCGTCACGGGGCTCGGCGGTCCTGCCTCCGCGGCTGCTTCCGCGGCTCTTGCCTGGCTGGTCGTTGCACGGGCGAACAACGCCGGGATGAGCGTGGGGCCAGGAGCGCCGGTCCAGCGAGGTGCGGGTCCCATGTTCGGGTTGAATCGGGTCATTCCTTTGGGTTCATGGAGGGGATTTTTGCCAAGCTCTTCGCGGGAGGGCCGCGCGGGGTGCTGCCGGGGGGAGCTGTCGCTTGCGGGTGTGTATGCAGGTGCAGGTGCGGGTGCGGGCGAGGCTGCGGCCGCGGCTGCAGCTTTGGCTGCAGCAGCTCGAGTGACCGGGGAAGGGCCAACGAATCCGCCCGAGTCTACCGAGTCCGACAGGTAGCCGGCGCCGAGCTCGAACAGCCGCGTGACGCGGCTGAGCCGGACGTCACCCGACATGTGCGCGAGGAGGGCGAGGAGGGCGAGCGCGGCGATTAAACAGAGTCTCATCCTTGTTTTATGCTGGTTACACTGAGCACCCATCAGCAAGTTAAGTGGCCGCCGTCGCTGAGACACTACAAGTACAAAGCCATTACACAAGCTGCCGCCGGACGTGGCCAGTGTCGGCACCTGACGCTGTCGCCGGCTTGAGCATCAATTGTGCCCCTTGATACGCGCGCTTCCTGGCACGGGGAAGGAAGGAGCTGTGCATAGGTGTGGGCGCTTCCGGGAGGGCGGAGGCGGGGGCGGGGGCGGGGGCGGGGGCGGGGGCGGGGGCGAGGCCGGGGCGGACTCATGCGGGTCGACAACCAAAGCCAACAGCTCCTCTATCCAGGGATCGACCGGCCCAGTGACAGGGGAGCACTCATCGGCCACGGAGCCACACTCAGAGGTCCCAAAGACGGCGGCCGGCCGCTCGCCGACGATCCGCGGGTACGGGCAGCTGTCGTCCGGCGAAGACCCGGCTTCGCTGTTGGGCGAGCTAAGTAGCAGGTCATTTGATCCGCCGGGGTGGTGAGCAAAGAGCGCGATCGCGCACAAAGACGTGAGCTTGTCCTTGGACAGGCGGCTCAAGTGCTGCACCAACAGCTGTTGAGAGGATGGGGCGGGGGACAGGCTGCTCACGAGCGCCACTACCTCCGAGAGCTTGCGCTCGAGCATCAACTCGGCTGGATGACGAGAGGCGAGTCGCCTGTTTGCCTTGTCTGCCGGTCCCTCTGTTGGTAAGGGGCGCGGGGCGACGTCCATTCAAAACGTGCGCTGTTTGTTCGTTGTTAGGGGGCAGAAGGGGCCGTTCGTGCGTGGGTGTTTGTATGTGGGTGTGCTATGCGTGTGAGCCACAGCGGCTGTGGCTTTACGTGGCTGTGGCATTACACGAAGGCGGTTTTTCAACCAGCTGGCGACACTTTGGCGACGGAGGGTGGCGACGTTTTGGCGACGGCGACGGCGATGTTTGGCGACTGTTGCCGATAGGGTTGGACGGCGACGCCGACGGCGATGCGGCAACGCCGTGAGAGAAGTGCGGCGCCGTCCCAAAACACCCAGACACACATACACACAGCAACAAACACACGTCACCATGGCGTTCTCGTTCGGCGGCGCCACCACGCCTGCGCCGGCGACCGGAGGAGGAGGGCTGTTTGGCGCGGTGAGGACAAAGAAGACGGGTGGGCGGAACGTTTCAAAACTGCCAGTTACGATGTTCCCTTCCGTGCCTGACGCACAAACGTGGTGGCCTGGCTCTCGCCGTCCGTGCTCGATGTCGATGGTCGCGCGTGCGCGCGACTGCAAAAGGGGAGGCAACTCCCCGATCGAAACCGTGATCGATCGATCGATCCCGCCCGTCAAGAGCAACGAGGGCGCGCGCTGCGTCCCTCTTTCCCGTTGGCTGTCAGGACAGACAGGGCGTCATTCCCAAGCGCGCGCCACCGCACTCACTCGCCCCTCCCTGAACCCCCTTACCCCGATCAATCAACGCACACCGACAAACGCGCAGCAAACGCCGTCGCTGTTTGGCGGCGGCCTCTTTGGCGCCGCGCCGGCCGCCGCCCCTCAGCAGCAGCAGCAACAGCCCGCATTTAGCCTTGGCGGCGGCGCGCCCGCGGCGTCCCCCTCGCTCTTTGGGCAGCAGCAGCAGCAACAAGCAGCCCCCTCGTCGCTCTTTGGCGGGGGCGGGGGCGGCCTCTTTGGCGGCGCCCAGCAGCAGCAGCAGCAGCAGCAGCAGCAGCCCCAGCAGCAGCCATCTCTGTTTGGCGGCACTGGAGGTGGTTTTAGCTTTGGCGGCGCACCACAGCAGCAGCAGCCACAGCAGCAGCAGCAGCCAGGAGGTCTGTTTGGCCTCGCGGCGGCGACGGGGACGGGCGGCGCCCTCACGCTGGCGACGTCGTTCCCCCAGCAGCAGCAGCAGCAGCAACAGCTGCAGCAACAGCAGCAGAAGCTGCAGCAGCACCAAGCGCCCAGCAACGCGACCATGGCCCAGCAGCAGCTGCAGCGCGAGGTGCTCGAGATCGCGGCCGCGTACGCGCCGCAGCTCGCGGCGCAGGCGGCGGCCGGGGGCGGGCCCGCAGCGCAGGCGGCCGTCGCCGCCGCCGCCGCCAGTGGCCGCTTCACGGCTTTGTTCCTCAACGTGCTGCAGGGGCCCGGCGCGGCCGCGGCCGCCGCGGCCGCCACCGCCACCGCGCGCCCGCCCGAGGGCATCGACGAGCTGCGCTGGCGCCGCGCCGTCCGCGAGGCCGTCGCGACCGCGTCGGCGTCGGCGGCCGCGTCGGCCGCCGCCGCCGCCGACGACGCGACCGCGCCCCTGGCGCCAGGGGGGGGTCCGGGCGGGGGAGCGCACGGCGGCGGCGGCGACCCAGACCAGCTGCCGCACATGGTTCCCGTCGCCGCGCGCGGATTCGCCGAGCTGCTCGCCCGCGCGCGCCAGCAGGAGGCGGCCGTCGAGGAGAACCGCCGGCGCCTGTGCGACCTGCGCGCGCTGGCGCACCGGCTCGAGGTGCGGCAGCGGGAGGACCTGCGCGCGCGCGCGGCGGCCGCCGTCGAGGCGCACGGGCGGCTGGCGTCGCGTCTGCTGGCGGTGTGCCGGTGCGTGGACGGGCTCGAGGCGCGCGCGGCGCTCCTGGCGCCGGGGCCGGGGGGGGCGGGGCCCGCGGGGGCGGCGGCAAACGCGACGGCGCGCGCGCGGGAGCAGCGGCTGTCGGCGGCGCTCTCGCGCGTCGAGGCCGCGCTCGCGCCCGGGGCGCCCGGCGGGCTGCCGCGCCGGCTGGAGGCCGTCGCCTCGGCCGCGCGCTTGGGCGGCGGCGGCGGTTGGGGGGCCGGCGCAGGAGGAGGAGGAGGAGGAGGAGGGGCCGGCGCCCGCGCCGGCAACGGCGGCGGCGGCGGCGGCAACGGCGGCGGCGACGCGTCGTCGCTCGACGGCGCCTCGCTCGAGCGGCTCTTTGGCGTGCTGCAGGAGCACGCGACGGGGCTGGAGCGGCTGCAGGAGGTGCTGCGGCGCGACCTGGTGGACTTGTCCGTGGTGACAGGGTGAGAGAGGCCGTCGGATTGCGCTTTTGAACACGAATAAGGCCGAACCCCCCCAACAACAAATCTCTTTTTCAACGGCGGAGTACGGAAAACCGACGACGACGAGCGCGCGGGCAAAGACGACGACAAAACGACGACGACAGAAAATCAAAAAGGTTCAAGCGCCGCCGCCCGCCTTGCGCGCGAAAAAGTTGCCCATCGTCGCGCGCTGCTGCGCCGCCTGCTGCCGGGCCTCCATCTTGGCGCGCCGCTGCGCCGCGCGCACGCCGGCCTGCGCGGCCGCGTCGCCCTCGGCTAGACCAAACGCGCGCTCGAACGCCGCGTCGGCGCGGCCGGCCTCGCCCGCCATGGCGAGCGCCCTGGCGCGCCGGAAGGCCACCTTTGCCGGGTCGGGCGCGCCGGGCAGGCCGTCCATCTCGTCGGCCGCGTCGCAGGCCTTGAGGGCGCGCGCGCCGTCGCCCGCGGCCAGGGCCGCGGCGGCCAGGTTGGCCAGCGCCGCGCCGCGCAGGGCGTCGATCGCCGCCACGCGCGCGGCCGTCGCGGCGTCGGCCGCCTCGCCGCCGTCGTCGTCGCCGCCGTCCTCGCCTTCCTCGCCCTTGCCGCCCTCGGCCTCCTCCGCCTCCGCCTCCTCCCCGGCGTCCGGCGCGTCAAAGTCCCGCGTCGACGCCAGCAGCCGCAGCAGGTGGTCGTACCGCCCCGCCGCCGCCGCCGCCTTGCCCGCCTTGTACAGCGAGTTCCCTTTCGCCTTGACGCGCTCGGCCAGCGCGAGCCGCGCCCGCCAGCCGAGCCGCTGCCAGTAGCCCTCCCGCTCGAACGACACGAGGCGCACCTGGAACTCGTACGCGTGCAGCGGCAGCGGGCGCTCGGCCCCGCCCGCGCCGGCCGCAGTCCCGTCTCCCTTGCCCTCGAGGCGAAGCCGGCGCGCGTCCTCGGCGGCGGCCGCGCGCAGCGCTGCCGCCGCCTCGGCGTCGCCCGTCGCCGGCGCGGGCTGGGCGTAGCGGAGCGAGCAGCGGACGGCGGCCGTCTCGCCTGGGGTCATCAGGCGCACGGCGAGCTCGAGGGCCGCGGGGAGGTCGCCGCAGCCCGTGTCGGCCACCACGGCGCGGCCCTTGAGGGCGGGGTCGGCGCGCGAGTCGTACTCCCACGCGGCGGCGGCCGCGCCCTCGGCCGGCCACGCCCACTCTGCGCCGCCGCCGCCGCCGCCCCCCTCCTTTTCCTCCCCCTCCTCCTCCTGCCCCCCGCCCGCCTCGCCCGCCGCCTGCACCTGCGAGTCCAAGGGCCTCATGGGCAGCTCGTCGACGTCCCGGTCCAGCCGGCGCGCGCGCCAGTGCAGCCGCACGGTCGTGTCGTGCAGCGGGCAGTCGGCTGGAAACGATCCGCGCCCCTCGGAGACCCTGCGCTTGGTGGCGCCGCCGTTGCCCGCGAGGTCGCGCACCTGCACGAGGCGCAGGAGCTCGACGGTCAGCTCGACCTGGTAGGCGCCCGCGGGGGGCGGGGGGATGGCGGCGCCGCTGGCGCCGGCCTCGGCGGCGGCAGCCCCTCCGCCGCCACCGCCCGCCGCCATCGTCGTCGTCATCAGCCGCGCGGGCACGACAAACAGCGCCCGCTCGCCGCGCGTGGTGTGCTCGAGCGCCAGCTCCACCCCGCGCGGCAGCAGCCGCTGCCCGAGCGGGACCGACAGCGGCGCGGACGCGGGCGCCTCGTAGTAGGGGGCCGCGCCGAGCGGGGCGCCGTCGGCCGCCAGCGGCCGGAGCGACAGCGCAAACGTGGCCTCGTTCGGCGCGCGCGCCGACTCCCAGCTGTCCGAGTCTCGCAGGACGCGCTTGTACACGTCGTCCAGCTCGGCGCCGTCGTCGCCGACGTAGACGAGCGCGCGCACGGACGCCAATGCGGCGGCGGCCGCCGCCGCGTCGTCGCCGTCGCCGTCGTCGTCGCCGTCGCCGTCCCCTTCTGCCCCATTGTTCTTCTTGTCCTTCTTCTTCTGCGCCCGCCGCTTGAGCTTGTCTTGCAGGTGCTTGAGGCGCCGCTCGACGGCGGCGCGGTCGGTCTCGCTGGTGTCGGGCTCCTCTTCCTCGTCGCTGCTGCTGCCGCTGCTGTCGCTGCTGCCGTCGTCGTCGTCGTCCGCCTCCACCTCCTCCTCTTCCTCCTCTTCACCGCCCCCCCCTCCGCGCGCCGGCAGCACGCGCAGCAGCTCCACGTCAAACGCCACCAGCTCGGGCGGGATGACAGGGGAACCATCGTCGCCAAACTCCTCGGCAACAGCCGCACCGCCGAGGCCCCCGGCGTCCTGCCTTCCACCAACCGCCGTCTCGTCCTCGCCGTCGCCGGCGGGCGGCGCCGCCACCAGCGGCAGCAGGCGGGACAGTCCGCAGTCCGGGTGGGCGAATCCGTACGCCCTGTGCACCGCGCGCGCCATGCGGCGCTCGCCCGGGCGCATGCGCGACAGCACGAGCTCGAGGGCGCGGGGCGGGCGCGTGCGGCCCTTGCCGAGGCGAAAGGCGACGGGGGCGCCGCCGGTGCTGCCCGGCGGCGGCGGCGGAGGAGCCAGGCGGGGGGGGGCGGCGCCGCCCCTTTTGCCGGCAGCGGGCGAGGGCGGCGAGTCCTCGGCGCGCGTGGTGAACAGCACGTGCGCGGGGGAGTCCGGCCCGTAGTCGTCGAGGCCCGGCTCGACGGCGCGCACCGTCACGTGCACGACCACGACGTCGCCGTCGGCCGGCGTCCGGTCTCCTCGGCCGAGGCGGCGGCGGTGGCCGGGCGGCGGCGCCTCGCCGTCGCGTTCGTCCTCCTCCTCCTCGGCCTCGTCGTCGTCGTCCGCGCAGGCCGCCGTCAGGGGCGCCTCCAGCACGGCGCCCGACGCGAGGTCCTGCTGTTCGCGCAGGGCCGCGTCCTGGCGCTGGCGGTCGGCCTTGAGCTCGGGCTCGGCCGGCCACTCGTCCGGCGCCGGGCGGGCGAGCGCGCGCAGCAGCGCCGAGAGCGCGAAGGGCGTGCGCGCGACGGCGGCGGCGCCGGCAGCGGGCGCTGGGGGTGGCGTCATCGCGTTCGTCCTGCTCCCTCTGTCGGTGGCTTGTAGCGGTTGTTCAGGAGGCGACGATCGCCCGCGCGCGCGCCTGTGCGCGTCCCGCAAGGAGCGGGTCGGAATCGGTTGAGGGGACTGACGCGCCCTCTCTCTCTCTCTCCCTTTCTCGGAGTTGTCGCACGCGCGGTGGTGGCAGACGCGAATCGAGTCGGTTTGATTGGTTCGCTGCGGCTTACAAGAACGGATCTCGTAACTGTGGCTGCGGGTTGTGGGTCTTTCCCCCTCCTCTTTCTGTCCTCCCTTCAACTGCTCCTCCCCCCGGGTTTTTCCGCGCGCGCTCTTTTGCCTGCGACCCTTTGCTCGATCGATGGACGAGCGAAGGTTTTCGTTGAGTCCTTCTCAATGTGTGCCTTGAGAGTTCGTCGATAGTTGAGAAGCGCGAGTTTCCCTGCTTCTTCTCGTCGGGGCAGTACGGCCGTACCGCCGCCGGCAAAAGAGGGCGCCGAGCGCGGGCGCCCCCCTCAAGTCCCCCATCCTCCCGCCGCCCCCCACCCGCCACAAACCCATCCCCGAAATAAACACAATAAGCGCCATCCAACGCCAACGAACCCGATAATCTCGATTACGTTCGGGGCGCGCGCGCACAGCACCCAATAAACGCAGGGCGGGCGCGCACCGAAACAACAACAGGTCGCGACGACCCTCCTCTCTTTTCCTCAATCGTCAGACGCAGCCCTCCCCCGCCCCTTTCTTTTTCGCCCCTGGCAGACGATGCCGATCGCTTGAAAAGCCCCTGACTTGTCCGACTACCTGTACCATACAACCGTGATCCTCTTGCGTCGTCAGCAGCGAACGCAACGATGGCCGTCGAAGCTGCCCCTCGGCACCAGGCCAGCAGCAGCAGGCCACAGCAGGCCTCCTCCCTCATCCGCGCGCAAAGCCGCCCGCGCAGGCGGCGAGGCGCGGCGCTCGCGGCGGCGCTGCTGCTCGCCGTGGCGCTGCACGCGACCGCCGCGCTCGCCGGGGAGGTCGGGTACCGCGGTCCGGGCCGGTCGCCAGCTGCTGCTTCCGGCGGCGGCGGCGGCGCGCGGCAGGCGGCGCCGGCCAACGAGCGGCAGCGGCGGCGGCAGCGCTTGCTGTTGTCAGCCGCCGGCAGCGACAGCGGCGCGGCGGCGCTGCCCTCCTCCTCCGCCTCCTCCGCCTCCTCCTCTGCCACCTTGTACACTACAACGCCAGCGCGGGCACTCCAGGCGTACTGGCTAGATGCCGGGGACGCGGCAGAAAACAAGCCCCCTGGCGCCGCCGCCGCCGCCGCTGCCGACGGCAGCCAAAGCCGCGGCAGCGCCCCGGCCGCTGCGGCTGCCCCCGCCGCTGCTGCTGCTGCTGCTGCCCGCGTCGTCAGCCTTCCCGCGCTGCTCGCCCCCCTGAGGCGCGCGTACGAGGCGGCCGTGGCGCGCCGCGAAGCGTTCGCGGCCATCAGGAAATCGGTGCGCACCACGGTCGGCGGCGGCGTCGGCGGCGGCGTTCCTGGCGACGCGGCGGCGGAAGCGGCGGCGGCAGCGACAAGCGGCGGCGAGAGCCCCGCTGCCGGCGCCAGCAGCAGCGCCGAGCCGAGTCCGCCGCCCGTGCCGCCTGCGCCCGCCGAGGCCCCTCTGATCGCGGCGGTGGCCGCACAGATCAGGCAGGCGGGCGAGACCGGGCGCATGCAGCGTGGCCTCGAGCGCCAGCTGCGCCGGCAGTGGGCGGAGGAGCAGCAGGAGCAGCAGGGGGAGGCAGGCGGCCTGCGGCTGCCGCTGCCAGAGGCGGCGCCGGCCGCAGCAGCGGCGGCGACGGCGAACGGTCCGTCCTGGCCGGCGGAAGACGGGTCCCCCGGCGCCGCCACCGCCGCCCCCTCCGAAGGGCGCCGAGACGAGGAGCAAGGCTCCCGCGACCCCGCGGACCCCCACGACCAAGAGGACGACGCGGCGCGCCACGGCCACGCCCCGGGCGAGCGCTGCGCCACGCGCGGGCCCTCGGGGCGGCGGCTGGCGGCGGTGCTGCTGGAGGCCGAGGCCGAGGCCGAGCGCCAGCGGCGCGAGGACGCCGAGGACGCGGCGCAGGGGGGGCCGCTGTGGCGCCTGCGCGCGGCCGCGCACGCGGCGCGCAAGGGCGGGCGCGGGGCGCTCGAGGCGCTGCGGCGGCGGCTCGAAGACCTTGGGGACGGGGGCGACGGCCGGCGAAACGGGAGCGAGCAGGGGGAGGGGGAGAGGGCGGCGTCGGCGGCGGCGGCGGCGGCGCCGCGCTTGCGGCTGGCGGGGACGACGACAACGGAGGCGCAGCTGGCGCTGCAGCAGCAGCAGCAGCGGAAGCAGCAGCAAGGCGCCGCCACCGGCGCCCCGCGCGCGACCAAGCGCGTGCGCACGCGTCGTGATGCCGCGGCCGCGGCCAAAGAGTCTTCCCCGGCGAGCGCGACGCTCGACGCCCTCGGCATCGGCAGCGTCGGCGTCACGGGGGACGAGGAGCCGTCGCCGCCGCCCCGAGCGCCCCGGCCCGGGGCGGCGCCCGCGCCCGCCGCACCACCAGCGCCGCCTCAGGACGTGTTCTCCTCGCCGCCGCCTCCGCCGGCCGGGCCGTCCTGGGGCTCCCTGACGCAACCGACCCACAACACAAGCCCCGGAACCGGCGGCGGCGGCAACGGCGGCGGCGGCAAAAGCGGCAACAACGGTGGCGACAACAACGGCGGCCCCCACGACGACAACGGCGACCTCCCGCCCGCCCCCGTGCGCATCCCCCTGCACGTCCACGTCATCGTCTCCGGCGACCCCAACCCGCCCGCGAGCCCGGGCGACCCCGACCCCCCGCCGGCCGACGGCGTCCCCCTCGCCCGCGTGCGCGCGCAGGTCGACGCCCTAAACGCATTCTTCGGCGAGCACGACGTCATGTTTTCGCTGCAGCTGCCGATCAGCCGGGTGGCCAACCCCTTGTGGGCCAACGTGCGCCTGGGCTCGCCCGAGGAGCGCGAGATGAAGGCCGCCCTGCGCCGGGGCGGAGCCGAGTCGCTCAACCTGTACGTGGTGCGGCCGGCGGACGGAATCCTGGGCTGGTCGACTTTTCCCTTCGATCACGGCGCCAATCCCATTGCCGACGGCGTCGCCGTGCTGCACGACACGCTGCCGGGCGGGTTCGCCGCCCCTTACAACCTGGGCATGACGGCCGTGCACGAGACCGGGCACTGGATGGGCCTGTTCCACCCCTGGCAGGGCGGGTGCTCGGGTGGGCCCTCGGCGGGCGACGGCGTGCCCGACACGCCGGCCGCCAAGCGCGCGGCGTACGGCTGCCCGGCGGCCGGCGCCGTCGACTCTTGCCCGGCGTCGGGCGGCGGCGGCGGCGTTGGCGCGGGGGTCGGCTCGGCGGCGGGCGCCGACGCGACGGCAAATGCGATGGGCTACGTGGACGACCGCTGCATGACGAGCGGGTTCACGCCGGGCCAGGCGGCGCGCATGAGGGTGATGTGGCGCGCCTACCGCCGGACGGCCGCGGCGCGGGAGCTCGAGGCGCGGGCGCTGGCGGGAGAGCCGCTCGAGGCGATGGGCGGGTGGTGGCGGGAGCGCGAGGGCAAGCGGCAGCAGCAGCAGGAGCAGCAGCAGGCGGGCAGCGGCGGCTCGGCGGCGGCGGCAGCCGGGACAGGCGGCGGCGGAGGCGCCGCGCTGATGCCCGAGTCTGCGCCAGCGCTCCCGCCAAGGGCCCCGGCGCCGGCCCCAGTCCCTGCCCCGGCGTTTCGCGCGAGCGGCAGCCTCAAGTTCATGTCCGCGCCCTCGGCTCCCTCTGCGGCGTCGGCCGCCGCCGCCGCCGCCGCCGCCGCCGCCGCCTTTCCGCGCCGGCCCGCCGTCGGCGGCGCGGGCGTCGGCGCGGTCGGCCCGCGCACCAACGCGCCGAGCCCCTACGCGGCCGAGCTCGCGCGCATGCTCCAGCAGCAGCAGCAGCGGGCGCAGCAGCAGCAGATGGCGGACGAGCCGCAGCAGTTCCAGGCGGTGTACGCCACCCCTCCCGCCGCTGCGCCCTCGGACGCCCTCGCGTTTTACGGCGGCGCGTTTGGCGCGGCGGCGGCGGCGGCGGCGCCCGCGCCCGCGCCCTCGTATTCGTTCTCGTCGCCGCCGACGTCGTCGCTGCCGCCGGTCGACGCGGCGGCGGCCGCCGCGAGCTACTATCTCGCCGCCGTGCAGCAGCAGCAGCAGCAGCAGCAGCGGCCGGCCGCCGCCAAGAGCGCGCTGCAGCTCACGCGCGAGATGCCGGCCATGTTTGCCAGCATGTACGGGCGGGACTCGTACTAGGCGGGAGAAAGGATGTTTATTCTGTGGTTTTGGTTTCCGGGGGGGGGGCGGGGAGGTGGTCTCGTCGTGTTTCGTCGCCGCCGCCGCCGCCGCCGGCGTCTCATAGTTTTTCTCCCATCCCTGCGCGATTTTTCTTACAGCGGTTTTCGATAGAGTTGTGTTGAGTTCCAACCGATTTCTGTGCTCCGGCACATAGCCTCTCACCCGCCCCCCTCGCCCCCTCGCCTACCGCCGCCCGAGCAGCGCGCCGAAAAACCCGCCCGCGCCGCCGCGCGGCTTGTACCGCGCGCTCAGCTGCTGGAACCGCGGGTCGGCGCGCAGCGGCGCCAGGTCCGCGTCCGCCTCGACCGTCGCCCAGTCCTCGTACCCGGCGCCCAGGCACGCGGCCAGGGCGGCCAGCCCCTGGTCGGCCGAGCCCAGACGCGCATGCGCGCAGGCCGCGTTGAAAAGCGCCGCCTGGCGCTCTCCGTCCGACGCGGCGGCGGGCTTGTCGCGGAAGCGCTTGGTGCCGGTGCCGGGCAGGGTCGGGGCGCGCTCGAAGAGGGCCAGGGCGTCGGCGTACCTGCCCTGCTGGAAGAGGGCGAGGCCGGCGTCGATCGCCTCCTTGGCCGTGTCGGCGTCGGGCAGCGGCGGGGTCGCGGGGCCGCCCGCGCCGGCGGCGGCCGAGAGCCGGTTGCGACGGGCGGCGGCGCGCGCGAGCGGGCGAGCGGCGCCGGCGGCAAAGAGACTGGTGACGGTGCTGCGAGTCCGTGCGGGGGCGGCGCGCGCGCGGGGGGCGACGCCGCCGCCGGCCGCGCCCCGCACGGCCGCCCTGCTGCTGGACGTCATAGCGAGCATCTTGGAGAGGCGGGTCGCAAACTAATTTGCACTTGGGCAGTTCCAGTCACTTTTTGCAGCAACGAAGATTCAAGATGGAAATAGAGGCAAGGGACGACAGAGGACGGATGCGATCTATGTGTGGGTGTGTGTGTGTGTATTGCGTTTGTGGGCTGGCCGAGGAGGAGACAGAGGACCTCTGTCACAGTGTTTCTTCTGTGCTGATGTTGCCATTTTTGCTTCGCCCATTCAAAACACCTCCCCCTCTCCTCAACCGCCGCGACAGTCCTCAACCGCGTGACCACCACCTCTCTCGGCTCATCTGAACCTTCCTGTCGCACGAACAAATCACACGGGATTTGCACAAAAAATAGAAGCAAAAGAGGCGACAACTTTTCCCCCGCCCGCGGCGGCACGAGCAGCCATGCCCGCAGGCGGGGACTCGCTGGTGTCGCCATGGGAGCACACGGCGATCGGGGCCGCCGGCGGCGTGTCCGAAGTGATCCTCATGCAGCCCATGGTCGCGTTCAAGAACGCGCTGCAAGAGGGCCGGCCGCTGCCGCGCACGCCCGTCGCGCTGTACCGCGGCTTGCTGGTGCGTTCCGTCGTTTTTTCCCGTCGTCGTCGTCGGGTCCGTTTTGCAACTTTCTTCATCATCATCATCCTCGTCTCTCCTCCACCCGCGCACACACACACCACCGACGAGACGCGCGCAGGTCAACATGGGCTCCATCGCGCCCATCACCGCCACCCAGTTTGGCACCAACCGCATCGCCGAACAGTGGCTGCGCGGCCTTCGGAGGAGGCGGCCGCCGTCCTCGTCGCCGGCCGCCGCCGCCGCCGCCGCCGCGCCGCTGCCCCCGTCGCCCGCGGCCGGCGCCGGCGCCGAGCTCTCGGGCGTCGACCGCTTCGCCTGCGCCGCCTTTGCCGGGGGCGTCTCGGCCGCGGTGGCCACCCCCACCGAGCTCATCATCATCCAGCAGCAGAAGCGCAGCGCCCCGCTGATGGAGACGGTGCGCGACTTTGCCTCGCGCCACCGGGCGGCGGCGCTCTTCCGCGGCCTCGGCCCCTGCATCGGCCGAGAGACCCTCTACGCCGCGGGGTACCTCGGCCTGTGCCCCGTGCTCTACGATTCCTTGCGCGCGCGGGAGGACCCTTTGCCCGCGCCCCAGGCCATGGCCGTGGCGGGCGTGGTGGGCGGGGTGTTCGCGGCGGCCGCGAGCCACCCCTTTGACACGGGCAAGTCTCTTGGTGTTTGGCTCGAGGGGGCGTGAAGGCCCGGCGCCGGCAAAAACGCAGACGCGACGCGACGCCCGCGCGCGCCGGGTCTTTCCCCCCGCCCTTGTTGGAATCAAGCCCACAACCCAACTAATCCAAAAAAAACCCAACAACAACAAAACATCAACAAAATTAACAGTCAAGACGCGCATGCAGGCGCACATGTACGACCGGCCCGAGTACCTGACGGCCGCCAGCAGCGCGCGGGCCGTGTGGGCCGAGGGCGGCGCGCCGACCTTCTGGCGGGGCCTGCTGCCGCGCATGACGCGCATCATCGCGGCGACGTTCATCTTGATCAACGTGCGGGCGAGGGCGGTGGGGTATCTGGAGGGGCAGAGGGGGGGCGGGGGAGGGGCGGCGGAGGACGAGGGCGAGGTGGCGGCGGCGGCGGCGGCGGCGGGCGCGGCGGCGGGGGCGGCGGAATGAGAGAGAGAGAGAGAGAGAGAGGGTTCGCGCCTGCCGCGCGCGCGAAGCAACCGCTGTGCTTGGCCACGACGCGCGCGCGGACACGTCCCGTGCCTTGGCTCCCCTGAGCCTCGGCCGGCCGCGGCTTCTCGGCGGAGAATCAGGGCAAGCGGCGACAACAAAACACGAGCAATGGCCGTCGTCCACTGCGCCCACCCACCCCGTGGCGGGCGGGCGGCGCCGTCCGCGGACGCGCGCATGCACCTGACCAACGTGGCCGTGCAGAAGCAGCTACTCACCAAGCGGGGGAATCCCTATCGGAATCGGTCTCGGACTGACGAGGGGAGGTCGAGGCGCGCTCCGCGGACGGCGCCGACGCCCCCTCCCACGGGGGCAAGGCGCGCGGACGGTCGTCCGTGCTCTGCTGCGCTCGACACAAGAACCGACTTCCTTGCGCAACGCCGCCAGCCGCCGCCCCTCTCTCTCTATCACCCGACGATGTTATCAATCGCGGAGCGGCGGCTCCCATTCTGGGCCGCAGCTCTCTTCTCGGCTTGCAAAATCGCGATTCTGCTCCGGGCAAAAGAAAGGGGCCGACAAACTCTCTGATCTCTCCGTCTTTGTTGAGCCCGAGATCGAAAAGCAGGAAATCACAACAAAACACAGATTGATCAATAGTCCTAATCGTCCATTCGGTCAGTCACTGCTTGCGCGCGCCGCCGCCGGTCTCGCCCGACGTACCCTGCGGCTCGTCCGCGCCCATCAGCGAAAAGGCCGTCCCGAAGACGGAGCCAAACAGGCCGCCCGCGCCGGCGCCCGCGCCGCCGAGCGCGCCGAGCGCGGCGTTGCCGGCGGCGGCCAGGCCGCCCGCGCCGGCGCTGAGCAGCGCGCCCGCGCCGCCCGCGGCGGCGGCCGCGAGCCCCGGGCCGCCGAGACCGAGGCCGGCGCCCGCCCCGCCGCCGCCGCCGCCGTTGCCGCCCCCGAGGGCGAAGAAAGACGCGGCGGCCGCGGGCGTCAGCACCGAGGCAAAGCCGCCGGCGCCGCCGCCCCGGCCGCCTCCGCCCCCGCCGCCGGCGCCCAGGAGGGAGCCTCCTGCGCCGCCTGCGCCGCCGCCGGCCGCCAGCAGGGCCGCCAGGCCGTCGCTTCCGGCCGCGCCCGCGAGGCCCAGCGACGGCAGGCCGTACTCGTCGGCCAAGGCCTCGAGCGCGCGAGCGCTGCGCTCCAGCGACACCTGCGCGCGCGTCGCGGCGGGCTTGCCGCCCGAGCCGCCGGCGCCGCCAAAAAAAGGGGCTGCGCCCGCGTCGCCGCTCGTCGCCGCCGCTGCAGCCGCCCCCATCTCGGCCGCGAGGCTGGGCAGGTGGTCCGACAGCGAGGCGTACAGCGCGGCCACGTCCGGCACGCCTGCGGCCGCGGCGGCTGCGGCGGTGCCCGGGGCGGCCGGCTCGCCGGCGTCGGCCCCGCCGTCCTCGCCGCCGAGGCCGAAGAGTCCGTCTGCTCCCCCCGCCTGTGCGCCCGAGCGCCCAAACACGCTGCCGCTGCCGGCCAGGCCGAAGAGCGCCAGGGAGGGCGTGCTGATCGGCAGGTACTGGAAGCGCGAGACCGCGGGGAGCAGGCCCAGCGCGCCGCCCGGGACGGTCGGTGAGGCGGCCGCGAGCGCGCCGGGCGGCGGGGGGCCGAGGCGCGCCGAGGCTGGCTGCTGCAGCAGGGCAAAGGCCGCCGTGAGCGCCGAGGAGCGCTGCGCGTAGCCCTTGGCGGCGGCCCACAGGTGCGTCTCGTACGTGGCCCAGTCGATGGGGTCCAGGCGCGCGGCGAGGGCGCCCTCGACTCCCGCGAGCAGGGCGTCCGCTGCGCCGCTGCCGGCGGCGGCGCCTGCGCTGCCGCCGCTGCCGTCGCCGCTGCCGTCGCCGGCGGCCGAGGCGGCCAGCTCGGCCGGCGAGCGCCCGCCCGAGAAGACGAGGCGCAGCACGCGCGCGTCAAACATGAGCTGAAGCGTGCCACAGTCCGAGAGGGCGAGGGCGCCCGCGGCGACGGCGGGCCCCGTCGCCGAGGCCACGGCCGCGGCGGCCGACGCGCGCCGCTTCAGCGCGCCGGCCGCGCCGCCCGCCACCTCCCCCGCGAGCAGCGCCAACGCGTCGAGCGGGGCGTCGTGCGCGCCGCAGCGCGCGACCTCTCGGCACGCGCCCGCCAGCAGGGCGGCCGAGGCAGCCCCCGGCGCCGCCGGGAGCTGGAAGCGCAGGGGCTCGTCGTCGCCACCGCCGCCACCGTCGTCGTCGTCGCCGCCGTTGCCCGGGGCCGCGCCCGGGGCGCCGGCGCCGCCGCCCGCGCCGCCGTCGGCCGCGACGCCGATCCCGTCGGCGCCCACCACCACGTCCAGCCACGACGGCGGGGGCGCTCCCGAGGCCGCGCGCAGGGCCGGGTCGCAGGCCAGGGCCGCGCTCATGCGCGCGGACAGGGCGGCGCTGGCCCAGGCTGCCCAGCGGCCAAAGCCGGCGGCGGCGACCGCGGCGAGGCGGCGGCGCGCCTCGGCCGTCCGCCGCTCGCGCAGCTCCCGCTGCGCGGGCGCGTCGTCGGCGGCGTCGGCGGCCGACAGGGACGTGGCCGGGTCGATTAGGGAGCCGGGCGAGGCGGAGGAGGGGCGGCGGAGTAGGGCCGAAGCGCGCATGGCGGCCGCGGCGGCGCCCGCGGCCGCCGCGCCCGCGCCGCCGCCGCCGCCGCCAAAGCCGCCGCCTTCGGCCCCTCCCATGTGGGCGGCGGCGGCGGCAGCGGCGCGCCAGGCCGACGGCGGCGCGCCCAGCAGCAGGGGAAGCATGTCGCTGTCGCCGCGCAGGGCGGCCGCCAGGCGCGCGAGCACGAGGGCCGTCTCGACCGCGCGCACGGCCGCGGCCTCGCGCGCCGCCGCATGGCGCGCCGGAGGAATCGGCGGGTGGGGGTGGTGGTGGGGTTGGCCGAAGTCGCCGGTGCCGTCGCGGCCGTCGCCGCCGCCGCAGCCGCCGCCGGCGTCGCCGTTGCCATTGCCGTCGCCTCCCGCCGCAGCCGCGGCCGCCGCGCCGCCAGAGACAAGAACATCCACCGACCGCAGCCGCGCCTCCAGGTCGGCGGCCGCGCCGGCGATGACCTCCTGCGCGCACGTTTGCACGTGCGACTCGATGGCGGCGGCGCGCGCGGCGGTGCAGGGGTCGCGCGCCGAGGCGGCGGCGGCGGCGGCGGCGGCGGCCGTCACAAACGCGCCGCCGCCGCCGCCGCCGCCTGGGCCGCCGCGCCGCAGCATCAAGAGCGCCGCCGCAGAGAGCGGCGCCCCGCCCGCACGCCAGAGGCCCGCAGAGGCGTCGGCGGGGGGCACGCCCGCGCAGAGCCGCAGCGCGGACTCGAGCGCCTGGCGCAGGCCTGCGTCAAAGGCGCGCAGGAGCGCGGCGACGCGCAGCCGGCACATGGCCGACGCGGCGGCGGCAGCGGCGGCGGCGGCCGCGTTTCCGCCCTTGGTGCTGCTGTTGCCGCCGCCGCCGCCGCCGCCGCCGCAGCCAACGCCCGCTCGGCCGTGCCCCATGGCCGCGGCCAGCAGCTCGGGCCCCGGCTGGTCCACGCGGACGCTGCCGTAGCGCGCGAGCGCCTGCGCCGCAAAGTCCGCGGGACCGCCCGCGCCGCCCGCCGCCGCCAGCGCCGCCGCCAGCGCCGCCTCGGGCGGCCACGGCGCGCCGCGGCCCGCGCCGCCGCGTGCGCGCCCGGCCGCCTCGACGGAGGGTAGCGAGGCGGCCGCCCGCAGCGCCTCGTCCAGCATGGGCGCGAGGCGGCGCCAGGCCTGGGCAAAGGCGTCGGCCACGAGACGCTTGCCGCGCTCGGAAAAGGGCACGTGGAGGAGCGCCGCCCAGACGTCGCGCGGCGCGGGCGGCGCCGCTGCCTCAGCCGCCGCCTCAGCCGCCGCCGCCGCCGCCGCCGCGGGCGCGGGCGGGCGGCCGAACAGCGCGTCGCACACAGCCTGCCAGCTCAGCCGCGCGGCGCGCGCCTGCTGCAGCTGCGCCTGCTGCAGGGCCGAGCTCAGGGAGCGGCTGCCGCTCAGGGCGCCGCTGGCCGAGGGGGACAGCAGGCCGCCGCCGCCGCTGCTGAAGGGGCGGCCGAGCGACGAAGACGAGGCGGCGGCCAGGGCGGCAATGGCGGCGTCGTCGTCGTCGTCGTCGTCGTCGTCGTCGCCGTCGTCGTCGCCGCCGTCGTTGTATCCAGCGTTTTCGTCGCCTTCGTTGAAGGGAGAGCGGACGGACGAGGCTGCCGCCGACGCTCCAGCAGCAGCAGCAGCAGCAGCAGCGGCGGCGGCGGCGGCGGCAGCGGCAGCCTGTTTGGCGGAAGGGGCACCCTTTTGGCCACCGCCGCCGCCGCCGCCGGCCCCAGACTCGCGCGGCAGGACGGGCGCGCGCCACTCGTCCCCGACGGCCGAGCGCAGCTCGCGCTCGACGTCGAGCAGGTCGCCCACGTCGTCCCCGGCGGCCGCGCGCAGCAGCGCCGGCACGGCCTCGGAGAAGAGCGCGGCGGCGTCGCGCGCCCAGGCCGCCGCCACCGCCGCCGTCTCCTCCTGCGGCGGCGGCGCGAGGCGCGCGACGAGCGCCGCGACGGCCGCGCGCCATGAGGCCGCCTCGGGGCAGGCGCTCCCGCCGGCCATGCCGTGCGCGGCGCCGAAGAACAGCTCGCTGGCGTCGGCGTCGTCCTCGTGTGCGAGGCGCTGCAGCAGCGACAACGGAGGGGCAGCGGAGGCGGCGGCGGCGGCGCCGATTGTGCTGTCTGCCCCCCGCTGCCGTTGTCCTGCTTGCCTGCCGCCGGGCGCCATGAGGGCGCGGACGGCCGCGAGCGTGGCCATGAACGACAGCGCAGAGGCGCGCAGCAAGGCGCGCGCGGCCACGGGCGATAGCAGGGGCGACGGGGAGGAGGAGGAGGCGGAGCGGGGGGGCGCGCCGTCGGCCGCGGCGGCCGCTCCCGCCCCTGCTTCCCGGCCTGCCAACTCCGCGCCTTGCGCCAGCGCCGCGCGCAGCGCCTGCGCCCGCGCCTCGAGCAGCGCCTGCAGCGCCTCCCGCGCCTCGAGCTCCTCCAAGGCGGCCAGGGCCACCAGCGCCTCGGCTGCGCTCAGCGCGCGCGCGCCCTCGGCGCGCCGCCGCTCCCGCGCCAGCGCCCGCCGCCGCTGCTGGAGTGCGAGCAGCCGCCCCTGCGGGCCGCCGTCGCCGTCGCCGCCGCCGCCGTTGTCCGCCGCGCGCGACCGCTGCGCCCGCAGCTGCTGTTGCTGCTGCCTGTCCGAGCCCGCGGCCGCGGCCGCGGCCGCCGCCGCCGCCTGCCGCGCCTGGGCCGACAGGCGCGAGGCCGCTTCTGCTGCGGCCGCGTCCGGCGCGCCCGTGGCCAGCAGCACCGCGCGGCAGGCCTCGGCCGCCTGCTGGCGCAGCTTGACCACGTTGGGCCACTGGTGGCCCAGCACGGGAAACCGCGCGAGCACCTCGCGCGGGATGCCGCCGCTGCTGTTATGGCGATTACCCCCGCCGCCGCCGCCGCCGCCGCCAGCGCCAGCGCCAGGGGGAAGGGGCGCGCTCGTCAGGGTCGCGCGGACGCGCTCGGCGCGCAGCAGCCGCCGCGCCGCCTCGACCAGCTGGCCCGACTCGAGCGCCGACGTCACGACCTCGGGCGTGTCGAGCACGTACTTGACGCGCGCGCCCACGGCCAGAAGCTCGGCGTGCTTGGCGGCGGCCGCGGCCGCCGCCACGTCACCGCCGCCGTCGCCCCCGCCGTCCGCCGCCGCGCCGCCGCCGCTACCCGCGCCCTCGCCCCCGCCGCCGAAGCTCGCCGCCAGCGCCGCCAGCGCCGACTGCACCTCCGCGACGTTGCGCAGCGCGGCGCGGCACCCATCGCTCACGGCGGCGACGCGGTCGGCGCCGTCGAGCAGGTCGCGGTGCGAAGCGCCCACCAGCGCCCGCAGGCCCTGGTCGCGCGCGCGCACGGCCGCGCGCGTGGCCTGCTCGATGGCGCGGATGTCGGCGACGGGCTTGGTCTCGAAGAGGGCCTCGGCCTGGCGCACGGCGGCGGCGCTTGCGGGGGGCGGGTCTTCGGGGGGCGCAGGGGCCGCGGCGGTTTTGTTGTTGCCGTTGCCGACGCACGGCGACGAGCGCGAAGCGGCGACCATTGTTTGTTGCTCGGTTGTTGTGGGGTGCTTGGTACGTTGTCCTTGAGCCCGGCGCGCGCGCTGCGGCCGTCGCGGCCGTGATGCGTTGGCAGCCGCACCAAGTGCTGCACCAAGTGCTCGGGGGACCGCGGGGGAAAGGCCGCTCTTGTTCTCACCCCTCCTCCTTGCTTTTTGGGCGTGGGTTGATGCCGTTCGCGCGCGCGATTGGTGCGTGCGTTTGTTTGTGAGGGACCGCGAGCGTGTGAGACCGTAGAGGTCGCGACGCCTCCCGATTTTGCATAGGAATTGGAGGTGAGCTGTGTCCCAGAGGGGGGAGGGCGCGATTTTCTATGGAAAGGAGGGAGGGGCGAGGAGCCTCGACAAAGGAGGAAGCAATCGGACACTCACACAAACACCCAACCACAGCGGTCCCTTCTCGTGCCCCTCATCATCATCACCCACCTACCGACATACACCTGCCAGTCCCACAGCGATCAGAAGAGAGAAGGGAAGAGGAGAGAGAGGCAGAGAGAGAGCAGCAAAACGCCATGTCACTGAGCGCGGCCGCCAACGCGGTGCGCGCGGCGGTGCTGCGGCACATGCGGCTCGGGGTGCAGGGGTTCCAGCAGCAGCAGCAGAGCATCGGCGCCCCGCTGGCGTTCGCGCGCGGCTTCGCGGGCGGGCACTACCTCGACAAGGGCGAGGTGACTGAGCGCGTCCTCAACGTGACCAAGCACTTTGAGAAGATCCAGGCGGACAAGGTGCGAAGAAGCGGTGGCTGGCGATGGGCGTGGTGCAGTCGGGCGGCGCGCGCTGCGTCGACTTCTCGATGAGAGGGGTCGCGGGTGGGGTTTTGCTGCAAGAGGAAAGGAGGAGCAAAGCGTCTGGAGAAGGAGACGCCATTCAACGGCGTCGTCGTGCGCGTGCGCGCGTCCGAGAGGGGACCCGATGCTCATCGTCGCCGCGCGCCCCGTCCGGACCCGCGCGCGCGAACCGAGCCGGCGGGACGTGGAGCGGGCTGCGCGCAAACGCGAGAGACGCCCGAGTGTGCGCGCTCGCCGCCGCCGACGCCGAACGCCGCCGCCGCCGCCCGCGCTCGACGCTCACGGAGCCCACTCCGCCGGCGCGCCCTCTCGAGGCCCCTAACCCCAAAAAACCCAACATAAACAAACAGGTCACCCCCGCCGCCAGCTTCGAGAAGGACTTGGGCCTCGACTCGCTCGACGTCGTCGAGCTCGTCATGGCCTTCGAGGAGGAGTTTGCCGTCGAGATCCCCGACGCCGACGCCGACAAGATCGCGTGCGTCGCCGACGCCGTCGACTACATCGCCCAGCACCCGATGGCCAAGTGAGGAGGGGGGAGGAAAGCATGTGCGCGTGCGTGGACGTATACGCGCTTGGACGTGGGACTTCCGCGCCCCCCTGACGCCGACGCCCCGACGAGATCGCGTGCGTGGCCGACGCCGTCGCCGTCGTATTCGCCCACAGCACCCAATTTTCAAGTGTGGAAAAGATGCGTCGATGCGAGAGACCATGGGGACTAAACTCGAGGCGTTGGTGTGACCGAGGGGGGAAGGCGACCTTTGCTCGCGTGTGGGGCGGCCCTCTTGTCTGCTTTTTGCGCGGAAAAAACCGACCTCTTGGTCGAAGAACGAACGAACAAAACACGCGCCTGCCGCCCCGACGCGCCGGCGGCGCCTCCTTCTTTTTTTTGAAACAACGAAAAACTGTTGGTGTAAAGGCGAAGACTGAGGATGAATCTTGATAAGGGCCAGGGGAATCGCGGGGGCAAGAACAATCGAGGGTGGGACAAGGGGGCGGCGCGCGGAGGCGGCGGCGGCGGCGGCGCCGCTGCAAACGATCAGGCCGCCCTCCCTCCCCCTCTCTCGCGGCCTCTTGGGCGCGCCGGCGCGCGCTCGCCCGTCCCGAGGCGCGAGTCGTTTTGAATTCACAAGAGCGGGAGCGGCGTTTTGCGCGCGAGTCCGTTTGAATTCACAAGAGCGGGAGCGGCTTTTTGCGCGCGCCTATCAAGAAAGGCGGAAAGGCGACCGGGTGCAATGAGAGACACGCACACACGAGACGGAGAAACGGCGGCTCGGGGCGTTCTTGCAAAGAGAGGCGAGCGCGCAAACCAAAAACGCACAGACGCCCCCCCCCCCCCCCCCCCCCCCCCCCCCCCCCCCCCCCCCCCCCCCCCCCCCCCCCCCGCCCATCCTCGCCCCGCCCCCTCACTCCCGCCCAAACAAGAGAGCGAGGCTCAGTCCAGCTTGACCTCGTGGTAGATCCGCCGCACGAACGCGTTGCTCGCCCGGAACCCCACCGACCCGAGCATCAGGAACAGGCCGTAGCAGGCCACCCCGTTGTAACCAAAGTAGAACGAGGCCTGCAGCAGGCCGCGCATGTCCGACCTGCGCGCCCAGTAGAAGGCGCAGTAGGCCGCCACAAATAAGCCGGTGGACCCGCCGCACAGGAAGCTGCGCCACCACCAGCGCGGGTCCTCGGACGCGAGCTGGAAGTAGGTCAGGGCCACGGTGACGAATGCGGTCACCACGATGACTAATCCGTAGACTAAAGCGAGGATGGGGTAGACCACGTAGACCTTGTGGCCCCACACGGTGGCGAAGACGTAGTAGAGCTCTGTCTTGTTGTTCGTTTGTTGTTGCGGGCGTCGTTTGGTTGGTCGGTCGGTTTTTTGAGGATGTGGGTTTTGGGTTTTGTGGGTTGTCGGTGGGGGTTGTGGATTTTTTTGTGAGCTTGGGGGTGGCCGCGCGCGTCTGTCCCGAGGCCTCGGGAAGACGCAAAGCGGCGCGCGCGCGCGACGAGGGACAAAAAAAAAAGACGCAAAAAAAAAAGACGCGCGCGTTTGCGGCTCTCGCGGCTCTCGCGCGACTTGCCCTTGCCGACAACAACAACTGCGAGCAGATACCGCCGCCGACAAAGGAAAAAAAAAAACCGCGCGACTCGCCGATGTAGATGGCGCTGAACGGCAGGAACCCGGCCATCGCCATCTGCGCCGGCAGCCCCCGGTACCAGGGGCCCGGCGGGATCTGCCGCGGGAACTTGGCCGTGCGGCACGGCGCGTCGTACTCCCCGCGGGCGGACTTCCCGCCGGCGCCTCCGAGCACGGAGAGCGGCAGCGCCACCAAGAGCCAGGCCGCCAGCAGCGCGACGATGGTGCCCGCCGGCAGCGCCTGCGTCGACCCGCCGGCCCAGGCCACGCTGTTGGCGACCGCAAAGACCGCAAAGAGCGGCCCGCAGAAGAGCGACGACGTCAGCACGACGTTTCCCGCCCACCGGCGGCCGCCGAGCATCCGGTACCAGCAGGCGGCGGAGAATCCGGCGACGCCGCTCGTGAGCGCGTAGATGACTAATCCCGCGGCCATCATCGACCCGCGGTTGTAGGGGTAAAACGTGCCGAGCAGCGCGAGCGCGAACAGGCACGCGGCCACCAGGAGGAGCTGGGTGCCCGCGCCCACGCAGGCGGCGAACAGCGAGGGGCGCGGGGGGAAGCGGAAGACGTCGCCGTGCAGGTGCTTCCACCCGGTCTCGTCGTCCTCGGCGGAAGAGGCCGCCGCGCCGCCGCCGCCGTTGACGCCGCCGTGTCCGCTCTCGCCGCCGTCGTTCGCGCCGCCGCCGCCGCCGCCGCCGCCGCCCGCGCCGCCGCCCGCGTACCGCACCAGGTCGGCCCGCAGCACCCGCAGCAGGATGGTCGCCAAGAACCCGGTGAGCAACAAGACCGTCACGCAGCTGTTGACGATCGAGAACCAATGGATCTCCAAATGCTGCGGAAGAAAGGAGTATCGAGAGAAACGGTCCATCCTGTCCTCGAACTCGGTCGCGACCTGGCGCCACCGCACCGAGTAGGAAAACGTCAGCTCGCGCGGCGCCTCGAGCGCCACCCCGCCGCCCTCGGGCTGCCGCGGCGCGGTGATGTCCACCGTCTTCAGTGGGTCGGCCGCCGCCGTGCTGACGTTGAGCTCGATGACGCGGTCGCCGTTGAAACCGACGTCGAAGTGGAAGTGGGTGAAGAGGTGCAGGCGCCGCTCGCCCGCGCCGGCGTCGAGGAAGGCGCCCGGGTCGTGGGGCTTGCCGCGCGGCTCCTCCCGGGCGACGCCGCCGCCGGCGCCCTCTGTCCCTGCTGCGCCGCCTCCCTCGGCCGCCGCGCCGCCCTTGAGCGCGGCCGCCGCAGCCGCCGCCGCCGCCGCCGCCGCGCCCCCGGCCGCGGCCTGCCTCTTCGGCGGCACGCGCTCCACCTTGCCCACGAACCCCCACACGGGCAGGTCGTCGTCCAGGAACATCTGGAAGTAGTAGTCCCCCTCGACCGCCGCGCGCAGCAGGCCCAGCTCGCGCGACCCGTACCGTTTTGTGCAGAGCTCCTCGTGCGCCACGTCAGCGCCGAACCGCAGCTCGTAGGGGCTGTTGACGAGGCGGTCGCCCTCGAGCACCTCGCCCAGGTCCTCGGGCCTGTACTTCTTGCCCTCCTCGGGCGTGCAGAAGGGGAGACTGTAGTACTGGTAGGTCTCGCTGTTTGTTTGTTTGTTTTTAGTTATGGGTTTCGTTTTTTCGGTTTTGGGGGGTGTGCGGTCGGCGGCGTTGTTTTTTTGGGGGCGGCGGAAGGCGGCGTTTGTCGGCGGGGTTGCTCGTGTTTCCGAGCTAGCGTTTGTGCGTGTTGGTTTCGGGCGGCGGCCTCGCGTCGGGCGTGGCAGAGGATGCAGGCCGCCTGGACGCGCGCAGAGAGAGAGGGACGCCAAGAGAGAAAGCGTCGGATGCGCGCGCGGGCCCCCACTGTTCAAAGTCGTCGACAGCGGCGCGCGACGATCGCGGCGCACGCGCCGCTCAAACGCCGACGCCGCCGCGGTCTCTCACCTGGGGTTGTGGAACGGCCCGACCTTGTTGGCCAGCAGCTTGACCTCCTCGCCCGGCTTGTACGAGTGGGTGCGCTCGTTGAGCAGCGCGCGGCCGCCCCCCCCTGCTCTCCCGCCTGCTCCTTCCCGCGCCGTTTGCAACCCCCCCCTCGCCTCTGCTTCTGCTCCCGCTGATGTCCAGAGCGCCACCGCCACCACCGCCACCGCCGCCGTGGCCGCGCGGCGGCCACGTGGCCGCGACACCATCGGGCCCGCCGCCTTTGCGCTGCCCGTCCTCGCGCCCCAAAGCCGCGCGGCCGGTGTGGAGAGAAGGAAGAGGGGGTCAAGTCGTCTTCCCAGAGCGGTTATTTGGGCCGTGTCGGGTTTGAATCGCAGAGAGAGAGAGAGAGATGAAGGCCGAGGGATCGAGCGGACACGTATGTGTGTTTGTGTGTGTGGATGTTGCGGGAGCGGGGAGAGAGGATGCGGATATGTTGTGCCGTCGGTTGGCGCACAGTGTCGGCGCGGCTCTTCGCCGCCGGGCGGCGCCGCCGCGCGCGCATCTCCACCGTCAATGCCCGGCTTGCGCGCTCGTGCTTGTTGTAGTTCTCGGTTGACGTGGGTGTTTGTTGTGCGATCGCTAGGGGACCTGATTGAGTGCTTTGCTTTGTGTTTGCAAGAGGACTGTGTGTTTGTCTGTGTGCATAGAGGTGGTTCTGGGCTGTGCGCAGCGCTGCGCACGTGCGCCACCTTGACTCTTCTCGCGCGCTCGCTTCCATCATCATCTCTCTGTTTTCTCTCTCTCTCTCAAAACCGACCGCCGAAGGACGGCGACGGCGGCGCCTCTCCACGTCCCCCCCGCTCTCTCTCTCCCTCTCGCGCGACAGGGCCACCAGGCCCGAAAATCGCAAAAAGGACGCAAGCACCCGACCCGTCAAAAGAGGGTAATAAGAATGACAGACCCCCGAGTGGATGTCCTCAGGCCTGGGCCGCCTGCTCGCAGTAGAACGCCAGGCACGGCTGCAGCCCGCCGGCCTTGAGCCGGCGCGCCACCGCGGCCCAGCCGCCGACGGCGGTCGCGCGCCCGTCGTCGAGCTCGACCCACGCGCCGAGCGCCTCGCACACGGTCAGGGCCACGTAGTGCCTCCCCCGGTAGCACACCAAGGCGCGCAGGCTGAACCCGCCAGCGGCGGAGGCGGGCGGGGGGGACGGGCACCAGGAGAAGAGAGCGCGCGCGCCGCCCAGAGCGCCGAGGGCGGCGGGCAAGGCGTCGACCGTGGCGGCCAGCGCCGACGGCGGCACGGCGGGCGACTCCCAAACGAGGCCGAGCGTGAGGACGCGGGGCAGGCGCGCGAGAAGGGCGCGGGGGAGGGGGGGCGGGTCGGATACGGCGGCGGGCGGGGCGGGGGCCGAGAAGGGCGACGAGGGCGACGCGACCGGGGCCGACCAGGACGACGACGGCGGGCGCGACGACGACGACGCCGACGACGACGACGACGCCGAGGGCGCCGGCGCGGCGCTGCCGAGCGCGTCGGCCGCCGCCAGCACCGCGTCGGGCGAGGCGCCGGGGCCGAGCATCGCGGCAGCGCCGCGGAGGGCCGCGGCGGGCACCAGGTGCACAAACTTGGTGTAGCAGAGCGCCTCGACGGGCGCGGGCGCGGCGCCGCCGCGCAGCAGCGGGGGCGAGCAGGCGGGCGGCCAGCCGCCGCCGCCGCTGCTCCCCGGGCCGCCGCCGCTGCCGGCCGCGCGCTCGGGCGGCGGCAGCGGCTGCTGCACGTCCAGCCCGAGGACCGCATGCGCGAGCGACCGCGGCGCGGGCGCGGGGGCCGGGGCCGCCGAGGCGCCCGCGGCTGACGCCGGCGGCAGACGCACGCGGCGCGCCGAGAAGGGGTCGTCGCTGCCCGCGCGCACGCCGCCCGCGCCGCCTCGCGCGCCCGCGGCGCCAGCGCCGGCCCCTGCCGCCGGCGCCGCGAGCGCCGCCGCCGGCCGCCCTGCCTCTGCGCGGTGCAGCGCCAGCAGGAGCGACTCGAGCACCTCGGCCGCGTCGTGCATCTCGCCCGCGGCCATGGCGGGGCGCGGGGCCGGGGCCGCGTCCGCGCCGCCCGCGGGAGGGCCCGGGGGGGCCGCGGGCGCGGCCTCGCCGGCCAGAGAGAGCGCGGCCTGCAGCTCGGCGCAAGAGGCGAGCCAGCCGGCGCCGCCGCCGCCGGCTCCGCCGCTGCCCTCGCTGCTGGGCGCAGGGGCCGTGCGCGGCGCGGCGGCGGCGGTCGCCGAGGCGCCGGGCGCGGGGAGCAGAGCGCGCGGCAGGGGCGGCGCGGGCGCCGTCAGCGCGCGGAAGACGCCGCCCAGGGCCGCGAGCACGGCGGCGTCGGGCGAGAGCGCGCCGGCGCCGGCGCCGCCGACGCCGCCGCCGCCGCCAACACGCTCGGCGCACGCCAAGACGCCCTGCCGAAGGGGGGGGAGCGCCGCAAGCGCCTGCACCGTGGCGTTGAGCGAGCACGAGTGCTCCCCCGCGGCGTTGGCCAGGCCGCGGGTCGAGGCCCACAGGCGCTCGAGCACGGCGGCGGGCCCGCCCGTCGCACGCAGCTCGCGCCCGGCCGGCGGCACCGCGTGGAGGCTGGCCGAGAGCGAGGCGGGCCCGCTGGCGGCGGCGGGGCGGGCGGGCGGCGGCGGCGCGAGCGCGGCGGCCGCGGCCGACTCGGACTCGCGCTGCAGCCGGAGGCGCAGGCCCTGGTCCTGGGGCACAGCCCACGAGCCGCGGGGGCCGCCGGACGCCTTGGGCGCCGACAAAGGCGGCGACGCGCCCGGCGGCGCCGCGCCGGCCGGGGGCGAGGCGGCCCCGCCGCCGCCGCCGCCGCCGCCGCCGCCGCCGCTACCTGCGCTGCCGCCGCGCTGCAGCTGCGGCTGCTGGCGGGTCGCGACGGCCGACCACGACGCCGGACGCTGCTGCTGCAGAGGCTGCCGGGCCGGGGCCGGCGGGAGGACGGCGTTGTGGGCCGCGGCCGCGACCTCGGCCGCCGCCGCTGCTGCCGCTGCCGCCGCCGCCGTCGCCGTCGCCGGCACCACTGGCCCCGGCGGCCGCGGGCGCGCGGCCTCGACGTCGGGCGTGGCCGGCTCGGGCGGGCCACCGGCGCTGCTGGTGCTGCTGCTGGTGCTGCTGTTGCTGGTCGGGGCCGCGGGCGCGGACCCGGGAACGGGGGCGGGCGTGCCGGCGGCGGCAGCGGCGGAGGGCGATGCGGCCGAGGCCGGCGCCGCCTTGCGGCCGCCGCCGTTGCCGCCCGCCCCTGCCGCTGCCGAGGGCGAGGGGGCCGCCTCGTCCTCGTCGGTCGACGGCGGCTTCTGCTCGGTGACGCATGGTCGCTGCTGCTGCTGCTGCTGCTGCTGCTGCTGCTGCTGCTGCTGCTGCTGCTGCTGTTGGGTGGGCGGAGACGGCCGCTCAGGGTCCTGCGTCAGCTTTGGAACCCCCTGAGCGGCCTGCCCGTTTAAAGGCTCCTCCGTCCTGTGGTTGGTGTTGGCGCCGCCGGCCTTGCCGCTGGCGGCGGCGCCTCCGTTGGCGCCGCTGTTGGCGCCCGCCGTCTCCACCGCGCGCGCCAGCTGCGGCTGCACCTGCGGCTGCTGGATTCCCGCCGGCGCCGCGGCGGCCGCCGCGCCCGCCGGCGCCCGTCCTTCCGGCGGAGGGGCTGGCGGCGGCGGTATCGGCGGCGGCGGGGCCTGCTGCTGCTGCGGCGGCGACTGCTGCTGCTGCGGCTGGTGCTGCTGGGGCTGCTGGTGCTGCTGCTGGGGCTGCTGCTGCTGCTGCTGATGCTGCTGCAGCATCATGAACTGGTGGTGCGCGTGCTGCTGCTGCTGCTGCTGGAGCTGCTGCTGGACCGAGCGCGGCCCGCGCCGTCCGCCGCCGCCGCCGCCGTTGGCGCCGCCGAACCCGCTGCCGCCGCCGTGCTGCTGCCCCTGCCCCTGCCCCTGCGGCTGGAGCTGCTGCTGCTGCTGCTGCTGCTGCTGCTGCTGCTGCATGGGGTGCCCGTGCATCATGGGCGGCGGCGGCGGCATCATGCCGCCCGCGCCCATGGCGACGCCCGGGGTGTAGCGGCCGGGCACGACGCTGCCGGGCGGCGAGGGGCCGCCGCCGCCCATCATTGGCGGCAGCGGCGCGCCTGCGGGCCCGCCGTCGGCCAACAGCTGCTGCGGCTGCTGCGGCGGCGGCGGCGGCAGAGAGAGGCCCTGCTGCGGCTGCGGCTGCGGCGGCGGCATCGGCCCCATGCCGCGCATCTGCTGCAGCGGCGGGGGCGGCAAGCCGTACGGCATCATGGCGCCCGGGGGCGGCATCATGCCGCCGCCGCCCATGGGCGGCGGCGGCCCCATGCCGTGCGGCGGCGGCGGCGGCGGCTGCATCGGCCCACCGTGCGGCCCCAGGCGCCCGGCCGCCGCCGCCGCCGCCGCCATCATCTGCTGGCGGTGGTGGTGGTGGTGCGCGGCGGCCGCGGCGGCGGCGGCGTGCGGGTGCATGCCGTGGGGGGGCATCGGGCCGCCGCCCATGGGCGGGGGCCCGAGGCCCAGGCCCATCGGCAGCGGCGGCATGGGCAGCGGCAGCGGCAGCGGGCCGCGGGGGCGCGGGACATAGGGCTGCGCGGCCGCGCGCAGGCTGCTGCTCGGGCCGCCGCCGCCGTCGCTGCTGCTGCCGTTGGGGCCGGCGCCGCCGAGTTTGGCGCCCTTGCCGGCGCTGGGCCGCTGCTGCGGCTGCTGCTGCTGCTGCATCTGCTGCTGCTGCTGCTGCATCTGCTGCTGCTGCTGTTGCTGGTGCTGTTGCTGCTGCATCTGCATCTGCTGCTGCTGCATCTGGTGCTGCTGCTGGTGCTGCTGGTGCTGCTGCGGCGGCGGTGGCCCCGGCGGCCGCGCGCCTGGTCCCATCCCGTGCGGAGGCGGCGGCTGCATCATCTGCGGCATGTGCGCGTACATGGCGCCGGGGGGCGGCGGCGGGCCCATCGGCGAAAAGGGACCGCCGCCGCCAGGGCCGCCGCCGCCCGCGAGCAGCGGCAGCTGCATCGGCGACGGGGGCGGCCCGCCGGGACCCCCGCCCGCCGCCGCGCGCATCATCTGCGCGACGACGTGCGGCGGCGGCGGCGGCGGCGCGGGAGGCATGCCCCCGGGCGACATGGCGCCGGGGGGGAGGAGCGGGGGCGGGGCCCCCATCATGGGGCGGCCGCCGTACAAGTGCGGCGGCGGCGGCATGCCCAGAGGGGGCGGGGGGGGCGCGCCGCCGGGCGGCAGCATCATCGGGGGCCGCTGCTGCTGCTGCTGCTGCTGCGGGTGCTGCTGCTGGTGCTGCTGCTGGTGCTGGTGCTGCTGCTGCTGCGGGTGGCGCTGCTGGTCCTGGTGCTGGTGCATCTGCTGCATCTGCTGCTCGTGCTGCTGCTGCTGCTGCTGCTGCTGCTGCTGCAGGCCCGGCGGCGGCGGCGGCGGCGCGCGCGGGTCCAGCAGGGGCGGGGGACCCTTGCCCATGGCTGGGTGCGGGAACGGCGGCATGGGCGGCGGCATGGGCGGCTGCATCTGCATCTGCATCTGCTGCTGCTGCTGCTGGGGCGGCGAATGCGGCATTTGCGGCGGCGGCGGCGGCGGCAGGGCGCCGGGCTGGGCGGCGGCGGCCGGCGCCTGCCGCTGCTGCTGCTGCTGCTGCTGCTGCTGCTGCCCGCTGGCCTCTCCCCCGCCCGCCTCGACGGCCGCCGCGTCGAGCGACCCGAACGTGATGTTGCGGACCATGCCGGACGCGTCCTCGGCCGGCTCGGCCGCGGCGGGCGCGGGGCCGCCGCCGTTGGCGCCGGCGGGCGCGGTGGCGGCGGCAGCGGCAGCAGCGTCGGTCGCCGGCGCCGCCGCAGCCGCCGCCGCAGCGGCGGCCGCGGCGGGCGCCGGCCGGGCGGGGCCCACGGGCACGTAGGTGGGCCTGGGCGGCAGCGGCAGCGTGCGCGGCGGAGGCTTGGCGCCAGGGAGCGCCTTGGGCCCGCCCGCGGGCGCCGCGGCGCGCCTGCGCGCGTCGACAAAGCCGCCGTCGCCGCCGCCGCCGCCGCCGCTGCCGTTGCCGCCGCCGCCGTTGGCCGCGGGCGCGGCGGCGACGTTGTTGGCGCTCTTGCCGCCGCCGCCGGCCTTGCCGCCCGCCCCGTCGCCCTTGCCGCCGCCGTCCTTGCCCTTGGCCGGCGCCCCGGCGTCGCTCCCCTCCTCGGCCGCCTCGTCCGACTCGGCGTCCGAGTCGGCCGAGCCCGCGCCGACCAGCAGGGCGGCCGTCTGCGCCCGCGCGGCGCCCTCCTGCGCCGCGCGCAGCGCCCAGTAGCCGCCGCTGTCGGAGAGCAGCTCGCGGCGCCGGCGCTCGACCTGCTCCTCCTGCTCGCGCCGCAGCCTCTCCAGGCGCTCGAGGCGCTCGCGGCGCTGCGCCTCGGCCTGGTCCTCGGCGCGGCGGGCGGCGGCCGCGCGGGCGGCGCGCTCGGCCGCTTCGCGCTCGGCGCGCTCGGCGGCCAGGCGCTCGCGCTCGCTCTTGCCCTTGGCCTGCTTCTTGCTCTTCTTCGACGCGCGGCGCTCGCGCTCGGCGGCCTCGCGCTCGCGCGCCTCGGCCTGTGATGGTTTTTTTTGTGGTTTTGTGGTGGTGGTTGGGAGATGGTGTGTGTGTCGATGTTGATGATGATGTTTTAAGGATCGTTGGGGGGCGGAGGTGGCGGGCGTGTGTGCGTCAAGGGAAAAGCGAAAGCGCCGCGCGTCGCTGCCGGGGGAAAAGCGGGGGGCGAAAAGCAAAAAAAAGAAAAAGCGAAAGAGAGAATCCGGTCAGACCCGAAAGATGGTTGACGTGATACGTGAGTATCATCATGAAAGTAATTCAGGAAACGTTCTGCGTTGTTATCCATCATCGGACTCTCATCCCTCGCTCCGTGGGAAGTAGTGGGTGGAGGTGGTGGGGGGGGGCGGGGGAAGATCTGGCGGCGGAGGAGGGGCGCGAGGGAGCGCGAGCGCAAAAGAGCGGAGAAACACGCCGCTGCGCGAGAAAGGGGAAGGAAAACTCGACCCAAACAAGAAACGAACCAACAAACAAACACTCACCTCCATGCGGATGACGTCCTCCTCCGCCTCCTTGGCCCGCCGCGCCGCGAACTCGGCCGCCGCCGCGTCCAGCCGCTCCTGCAGCATCGGCAGCGCCAGGCTCGCGCCCACCGCCGCGCCCGGGTCGTCGCAGGCCACGTTGCACATCGCGCCCTCCAGGTGCAGCAGGGCGGCGCGGCCGTCGGCCAAGCGGCCGTCGACGGCGCGCACCTCGGCCTTGACGCGGTCGAAGAAGGCGCGGTCGTCGGCGTCGGTGTAGAGCTGCTTGCGCACGTCCTTGGCGAAGTGGGCGCGCATCTTGGCCAGCTGCAGGGCGGCGGGCGTGACGGCCGCGGGCGCCTTGAGCGGCTGCGCCAATGCCGCCGGCGCAACCGCCGCCGCCGCCGCCGCCTCGCCGGTCGCCGCCTCGTCGTCGTCGCCCCCAGCCGCCGCTTCCGTCTCTGTCCCGTCCGCCTGCTGCTCGTCCTTGGCGGCGGCCGCCCCCTCGCCCGCCGCCGCCGCCGCCGCCGCCAGCGCCGCCGCCGTCTCGAGCGCCACCTGCGCCGACAGGTCGGCGTACCGGTCGGCCAGCGACCCGACCGTCGCGCGCCACCCCTGCAGCTGCTTGACCTCGCCCTCGCGCCTGGCCGCCTCGTACTCCAAGCGCTGCCGCCGGTCGTGCAGCTGCTGCACGCGCAAACCCCGCTCGCGCAGGGCCGTCTGCGCCTCGAGCTGCTCGCCGATGGCCGCGTCGGCCACCTGGTGGCGGTGGCGCTCGGCCTCGGCGGCCGTGCGGAAGCCGTGCGGCGGCGCGGGAGGGTGGTCGGCCGCCGCGCGCCCGCCGCCCTGCTTGAGGACGTCGAGCTCGCGGCGCAGGCGCTCGAGCCCGGGCTCGGCCTGCCGGATCTGCGCGCGCGTGGCCCGCAGGGCGCGGTCGCCCTGGATGTGGTCGTAGACGAGGGCGTGGAGCTTGGCCTGCGTGAGCACGGCCTCGCGGCGCAGCATGGCGACGACGACGTGGTCGGGCGTGCCGGCGCTGTTGGGCGGCGGCGGCGGCGGCGAGGGCGACGACGGCGAGGACGAGGCCGCCGCCGCCGCCGCCGCCCCTGCTGCCGCCGGTGCTCCCGCTTCCGCGGCCCCCGCGCCCTCGCCCGCCGCCGCCCTCTCGCCGCCCGAGGGGGGCGCCGCGGGCTCCAGCAGCGCCGCGGGCGCGGGCACGGGCCGCAGGTCGTAGCCGCGGCCGGCCAGCTCGGCCGCCTCGTGCCGCGACCGCAGCAGCGCGGCCAGCAGGTCGCGCGCCTGCCTCGCGCGCAGCTCCCACTGCGCCTGGTCCTCCAGGGCGCGCGCGAGCGCCTCGTGCGCGCGCTGCGTGGTCGGCGGCGCGCGCGACGGCAGCGGGCGCTTGGCGCCGTCGCGCGCCTTTTCCGCGGTCGAGACGATCGAGCCGTACATCCACTCGAGCACCAGGCCGCAGCGGCGCGGGTCCTCGCCGGGGGCCGCGCGGCGCGGCGCGCCGTCGCAGCCGAGCAGGCGGGCGGCCAGGTGCCCGAGCCAGCGCGGGTCGACGGTCAGCGCGTCGCCGTCGGGCGTGAGGGCGAACAGGTCGACGTCGCCCATGGCCTCGTCGTCGTCGTCCTCGTCCGCCTCGGCCTCCTGCCCGTCCCCCGCGGCGGGGACGGCGGCGGCCGCGGCGGGGGCGGCGCCGTCGCCGTCTGGCGGCGGCTGCTTGTCGCCGCCGCCGCCGTCGTCGGCCTCCTTGCCGCCGTCGCCGCCGCCCTCCTTGCCGCCGTCCGCGCCGGGGACGTCCGCGCGCAGCTTGACCGCCAGCGCGTCCACGCGCTCGACCAGCCACTCGGCCAGGCGCGCCAGCTCCTCGGGGGCCAGGCGGTCCAGGTCCTCGAAGTGCAGCTCGCCGCCGCCGCCCATGCCGCAGCCGCCGCCGCCGATGCTGCCGCCGCCGCCGCCGAGGCCGCCGCCGGCCGGCGAGGCCACGCTGCGCGCGGCCGAGGGGAGGCACTCGCACACGTATGCGGCCGCCGGCCTCGTGATGGTGGCGGCGATGGCGTCGTGCTCGCGCTCCGCGGCCTCGATCACCGCGCGCACGATCTCGATGTTGGCGTCGCGCACGGCCGACGTGATCTGGTCGGCCGTGGCGCGCTGCGGGTGGTGGCCGTGGTGGCCGTGGCCGTGGTGCCCGTGGCTGTGGCCGTGGTGGCCGTGCTGGCCGCCGCGGCTGCCGCCCGCGCCGCGCCGCGCGGAGGGCGGCGGCGGCGCGGCGACCGCGCCCTCCTCGGCGGCCGACGCGTGCTGCTGCAGCGCCTGCAGCTTTAAGAGCAGCGCGCCCATGCGCGTGCGCAGCGCGGCCTCGGCCGGGCGCTCGGGGGCTTTTGGGTCGTGCGGCGGGAGCAGGCGCGCGAGCTCGGGGCGGAAGCCCTCGGCGCGCACGTGGGCGCGGAAGGCGTCGGCATCGGAGAACTCGGCGCCGTCGGCGGGCCAGCGCCACAGCTTCCAGGTGGCGTTGGGCGGCGGCGGCGCGGGGGCGGCGGCGGCGGCGGCGGCGGCGGCGGCGGCAACGGCGGGCGCGCTGGCGTCGCCTTGTGCCGCCGCTTCGTCGTCGCCGTCGCGGGCGTCGTCTTCGGCGGCGGGGGCGCCGGGTTCTCGCGCGCCGCCCGCCCCTGCCGCTGCCCCTGTCGCCGCCGCCGCCGCCGCCGCCCCCGCCTCTGCCGCCGCCGCCGCCATTGAGCGCGCCTGCTGCAGCCGGCGGATGCCCTCCTCAAACACCTCCTCGATCGACGCGTCGGCGCCGAGGTCCATGACCAGGGCGTCGCCGTCCTCGTCGCCCGCGCCGCTGCTGCCGCCCCCGGGGCTCGCGCCGTTGGCGAGCGCGTTGTTGGCGCCGTCCTCGTCGGTGCCGCCGCCGTCGGCCGCGCCGCGCGCGGCCGCCGCCGCGTCGCCGCCGTCGAGAAAGGCCGCGGATGAGGCATGCGGCGCGCGCGCCGCCGCCGCCGAGATGCCGGCCTCCTCGACCGCCTGCGCCCGGGCGCGCGCCGAGACCCGGCGCGCCGCCGCGCGCAGGTCTTCCAGCGGCAGCGTCAGCCGCCGAACGCGCTCCGCGTGCGGCAGCGACTCCCAGAGCGGGCGCACGGCCGCGAGGCGCTCCGCCGCGGGCAGGGCCGCGGCGCCGGGCGCGCCGGCGCCCGCGCCGGGCGGGGCGGGAGCGTCGGGAGCGCCGGACCCGTTCAGACCGCCGCCGCCGCCGCCGCCGCCGGCCTGCTGGGACAGGGGCGCGTTGGGCGCGCCGGGCGCGGCCGAGCCCGCCGCCGCGCCGCCGCCGCCGCCGCCGCCGCCGCCGCCCTTGCTGCCGCCGCCCTTGCCTTTTTTGTTGGCCATCGCTTTTTGTCGCTTCTGCTTCTTTGGAGAGGGGTTGGGTTGCTCCTGCTGCTGGTGTGGTACGCCTCGTCTGTGGAGCGGGTCCTCGGGGCGCTGACGCTGCTGCTGCTGCTGCTGGTAGTCCTCAAAAGGAAAGGAGAAAGGAAGGGGCGAGAGAGCGCGCCGGACGCACCAAAGGCAAACGCCGGCGTCGTCTGTGGGCGTCAAGGCGGGAAAAAAGGGAGGGGGGCTTTTGATTGGCGCGCCCTCTGCGAGTCTCGCGGTCACGCCTCGAAAACCTGCTGGGTGTGTGTGTGACGGTGGGTGATCAGGGGGAACGAAAAAAGGGGTGAGCGCTTCCGTCGTGCTGTGGGGTTTTCAAGGGGACAGGCGCCAGGCGGGGGGGTGGCGCTCCGCACGGCCGCCGTTGCCGCCCCGGGGCCTGCCGCCGGTCGGCCCCGCGTGGGCCCCCCATCTTGGCGCGCGTGCGCTCGCGTCGCCACGGGTCCGGAGGCTCGCCGATGAGCGCTGGACGACCATCGCGGTCGAGCGATCGGTAGGCAACGGCGCGCGCGCCGCGGCGTTGGGGGGCCAGGCGGCCGCGGGCGGCGTTCCGGGGGGGAAGAGGGGCGATTTCGCGCGCGCGCGCCCTCTTCGAGAGAGATTTGCTGCCGATGCCAGGGCTGTGGTCCGCGGCATCGGGTGGTGCCGCACCACTGGGTCGCACGTTGTCCTCGTCACGAGGCCTCACCGACGAGTCACACGCCGCGAGCGAGCGGTGGAAAAAAGACGAAGGGTGGGGGGCGGTGTGCTCTGCTCTCCTCCTTCGAGCTCGAGCGCTTCCACGCGCCGCTGGCTCGATCCAGCAATTCGCCCACCGGCCGAGGTGGGTCGGTGCTCCCGCGCACACACGCACGCTCGAGCACGCTCGAGCGAGGGGCTCGCAGGAGGGCGGGCGGCAGCGGCGGCCCTCGCGTATTGTGTGTGTGTGCTTTCGCGCGCGCGCGCGCGGCGCGCTTGCGATGCCTGTCTCGCGCGGCCTCTGTGTCTGCGGGTGGGATCGATGCGCGCGCGGATTGGAACGACTTGTCTGACGGGGCTTTCCTAGTACCTGCTGAGGTTTCTTTTGTCCGGGGAGGGGGAGGGCCCCAGCCTTCAATGAGACAGAGGGAGAGCCTTTGAGCGTTCGCGCGATCGCCCCCCGCCTGTCCACTCGCAATCCAAGCCACAGGCCACGCGCCGCTCATCCGAGATAGGCATCATCAGGCACCGTCGGAGACCTAGAGACGGACTATATTCCGCCCGCGCCATGCACGAACAAACGAATTTCCCAATCTCAGTTTGCGCGGGCGGCGGCGGCGGCGGCGGCGACGGCGGCGGCGGCGGACGGAGCAAAACCCCAACGTCTGCTTGCGCGGCGCAAACGCAACGGCTGCGTTTTTCTCCCTTACAAGGGCCCACTGCTAGTCCTTGGGCGTTGATCAACCGAGAGCGCGGCGAGACGACAACGACGAGGAAGACGCGAGACCACACGCGCGCGCCGAGCGGCGGCAAGAGCGAGGCTCGGCCGCCCGGCCCCCTCCGCCCGTGCCGGCCCCCCGCACAGCTCGCTGCTCCCGATCGACCGACCGACCGCCCCTTCCCTGATCACGCCTTGGCCCCCGTCTTCGCGTCCAGCAGCGCCACCACCTCGGGCTTGGTCGCCAGGTCCCGCGGCGACCGCCCCTGCCCGTCCAGCACCCCGGCGTCCGCCCCGGCGCCCAGCAGCTCCTCAACCTTGGGCGCGTCGCCCTCGGCCGCCGCCATCAGCAGCAAGACGTCCACAGGGGCGGTGCCTAGGCCCATCATCGCCTCCATTCGGTCGTAGTTCCCCTCGTCCGCCAGCATGCCCATGTAGTTGAAGTAGTGCTCGACGTCGTCGGCGCAGTAGTCGTCGCGGCAGCTCTGGCTGCCGTAGGCGCCCGCGCCGCCGCCGGCGTTGTCGCCCTTGCCAAAGTTGAAGAAGCGGGCCGCCGTGGCGTCGCGGCGGCGCTCGCAGGCGTCCGTCGCGGCGGCGGCGACGCAGAGGGCGGCGGCGGCGCGCGACGCGGGGACGGAGGCGGCAGATGTGGACGTCGACGTCGTGGTCGCGGCGCGGCGCGGGGTCGCGCGCAGGCCCGCCACCGAGGCCGCGGACGCGCGGTGCATGAGGGCGGCGGACATTGCTTCTGTGTCTTTGTTTGGCGACGACACAGAAGGGGGGCCCCTTCTTCCTCTCTCTTTGTCGTCTCGCGCGCGCGCAGTTGTTCTGCTAAAAAGGATGCGCGAATGACGGCGGGCAGGGCCAGTGCGCGGTAATTGAGATGTGGTGAGAAGCGAATCGGATTGAGGTGGGTGAATGCAGGGACGGGACAAGGCGCGGGCATCCGATCTTGGTTCGTCGGCGCGAGATGGGAGGGGGCGGCGACGACGACGACGACGGCAGGCGGCGACAGCGACGACCGCACACGCAAATACATCTATCTATTTCTGCAGCCAGAAACACAAGGCATAGAAACAGAGGCGAGCGGCCACCAAGGGGACCCGGGAGGCAGGCGCGAGCCGACCGACCGCGCCCCCACCGCCGCCCATCCGTCGCCAGAACGCAAGAGACGCCCCCCTCCACCCGCCGCAGCGCGTCCTTCGCAGCGCGCGTGCAAAGCGCGGGACGGTAGGGAGTCCAGCCCGCCGCCCTCGGCCGCCGCGGCCTGGGCCCATCTTACTTAAAACGCAAACACCCCCCGCAGCGCGTCCTGCAGCGCACGCAGGCGCGGGACGGCAGGCGTCCACCCGGCGGCTCTCGCCGCCGCCTGCGCCTGCGCGTGCGTCGGCCGCCGCCTCGCCTCGGGCACGGCGATGCGGCCGTCAACCTCGAGCGGCACGGCCGCCAGCGGGACGGGCAGGCTGGCCCCCGCGGCCGCGGCGGTGCCCGCGGCGCCCGGCGCGTACCCGCCGCGGAAGGCCGGGGCGCCGCCGCCGCCGCCCCGCCCGAGCTGCAGCTGCAGCTGCCGCGCGCGCTCGGCCTCGTCGGCGGCGTACCCGCGGACCTGCTCCTCCACCTCGAGCACGTCGACGTCGTTGGCGAGCTTCCAGACTGTTGTTTTGTTTGTTTGTTTGTTGGTTTGGGTCGCGTGGCGGTCGCGATCGTTTGTGTGTGTGGCGCGCGGTTGTGTGTTTGTGTTTCGTGAGAGAGAGGTGGAGGCGAAACAGACGAAAGGCGGGGGGCGGCGCCGCCGTCTCTCGATCCCCGCCGGCGCTGCACGACGCCCCCCCCAAAAAAGCAGAGGGGCTCCGACAAATCAAAACCCAACTGATGTCCTCGACCATCTCGAGGTAGTCGTCGTAGGCCGAGTCCGCGTCAAAGTCGGCTCGCTTCTTCGTGTAGCTGTGGTGGTGTGTGCGTCGTTGCTGAGGAAACGGCAAAAAGGGTTTCGAGGGCGTGAGCGGCGGGCGACAGCGACGAAGACGACGACGTCGTTGCGCGCGTCCGTCGTTCCTTTCGACAACCCTCGGATGCAGCCGGACCGACGCACATGCTGAGGATGCGCCCGCGCAGCTCCATCTCGCGCTTGATCATCAGCTCCGTCTCGTCCATTTGGCCGCCGGGTGCTGCTGCGTAGAGCTCTCGGGAGGAGCTTGGTTCGACCCCTCATTTGCACGCGTCGCCACCTCCTTTGCGTGCCTGTCTCAAGGTCTCCTGATCGCTGTCAAGGTCGTTTATGGTGCAGTCAGCGTCCTGTGCATCGTGATCGACGACTCGATCGGCTCTGCGGGTCCTGCGTCGAAAGGCGAGCGGCGCTTGGAGAGCGACTCGGCGCCGGCGCCGACGACGCCGCCACCCTCGAAACGCCGGCGGCAAACCAACGACGTCGACGCCCCCCCGGCCAAACCGCGCGGCGGAGGCGGAGGCGACGACAACCCCCTCGCCGTCGGCCTCGTCGCCGTCCTCACCGAGTCCCTGCGCCTTCTGGGCGTCGGCCGCGACCGCTTCGCCGAGGCCGAGGCCGAGGCCGCCGAGGCGGACGAACCCCGCCCCCCGCCCGGTGACGTCGACGCCGTCGCGAGGCGGATAGAGGCGGATTTCGCGCGCGCCTACTTCGTCGTAGGCAAGCTCGACGCCGGAGTGTACGACGACGACTGCCGTGGCCTTCCGGGGCGTCAGGCTGTGGCGGCGCAACCTGGCGCTGCTGACCCCCTTTTTGATCGAGCCGCGGATCGACCTGCTGCCGCCCGCGGCCGAGGACGCCGCGCCGCGGCCACGGCCGCGGTCGCCGCCGCCGCCAGCGCCGCGCGGCGAGGCGACGTTCTCGGCCCCTTGAGCAGGCTGCTTTCTGGCGGCGGTGGCGACGGCGGCAAGGGCGCGCGCGCCAGCCGGGTCGTGCGCCTAGGGCCCGTCGGCCCCAACGGCGAGGAGGTGCTGCGCGCGCGCTGGTACCTGGAGACGACGCCAACGCCGGCGCCGGCGCCCGAGCCGGCGACGCCGACGAGCAAAAGAGGAGGGCTGACGGCTCAGCATCAGCTGCCCGCCCCGCGCTTTACAACAAACCTCATCCAGCTTTGACCACCAGTTGTCGTCTTTCACGCCAATCTTGCGGAGCGCAACCCCCCGAATCCCCCCCCCGAGCGCCCCTCGACTCCCCTGACGACGCTCGCGCGGAAGGAGAAAGGAAGACCTGCTCCAACGCCCCCCCCTCTCCCTCCCCGCCCCTTTGCGCCGCGCCAATTGCTCGGGCCGAGGCAAGCCATAGATAAAGGTGCGTCGCAGCGGGCTGCCGCCGGGTCGCTGGCCATCGAGCGCTGGTGCCTGCGGGACCTGGAACGGAGGTAGCGAGGAAGAGAGGGAAAGAGGAGGGAGGAGGAGGAGAGGGAAGAAAAGCTCGACAAAGGAAGAGATTTATCGACGCGCGCGCGCCCTCTCGACGCCTTTTTGGGCCCCCAGACCCGCCCATTCTCGCGGCAGCGACAGGCAGGCTTGGCGCGAGGCGCCTCCGGGCGCGTCGAGCCCGCGATCCCGGCGCGCGGGGCCAAAACAGATGCCGAAGCCTCGAATCCGGGTTTCGACACGCGCCACTTTTCTCACGCACCTCCCCTGCTCGACTCCCCCACTCCCACGCCAGGTCGCGCACAACCCCTGCCTCTCGACGCTTGTCGACTCGACGCGCGCCACCGACCGCGCGCGCGCCCCACATTGACCCCGCGGTGTGTGTGTTTTTCCCGGCCGCGCGCCGTCGGCGCCGTCGCTGTCCCTCTCCCCGCCCGCTCGGCCGAGGAGCAGCCGCCGGCAGGTAGAGGAGCGCGAGCGAGAGCCGCGCCGGGAGCGCACGCAACCGCCGCGCGCCCCCCCTTCGCTCGATCAATAAACAAGTCACCATGAACGGCTTTGAGACACTGCCGACCGGCGTCGCCATCGGCGTCCCGGCCGCGGCCGCGGGCCTGCCGTCGGCGCTCCAGCACTACCAGCAGCAGCAGCAACAGCACCAGCCCGGCGCGTCGGCGGCCGCCGCTGCGGCGGCGGCGGCCGCCGCCGCGGCGGCGGCCGCTGCGGCCGCAACAGCGGCCAAGCAGCACCAGGCGCTCAAGGCGCAGCAGCAGCAGCACGCGGAGCAGCATGCCAAGGCACCATTCGTCCTCGCCGCGTCGGGCCTGAGCGCCGAGCAGCTGCAGCAGCCGCCGCAGCAGCAGCAGCAGCCGCCGCTGTCGGTCGCGGCGCCGGCCACGCCCGCGCCGGCCAGCGCGGCGGCGGCGGCGGCGGCGGCGGCGGCGCCCGCGCAGCACCAGGCCGCGCTGCTCGACCCGTCCGCCATGGCGGCGCTGGCCGCGCTCGCGCGCGCCGCCGCCGCCGCGGCCAGCCCGGACACCGGCGCGCAGAGCGCCGCCGGGCCGGCGGCGGCGGCGGCGGCGCTCGGCTCGTCCGCGCCGCGCGCCAAGGCGGCGCTTGCCCCGCCGGCGGCCAGCCCGCCCCTGCCCGCAGACGGCGGCGGCGGCGCGACGACCAGCTCGGGCACGGCCACGACGGCCGTGAGCGGCGGCGCGCGCGCCGACGACGCGGCCATGCGGGACGTGCCCGCGGGCGGCGACCAGACGAGCAAGCAGCAGCAGCAGCAACAGCAGCAGCAGCAGCAGCACGAGTCGCTCGTGCGGCAGGCGGCGGCGGTTGCGGCCGCGCAGCAGGCGGCCCGCCAGCAGCAGCACCAGCAGCAGCAGCAGCACGGCGCCCCGCCCATGCCCACCGCCCTGGCCGCCGCGCTCGCGCAGCTGCCGTCCTCGTCCCACGGCGGCGTCGTCGGCCTGCCGCCGCTGTTTGGCGCCACGCCGCCGGGCGGCGGCGGCTCGTTCGGCTCGCTGCACCAGCACATGCTGCTGGGCGGGTCGCTGCCGCCCACGTTTGCGGTGGGCGGGTCGTGGAACGCCGCCGGCAGCACGCCCTCGGCGTCGCCCCACCTGGCGCACCTGCTGGGCCTGCAGCAGCAGCAGCAGCAGCAGCAGGCGCAGCAGGCGCAGCAGCAGGCGCAGCGGCTGCAGCACCCGTTCGCCCGGCTGCTTGCGGCCAACGCGGCGGCGGTGGCGGCGGCGGCCGGCTCGCCCGCGGGCGGCGGCCACCCGGGCAGCGTGGGCGGCGACGGCAGCTTTGGCGCGGCGGCGCCCGCGTCGTTTGGCGCCGCCGGCGGCAGCAGCGGCAGCAACCTTTTCGCGGGCGCGCAGCAACAGCAGATGCAGATGCAGCAGCAGATGCAGATGCAGCAGCAGCAGCAGATGCAGATGCAGCAGCAGCAGCACCACCACCAGATGCAGCAGATGCAGCAAATGCAGATTCAGCAGCAGCAGCAGCAGCAGCAGCAGCGCGCGCGCTCCAAGCTGGCCGGCGGCGCCGTTGCCGGCGCCGCCGGCGCCGCCGGCGCCCACAGCCTCGGCTCCTCCGGCTTCCTCGCCGTCGGCAGCCTCGGCAGCAGCCACGGCGGCCACGCCGGCGCGGGCGTCGCCAAGGCGCGCACCTTCCGCGGCGTCCGCCAGCGCCCCTGGGGAAAGTGGGCGGCGGAGATCCGCGACCCGCGCTGCGGCGCCCGCCTGTGGCTGGGCACGTACGACACGGCGGAGGAGGCGGCGCGCGCGTACGACCGGGCGGCGATGGACATCCGCGGGGCGCGCGCGGTGACCAACTTCCCGCGGTCAGCGTACGAGGCGGGCGTGCGGCAGTCGGACGCCGGCGCGGGCGCGCGCGACGCGGGCGCGGCGCCGGGCGCGGGCTCCGGCGCGGGCATGGGCGCGGCCGGCGGGCGCGCAGCCCCGTCGGGCTACTCGTCCCCCGCGTTCGGGTCGTCGCCGGCGCTGTCGGCGGGCGGCGGCAGCGTGCGCCTGCCGCCGGGCGTGCCGCTGCCGCGCGGCATCGCGCCGCGCGCGCCGTCGGAGGAGCCGTCGCAGCAGCTGGGCGCGGGCGGCGGCATGGGCGGCGGCGGCGCGATGGGCGGCGGCGGCACGGCGGCGGCGGCGCGGCGCGCCAACGTCGACGACGAGCTGGCCGACATGGCCGACGCGCTGCTGCTGCTGCACGAGGGCGCCTGACACGAGGAGCAGGTCGCTTTCGTTCGCGTTTCTCCCGCCCCCCCCCTTTCAAGATCCGCAGCGCTGCCGCCGCC
>Ga0209390_10001616_pt1 | contig 42745 bp, 30 predicted proteins | sample BON01_FD_187212 | JGI IMG/M metagenome (GOLD analysis project Ga0209390, IMG submission 187212) | Freshwater microbial communities from Lake Bonney liftoff mats and glacier meltwater in Antarctica - BON-01 (SPAdes) (version 2) | ecosystem: Environmental > Aquatic > Freshwater > Ice > Glacier...
CTGTCTATTCCCCCCCCCCCCGGGCCCACGAAGCCCTCCCCCATCGACCAAATGTCTCCCTGCCCCAAAACCCTCCTCGTTCTTGGCCTCCTTCATTCATGGTGTTCATCCCTCCACGTGCACAGGACAATCACCCCACACGCAGAAGGAGCAGATCTCTATCCACCTGTCTCCCACCCAGACAACCCCTTCCCAAGGGTGGTCAATGGCCTACGCGTCAGCCAGAGATGCTTTGTTGATTGACCCAAGTCCTTGCCTTCCCTGAACACATCAGTCTTTACAAATCAACACGCACACACACTAATAAAAATGGCCATACTCTCTACCGACGCTGTTGTGTCGAGGTGGTCGCCAGGACAGAGGAGGAAGCGGCTTGGTACGGTGCGGGCCCTGTCACACTCGTGTAGGCGGCACCGCCGCCGCCGACGCGGTTGCCAATGCCCGGGAAGCCCCCCATGCGCAGATACACGCCGTAGGCCACCCCCGCGCTGGCCAATACCAGGAACAACAAGGAGCCAAAGATCCAGCCGCCGGTGCTGCCACTGCCTGCCGCGCCCCCGCTGCTGTGGCGGTAGGTGGGGGCAACCACGGCGTCGTCCCCCTCCCCGGCGTCTGCGCTGGCCGTGGCCGCGCCCGCCCCCAGCTTCTGGCCCAGGATCTTGGCCGTGCCCTGACCGGGCTTCTGCCAGACGCGCACGGACTTGACCTGCAGCGCCGAGTCCCGGCCGGCCCAGGTCGGGTACCACTCCTCCTTGGCCTTGGCGAACAGGTAGGGCGCGCCCGTGCCCGTGTTGGTCCAGGGTTTGCCGTGCTCGCCGTCCGCGAAGAAGTTGGAGAGCCCGCCCACGGCCACGTTCAGGATCAGGTAGAAGGGCTGGTCGAAGGGCGCGGCGTTGGAGCGGCCCTCCCAGGGGTTGTGCGTGCCGGGCAGGTCCACGAAGGCGCCGCGCTTGAAGAAGGGCTTGTCGAACTTGACCTCCAGGATCTTCTGGTCCTCCGTGTCCAGGTAGGTGAAGAGCCCGTTCTCGTCCCAGGCCAGACCGAAGACGTGGAAGTCGTCGTTGAAAGTCCGCGTGCCCTTGGGCAGCGTGTAGGACTGGCAGGTCATCTCGAACTTGTCCAGCGCGAAGTAGGGCCCCCAGTGCATGCAGCTGCCGAAGGAGTCGAAGCCGCCCTTGCTGTAGCCCGGCTTGTTGCCGCGGGACTCCATCAGGTCGATCTCGCCCGAGGCCGGCCACTGGCCGTAGGCGTTCTTCTCGGGCAGCAGCCAAATGGCGGGCCAGAGCCAGTCCCCGCGCGGCAGCTTGGCCTCCACTTCCAGGCGGCCGTACTGGAAGGTGAAGGTGCCCGTGGTGCGCAGCCGCGCCGACTGGATCGGGTTGATCACCAGCTGCGCGCCCGCGTCCGACATGCGCTCGCAGCCGTAGAAAGCGTTGGACGTGCAGGCGTCCGAGGGCCACATGCCCCACATGTCGTACCGGAACGGCTTCTCGCCCAGCACGTTCTCCTCCCCCAGCGTCTCAGCCGTCAGCGTGGGCTGCAGGTACAGCACGCCCTCCTCCACGAAGCTGTTGGTGCGGTTGTTGGTGTAGTACTGGAACTCCCAGTTCCCGCCGCCCGACATGGTGATGTCGTGCTCCCAAATATCCATGTCCAGCTCCTCGAACGTGTCTTCGAACACCAGCACTTCCGCCCCGGCCCCCTCCACCGCCAAGCCCGTCACCAGGTCCTTCCGCCTGCTGCCCATCGCCACGCTGCGGCCCTTGCTCCCACCCAGCACCTTCTCGCCCAGCGCCTCCTCACGTGCCCGTAGCTCGGCCTCGCGCTCCGCCAGCTAAAGGAAGAGGAAGGGTTGATGTGCGATGCATTGGATAGCTGGGTGAGTGGGTGGTTCGAGGCATTCAGTGACATATTCAGAGACTCACAAGAAGAATCACGGCAGGTACAAAGACAAATTACTATCCTCCGATGCATATATCATCCAGACACACACACACACACACACACACACACACACATACTCACATACAAAGACGCGTTACTGTCGGCACATGTGCATGCACACACATGGCCCCAGCCCCTCAGACTGGACCAGGCGCATCCCGCCTACCCAAGCCCACCTACCCAATCCCGCGCTTACCTTGCTGCTCCATTGCTCCAACGCCTGACGCTCTGCTTCCAAGGACTTGGCGGGAGCCTGGCTGGTCAGGGAGGCGGCAGATGCGGATAGACTAGCAGCAGCGGCCACGGCCGCGATGAACAAACCTCTCACCATGGTTGCTCGGGAACCAAAACCACACAAGCGACACCTGTCTCGTAGGAAGGTCGGGAGGATTAGGGGGCCGGTGAGCACATGTTGTTGTGGTGGTGTGGTGGTGCGGTGGTGGTGTGTGGAGGACGACCGCTTGAGTGGAAGGGGCATGCATGATCCAGCCAGGAGCTCTATATAGCGTCCTGTCCTCGCTCACAAATTTACCAAATCGGCGAGCATTTACCATTTGCACTCACCACCACGAACCCAGACATACACACAGGCTTGCGCAAGGCGGGCTGGGACTGGCTGAACGTTCAAAAGTGTGCCTGGTGGCCGCAGCGGTGGCTGCGGGGATTTGCTGGAGGAAGAACACAGATAATGATGAGTGAAGCAAGCCTCCGACGCCTGGCTGGGGTAGCTAGGGATAAGCCAGCCACGGGCTAACAACGTCTGCTGTTCATGGACAGCGACCTTTGAGTAGGCAGCGGCGGCGGCAGCGTAACAAACTCCTCCCACCATCAGAAATCATGGTCCTTGAGCAAATGCCAACCCCATCTCACACCACACCACACCCCACAGCCTCCCCCCCCTCAGCCACCCCATGCAGCCACCACCATCACCACCCACGTGCGCGTAAAGGGAAACGGTATGACATAGAAAATGTGCCGGGTGAGAGGGATAGTGCTTCTCTCTCTATCGTCGTCCCACCCTCACCCAAGCAAGCCCTCACCCGCCGACGTCTAATCCACAATCCTTCTCTCTCGTCCCTGAATCACACGACCGCCCCAAGCCACACAGCCACCATCACCATGCCTTCACGGAAATCAACGCAACCAGACCCGGCATCGCCACCACGGCACGCGCTGACGCCAGTCTTCGCGGGGGGACTGGCAGGATGTACGTGACGGAGGGATGGGCTGGATGGTCACACGTACATGCACCAATCCGTCTAACTTTTCGAAATCACAAACCTCCTCGATTCCACGCCCTTCGGAACATCCAGGGATTGAAATCTGCCTGACCTTTCCGTGCGAGTTCACCAAGACTCAGGTGCGCACCCTTTTCCGAATCAAAGCGTTCCTCCTCCCCTCCCTCCTTTCGCTTGCCTCCTTCTGTTTTCCCTCCCATTCAACACCCTTATGCCTTCCCCCCTCCCTTCCCCCACCTCCTCCTACAGTGCCAACTGAAGCAGCACTACCAGCTCAACGCCTTCTCGGGCCCCGTGGACTGCGTGCGCTACACGCTGCGGACGAAAGGCCCCTCCGGCTTGTACAAGGGCTTGACGCCCTGGCTGGTATTTGCCTTCCCGCGCTCCGCCGTGCGCTTCTCCACTTACGAATACGCCAGCCACGCGCTGCATAGTGGCCTAAATTCCAACGCCGGGACCAAGAAGCTCGACCCGCTCTTGGCCATGACTGCCGGCACATTGGCGGGCGCCAGTAAGTACCGACATTCGGGGGCATGGGAAAAGACATTTGTTGTAGGGCAGGCGTAGGGACCGAAACTTGCGAAATAAGCGCGCTTACCACACACTCTTCCCTTTTCTCACGTCCTCTGATCACTTTGACAGTGGAGTTTCTGACGGTGGGCACGCCCATGCAGTGCATCCAGATCAAGATGGCGCAGGACTCCTACTCCCTGACGCCGCGCTTCCGAGGGTTCGCCGACGCAGTGGTTGGCATTGTGCGGATAGAGGGTTTTTGGGGAGGACTGTATGCGGGGGTCGGGCCCACCGTGCTCAAGGGCGCCTTGAACAACTGCATCCGCTTCTCAACGTTCTCCGAAATGAAGCACCTGTATCAGCAGTACAAAGCAGGTGCCAGCAGCAGCAGCAGCAGCAGCAGCAGCAGCAGCAGCAGCAGCGGGAGCACCAACCTCCTCGTGGAAACCCTGGCTCCCCTCAACGCGGCCGAGTCCATGCTGCTGGGCGCCATTTCGGGAGGGTTGTCTGCTGTGGCCACGCACCCGATTGACACCGTGAAGTCCAACATGCAGTCGATAGGCGGGGGCGGCTACAGCTCCTCCTGGGACTGCTTCACCAAGATCGTCCAGACTCAGGGCCTGGCGGGCCTGTACCGCGGCATGTCGCCCCGCTTCATTCGCGTCTGCCTGGAGATTGCCCTCCACTTCACCCTCTACGAACGCATCGCCCGACACTTGGACAGCATTTGGTAGGAAGGCTAAACAATTTGTATTTGATAGAAAATAAATTGAAGAACGAAATTGAAATTGACTGCTGTCAAGATGAGAGAAATGAAAGTGCAGTAGAAGTCGCCACGGCGTCGCTGCGGATTGATTTTTGGGGCCATTTTGTGCAGCTTATGCGTGTAGATAGATGCCCATGAAAATGGAATTCCGCGAGGGGGTGAGGAGGTTTTTCATGAGTCGCATTCATTTTTTTGCTAGCTAAACCCTGTGTTCTGTCTCTTTTTTTTCCTTGACTCGTTTTCGGACTAGTAATATGTCTTCGAATCAAGCCGAGGAGGGCCGCACCGTCCTAAATCTTTCACACGTGGGATGTGTGTGCTGATTTTGCGAGGCATATTTGAAAAATTAAACGGCCGCCGTTTAGCTGTGCCTCATGTGCTTTGTTCTTCGCGTCCTTCGAAGGTACTAGGAAGGCACTGGTCTATTCGTAGACTAGTAGAACAAAGGCCCGCCATCTAACCTTGTTGCTTGTCTTTTTGACAATAGATATATTAGCCCAGGTGTTTTTTCGGTAGTTGGTTTGGCAGCAGCCTCCTTCCCTGCAGTCTGCTTCTTGCAGCAGCGGTCATCATGATGTGAGGGCAGCGCGCTTTTTTTCTGGCTGGAAGTGGAGCCCAAATTTACAGCTTCTTATCTCTCACTCATCGACTGCCATCTCTTTCCCCTCTTGCCCACACATTGCTTCATACACAGGTGCCCTTCCGGGCCAGGAAGCGGGGTCGAAGCAACGGCGAGTCGATCCCCATGAAATCCTGCAAAGGGTGCACCCAGAACATCTTTCTTACCGATGCCTTCCTCAATCTGGACGGCTGCCACTACCATGCCCGTTATGCCCGATGCAAGGATTGTGGCTGCGAGATCACGCTCCAGAATTTCACAGCACCGTCCGCGGGCGGAGCCGTCCTCCTGTACAAGATCCACTACGTCCAGCTCTTTCGGCAGGGAGGGGCGTACGCTGGGGACGAGAAGTTTGCGAAATCGAGCAGTACCATCAATCGTACCATGACACCACCCCGCTGCGTGCAACTTGTCCCCGTAGTGGGGCTCCCACAAGAGGAGAATCGGCAGGAGCAAGTGCTTGCCGCACAAAAGGACGACGAGGACCAAGGGGCACCGACGATGCCTGCATGCGGGGAGCCCACAGCAACTGCCTTGACAGAGATGGCTTCCAATTTCGGCGTAATGATGGCGTTGAATGGGGGCAGTGATGAGGCAGATGCGACGGAAGCACCGGCAGTGGAAGCAGCAGCGATTGAGTTGTTGTCCATTGGCGAGAAGGAGGGACTGCAGCGCGGCAGCAGCGACAGAGGCGCGGCCACGGGTAGCGGGAGCACCGACAGCCGCAAGGAGAACGCCTGCCACTTCTGCGCGAAGGCTGTCTACGCGGCGGACCCCCTGCTGGTTCTTGGGCGGTTCAAGTACCACAAAATCTGCGCCAAGTGCGACGACTGCAAGACCAAGATCACCCTCTTCAACTGCACCGCACCAAGCCTCGATGGTCATCTCCTTTGCTCGGTCCCCTTCAAGGCGCGCTTCCAGCAGGAAGGACGATACCGCGGGGGGGAGCAGTACAAGCACAAGGCGGGAGGAAGGAATTGAGAACAGGTGGAGTGAATAGTCAAAAATGAATGAATGATGGTACACCTCCTATGGTGAGAGGTAGCAATTAGTTTTTTTGGCAATTACAGAAACTAGGTGACGCGAAGCAGAAGAAAATAATTTAGTTTTGAAGCGTGGCAGGAATGAAAAATTAGAAGCGCAAATTCACCGAAAGGTCTCCGACAAGTACGAATTGTCTTGGAAGAATGAAGAATGAATTAGCACACCAAAAGAAAGAACGAAATGAGCGATAGTGTGATGCGCGCCATGCAAATTAATGTTTCTTTGATTTGCCCTGGTGCATTTGTTCAATCAATCAATGACATCGGTGTGTGTGGAAGGCAAATGGCCTTTTCTTTCCCCGCCTTCAGACAGAGGTGGCGCATGCAGGGTGATGGTGGATGACACAGTGTTGTTTGCTCCCCCACCTCAGCTCGTCCCTTGTGCTTCACGGTGCTTAATCGTGCCTATCAGTTACATCAAACATACAATCCTCCCTCCCTCCAGTTCAAAATCAATTATGCCAGCGGCGCCTTGCAGCTGCCAAAGTCACAGAAGCCCACGGGCACGTCCACGCCCAGCGGCGAGCCGTAGGTGTTCTTCTGGTAGTCGTTGGCCACGTCGTGCCACTGCCCGTCGTTGAGCTGCTCCCACCGCTTGTACTCCGCCACGGCCGAGGCGCCCATGATCTGCGTCCACTGCGCCCGCGTCATCTTCAGGTTCGTGGCCGCCGCCTGGGCTTTCAGCCGGTCCGCCTTGACCGTGCCGATCACCGGCACGATGCGCGCGGGGTGTCGCAGCAGCCAGGCGATGGCCACCTGGTCGGGCGTCACGTCCGGACCCAGCTCCGTGGCCACGTCCTTCAGGGCCGCCAGGATGCGACCTTGCTGGGCACCGGCGGGGAAGTTGAACAGACGGTTGGCGCCGGCCATCGGGTCCCCGCCCAGAGGCCCCCAAGCCAAGGGGGCGATGCCGAGTTCCTGCAGCTGGTCCAGGCGGCCGTCGTACAAGGGCGTTGGGGTCAGGACGGAGAACTCCAGCTCGGCCGTGGTCAGACTCAGCTGCTGCTTCTCCATAGCCGACTGCAGCAGAGCGAGCTTGCTAGGCGGAAAATTGGACACGCCGAAGTACCGGACCTTGTTGTCGGCCTTGAGCTTCTTGAAAGCCGTGGCCAGCTCCGTCGCGTCCAGGAGCGGGTCAGGGGCGTGCGGCATGAGCACGTCAATGTAAGTGGTGCCGAGCTGGGTCAGGGCAATGTCCACCGCGTGCGTCATGTACTGGGCCCCGTTGTCCAGGTACTGAACGGGCGCGTCCGGGAACACGATGCCCGCCTTGTACACAATTTGAAACTTCTCGCGCAGGCCCGGCTGCAAGGCAAACGCCTGCCCCACCAACTCGGCGCTCGTGTTGTAGGCGTAGATGTCGGCCAGGTCCAGCAGCGTGATGTTGTTTTGCAGAGCCACGTTCAGCAAGTCCTTGAGCGCCGCGGCCCCGCCGTTCTCCTTCAGTTCCGCAAAGTGCAGGGCACCCAAGCCAATCTGAGACGTCTCCATCCCGGCCGGGCCGGGCGCCAGCTTGATGCGCTTCACATTACCCACCACCACCTGAGGGGCAGCAGCCAAGAAGAGCAAGGCGGTTGCCACGGCGGCACTGCCCGCAGCAGTAGGCTTCATGACAAAGAGTGTTTTGCCTGTGGTACGGGAAGGAGGAAGGGTAGGGAAGTGAGAAAGGGGTGGAGCGCGGGGATGCAAATTGCTGTTGCTGTTGCTGCAGGAGCGATGAGCGATGGTATGTAACAGCGCCGTCCTCAGGCACAAAATTAACCACAGCCGCGCCCCACCAGCAGAGCCCAAGGGTGCTGAGCTGGCTAACGAGGGGTTGTGGTTGTGATCGTGGGGATGGTGATGCCTCGCTCTGTCTGTGTAGGCAAGCTCTAAAGGCTGTTTATGAGACGGCCGTGGGGCACACACGCCTGGGCGGCTTGATGATGGCCCTGGAGGCCTGGAGAGAAGCTGGGCGAAGGCGACAACGTCGAGGTTCAACGAGCTGAGCTTCCCGCACGCATGGTTCCCCCGATTTCAATCAACCACAACCAAAATCAAAACGTGCATGCTATTTTCTTCTCCTTTTTGAGCCGCGATAGTTTAACTAAATAAATTGCGTTTCGGTTTTATTTTTATTCTTTTGTACAAATACTTGGCTGCCGCCCTCCCTCCCTCTCCTCACTTCCCCACAACCCTCCTCGTATTATTCGACTAGAAGATGCCGCCCTTGGCGTGCGTGTTGTCCCGGAAGCCCATCCGGCTGAGTTGGTGTTGGTGGCGGCGGACGTTGTCGGGGTCCATGTTGCTGCCGTCCCAATTGGAGTAGGCCGCCTTTTCCCGCCGCAAGGCCTCTTCCGACACTCGGCCCTCGCCGTCCTTGTACACCAGGTACGTCCGTCCACCGGTCGCTTCTCCTTCTTCGCTGCCGCCCGACGACATGTCTGCCGCATTAGCTATCCTTCGCTTGGGCGTCACCATCTTCAGGTACCCGAGCGTGGAAGAGGCTTGCTCCAACAGCTTGCTTACTCTGTTTTTGGGGGGGGGGGTTGGGTTCGGTGGATTTGAGCATGCGTTAAGTCTAGCACTTATGTCGGGCACCTTACAGCTAAACGATACGGGCACACTTTGTCAAGACGATGTATGTATCCTCCTTTCCTTCACACTAACACTTCTCGTTCCTCCCTTTCTCCTTTCTCTACGGGCTCGGGCAGGCACGCTAATGAAAATCACGAGTTGAAAGCGTGAAGCAAAAGAGAATGACCGTATCTACGCCTTGCGACTTTCAATTACTTCGCACCGAGCAACTCGTTCATACTTTATTTTATAGGGCAGCCGTGGAGACAGGAGGCGATAAATAGAGATGGAAGCGGAATTGTGTCAGAGCAGGCGAGCACACCCATCCAACAGCCTCACTTGACGAATGCAAACGGGGAACAAGCCAGGCGCTCGACAAAAGGACATCTGCCAGACTCATAGGGTGCTTCTACTGACTGTCGCGTCGCCCCGACACACTATGCATGTCACGTCTCTGTCCCTTACTCATCCCTTTCCCTCCGGACCCGCCTGACCCACTCACCTCTGCGCATCCGTCTCGCCTGCGTGCTCCCGAAAGCCCTGGCGTATTTGCACCAGTGCCGACGCCTGCTTGTCCTGCGGCAAGTTTTTCGCCAAGCCCAACAAGCGGCGGTAGACCCGCAAGGCATTGGTGCTCGAGGCAGCAGCAGGGGTGGCCATTTGGAGGAAGAGGAGGGGGAGGCGGGAGGCTAAAAGAACAAAGTCTTGCGTGTGCGTGCAGGCTTTGCCCGTGGCCTTGGTCTTGGCTTGATTACCTCTGGCAGGCGTAAACTGTGTGTTTGTCTGGTTGTGGTATGTGTGGGTGTGGTGTTGAGCCGCGTCTGTTCTTTTGTTTGCGTGCCTCGGTCATCATCTCTTCCTTCGCCGCTTCTTCTTCCTTCCTCCCGCACCATCATCATGCATGCCGTCTTGCCCACCCCACAACTCACCTAACAATCCCTTCCACACCCTCCCATATCCTCCTACACAGGCTGTCGCGAGTGCCCTTGAATACTGCGGGCTTGCGAGGGTCGCTAGCGTGGCTGGTGGCTGTTCAACGAGCCTTCATTCTGGCAGGCGGGCTTCTCTCCAACCAGCCTCCCCTCCCCAAGTAACACCCTCCTGTGCAACACGACGTCAAGTTATGGAGGTGGAGATCGAGGCCACGGCGGCGCTCTTTGACCATGTGGACGGGTGGCAGGGCCGGCGGCGCGTCCTCCCGATGGAAATCGAGGCCGGACTGGAGGAATTGCCCCTGGCCGAGGAATGGGTAGGGGGCGGCCAGTTGCTGCGGAGCGGTCGACGGCTGGTCTGGCGGTCTCGGGGCCCCAAGCTGGAGATTGCCGAAGTGCCAGGGCAGGTGGATGGTCACGGGCCGCGCAATGGCATGGAGTTGCCGTTTTCTGTCCTCTCGCGCGACGCCGTCTGTTTTGAAGAAGTGGCCGACTCGCGGGAGGAATGCCTGGTCCTCTGGGCACTCACACGGAACCTGGTGCTGCATGCTGTGCCCTTCAAGCCGCCTTCCACATCTGGAGGCGGACATGGGCGTGGAAGCGCCAGCCCCAGCAACAGCACGGTGGCCTCCTTGCTGGCTGTCTTGCCGACACGCGAGGCGTGCGACGGCGTGGCCCTGAATCCTCCCGCCGGCTCCGAGTACCCGACCTGCTGTTCCTTCGTCACGCCGCGGGACCTGCTGGTGGGCTATGGGACAGGCAAGCTGCAGGTCATCCGTTTGACTCGACGGCGCGCTGACGCGGCTGTGGGCGTGGGGGAGGGGCCGCACCCGGTGCAGGCGGAGGTGGTGCGGGAACTGCCGGCCTCGGGCTACCTCTCGTACCTGAACCCCCTGGCCTACCGCCAGGCCGCGCAGCCGCCCTCCAGCCCTGTCGTGGCCCTGGGCGGCTGGACGGCGGGCGGCGGCGAACTGTTGGTGTTCTCGCTGCACGCGGACCGGAAGCTGCGGGTGTGGAGCACGCGGTCTTCCAAGGGCGTGATGCTGAGCGAGCTGGCGCTGCCCGGGGCCGTGGACAGGGGCCTGCTCTACGCGGGCTGCAGCAAGGTCCTCGTGCACACCGACGCCGCCGTCAGCCGCCTGGTGGTGAGCCTGACGGAGCCCTCGCACTCGCGCGTGTGGGTGTCCAGGCCCTTCTCCAGCGCCGCCGAGGTGGAGGGCTGGAAGGACACGCACCTGGCCGCGCACTGCTTCGAGGAGAACCAGCTCGTGGCCGACGTGCGCCTCGTGGCCAGCGACGACGGCGAGGAGGAGGTGGCGGTGGGGGCGAGGGGGAGCCCGCAAAGGGGAAGCCCGCAACGGCGACAGCCACGGCGACGACTGCGGCTGTGGGCAGCGCTGGCGAACGACGGGCTGGCCTATGCGCCGTTGGAGACGAAGAAGGGTGGCGCGGGGTGGACGAGTGGCTGGGTGGGTGGTGGGGCTGAGGGTGGAGGAGGTCCAGCGTCGTTGATCCGATTGTGGCAAGCGCCGCCTTCGGGCCTGGAAGACGTGGGCTTGCTTCTGGGTTCGGCGGCCAGTGGCGGAGGAGGGGAGAAGGGGCAAAGTTCAGGACGGCGGGACGCTCTCCGGCAGAGCCTGCTTCTGCTGCACGCTTGCTTCGGGCCGCAGTGGGAGGCCACCATCCGGCATTTGGAGGCGTCCTTTCTGAGCTTTCTGGCGGCTCCCGCCTCCCGTTTCTCCTCCATGGCCTTGGTCAAGGCGATGGAGCGCATGAGGGCGGCACCCTCCCTGAGCGGTGCGGCCGGCCGGGGCAGGGGCGGCGGTGGGGGCAGCAGAAGAGTGGGCCACGGAGACGTGGATCGCGAGCCCCTCCCGAGCGGTGAGCGGCTGTGGGAGATGGTGGCGGGCGTGGTGCGTAAGGAGGCCGACCAGGCCTTGGCCGAGGCGGTCCGACAGCAACCGCGCTACCAGCAGCAGCAGCAGCAGGACGAGGAGGAAGCAGGGATGGCGGAGGGGGAGAAGCGGGCCTTGGCCTTGCTCTCTGCCTGGGTGCACTTCTTGGGCTTAGCCGAGCAGAGCCGAGAGGTGTTTAGCCAGCCGCTGGCCCTCATGGGCGGGGGCGAGACCAGTACCAAGGGTGGAGGGGGTGGCGGCGAGTCGGTGGTGGCCGTGCGTGTGGATCGATGCTCCACGGCGGTGCCGGTCCGCCTGCCCCTGGCCCATCACCTCACCTTCCTCGACGCTTTCGACGGGTGGCTGTCCGAGTACGCGCCCGACGCGGCGCTGGACGTGAACCGGTGCCTCTTCGAAGCCATGGCCACCACCGGGCAACTCCCCGACCCGGTGCTGCTCAAGGCCAGGGCCGCCGAGGCGCTCCAATGCCGGCGACCGGGAAAGGGATTGGACGCAGGGCTGGTTCTGAGGGGGACGGGCGAGAACCACCAGACACGCATCGAGCTGTTCACGGGAGGTTTCCAAGCCGTGGAGGAGGTGGAGGAGGTGCTGGAAGCGCTTCGCTCCCTGCTGCAAGTCCTGGGCGAGACCAAGAAAGCGGGGGCCACGGTTCGCCGAAGCTCACGCATGAGCCAAGGCGGTGGGGCGTCGGCGTCGTCGATGGAGGTGAGCACCCAGGACGCAAGTGACAGCAGCAGCAGCAGCAGCAGCAGCAGCAGCCGGCCCACTTCGCTTGCGACGGCGGCCCTGACAGCCTCAGCCATCGGAGAGATCCTGGCGCTTTGCCTGGCCCGCCTCCGCACCAGCCTTGTGCTCGTGGTGCACCTGGAGACGGCGGGCATGCAGCAGCTCCTCCTCCGGGGCCCGTCCGAAGCTCCGCTGGCCCTGCAAGTGGCCACGGTTTTGAATGTTGCCTGGCTGCTCTACTATTCGGGCTCCCAACCCCTGCTGCCCCCCGCACCCATCCGACCCCCTTCCGCGGTGGCCCTGAGTGCGGTCCCCCGTGCTGGCACCCGCATACTTTCGGTGTTGGAGGGCCTGGTCTTGGACCTGTCTAGCGCTACCTCTTTCGCCCATGCCGTGCAAGAGGCGACCCAAGCGCTGTGTCAAGGCCTCCCCCGGCGGCTGTTGGCGCATTTGGTCAAGGCGGAGCAATACCGCTACCTGCTTCCCTGGGCCCGCGGCCTCTTGGACGGCGCATTGCTGCTGCCTTCCTCTCCCTCGGAAGAAGACAGCGCGGGGGAGGAAGCGCGCCTGGTGGTGACACGGCGGTGGCAGCGGCTCGTGGTGTACGCCTTTCTGAGCGAGGCGCGTCGGGTGAGTCGACGAGGCGGGCAGGCCAAGGCGGCGGAGGTTCTCTTCACGCGTGCTATCGAGGCCCTGGAGGAGTGGGACACTTGCCTGGCGCCGCCCTTCGCGGACAATGAGGAGCAGGACGAGGAAGGAGGGGGTCGGGACAGGCAAGACAGTATGGAGGGGGAGGGCGGGGAGGGCGGGCAAGTGCCACGGCTGGCGCACTACGTGCAGGCGGTGGGTCTGCTCGAGCAGAGCGTGGGGCTGCCTGGGTGCTCTCCGCGAAGGCTGGCAGACTTAGCCTACGCAGGGCTGCGGCATGTGCCTGCTTTCCCAGACAGGCTAGCAGAGGGAGGGCGGGCCGAGCGAGAGCGGCTCAAGTGGTGCCTCCAACATGCGGCCGCGCTCTGGGCGACTGTCTTTCGGGCCTGCACCGACCACACCGCCGCGGGAGAGGAAGAGGGTGGCAGCAGCGAAGCCCTGGCGGCGGATGCGGGGTCGCTTGAAGAGGCCTTCCTTGCCATGCGCGCCGAGTTAGCCGTGGCGCACGACTTGGAGGAACTGACGGCGCACGGGAACCAGGAGGAGGGCGGGGGAACACCTGGCGGGCCGGCGGCGAGTCGGCGGAGCAGGAACAGCAAGCTGTCCTACTTGGTGGTGGAAATGTGCGAACGCGGCCGCATCGACCTGGTGTGTTCGCTGCCGTGGGCCCAGGGGGACGCCGAGGACGAGGTCTCGGAGGTGCAGAAGTGCCTGCGTTCGTCGGCGCGCTTCTCCACCATCGAGGAGGGCGAGGACGACGAGGCGATGGACCTGGCCAGCGGCAGCGGGGGCGGCGGCAACGTGGACTTCTACAAGGCGGCCTTTGCCTTCCTTGTCAGCCAGAGCAACTTCCGGCAGGCGGCGCTGGAGATGTACCGGCTGGCCAAGCGCTTGGAGAACGCCACGGTCTACGAGGACAACCTGGCCCGCCTGGACCGGAAGGTCGAGGCCCTGGCCGCTGTTCACAACTGCCTGTGCCTGGTGCGGGACGCCGGCGAGTACCCCTTTCTGCTTTGGACCTACGACGACAAGGCCCGCCCGCCGGCCTCGGCCTCGGCGTCGGCAGGTGCGGACTCGAAAAAGCGAAACTGTGTGGTGACGCTCAAGCGGGTGGAGCAGGAACTGACCTATGCATTGGCCACGCGGCAGTATCTGCTCGTGGCGGGACCCGAGGCCTCGCTTTTGCGGCCCCTCAGCCTCTCTCAGGCCCAGGCCCACTCGCAGGCCGGTGCGGGCGAGGCGAGCGGCAAGCTAAACAAGGCGGCCGTGCATCAAGTGGAGACCGCGGCGGCCTTGCTCTGCGGGGTGGGCCTGTACGAGTCGGCAGTGGCCTTGGTCAAGGCATTTGGTCTGCCCATGCACGACGTGGTGGCGTCCTTGGCCGAAACGTACGCGGCGCTGCGGGGTGGGCGGGCGGATGCCCCCATGGTTTTGGAATCTGGCCCTCGGTGGAACCTGGGCGACCCTGACGAAGTGCAGGAAGGGAATGGCAACGACGATGGGTCGGCTCGGCGGCGGGTGTACATCCGCTTCGCCAAGACTATAGCACAGGAGGGAAATGAGGCGAAAGTGGTAGCGGAGCATGCCGAGGCTGCCGGCTGGCTGCTGAAGGACTTGGTGCAAGGTTACGATTGGGCGCACTCCTACGAGCTGCATACCGAAGCGGCACGTTTCCTGTTGGCCTGTGACTCCTTCTTGGAGCCCCCACGCTGGCTCTCTTCGGCGTTTACGCGTGGTGTGGATGCTCGCCTGGTCAAGACGCCGAGACGGAAGGACAAGGGCGGCATGGATGAGCAGAACAGGGCACTGGGTACCTGGCTGGACACCAGGTCTTCTTCTTCTCCCGTGACGCGCGTGCCAGCCGCCAACAGCGGCGCTTTCATGCAGATGTACGTGGACAAGGCCATGTACATTCTGGCCCCTCCCAGCAACACTCAGAGCAAGGTGACGGGGGGTAGGCGGACGGTTGTAGGGGCAAGCCTTCCCTCGGAGACCGTGCTCAAGGAGAGTCTGCACCTGCTGGTGCGGGCCCTCGGCTACGCGGAGGAGATGGTGGACGCGGCCACGGACCAGCTCTTGACGGACGGGCCCGTCAAGGTCTGGCTTCCACGGAGACCGCTCCTCTCCCTGCTTCAGCGGACGCAAGAGGTGTTGGAGATGCGAGGGGGCACTGGTGGAGGGGAGCTGGCGGGTCTCCGGCATCAGGCCGAGGCAGGCCTGAAGAATCTTAAAGACAGGAAGTTGCCCGTCTTTGACCAGCAATTAAAGGACAAGGAGCGAATGGTAGCCTTGATGCTCCAGCAGCCGCAAGGTGGTGAATTCGGGGGTGGGGCTCGGAGGCAGCGGTATTAGGAGTTGGAAAGTAGATAAGAGGAACGACACAACAAAGTTTGAAAAATGAGACGAAACGTAACTAAACAACTTGCGGAGCATTCTGTTGTTCTTGCTTTAATATTTGAGGATTGGTGCGCAGCGGTGCACACGCTTCACTCTTCATTTTTATTGATGTACATGGCGCATGCGTTCTTGGTGTTCTTGCTCTTTCCTGACCTAATCGTTCTTTCCTACTCCCTTGCTTGAGCCGTGCAGCAACCAATTCACTTGTTTCTTGATATAGTAACATTTATCTTAAAAAAAACACGAGCCGCAGCGCGTACCCGTCCTCGCGCCTAAAGATTGGACTGAATCGCCTTCTCCGTGTCAGAGCCCAAAGGCGGCGAGCGGTGGAACCAGAGGGCGCGGGCATTCTCGACAGCCACCTTCCAAAGAATGGGAAAGGCCTCATGCAGCGCCACTTCCTGGATGCGGCATGTAGACAAAGGCACACCTAAAATCATGGTCTGGTGGGCCTTCGCCCGTAACAAGGCAGGCCACTTCGGGAGCACATGTGCGTCGCCGTTTTTGCCTTCGCTGCCGTTAGGATCTCCCGTCCTGGCGAAGTTAGCCCATGCCCGAGTGACAGCACCACTCAAGGCCTCGTTAGCCGGTACGTCCGCAGGGCACATGCCGCCTGACATGGGCTTAACCGACCCAAAGACGTAGGGCAGATCGATGGCGTGGCAGGCGCCGTTCATGAGCGGGGAATGGACATCGAAGCGACACAGGTAGACAGCCTTGGAACGCCCGGGTGCCTCCACCAGCGTCTCGGCGGCCAAATGACTCGGGATGGCGAACTTGAGCATTGAATTGAAATCCACGGCCTTGTACGTCCAGTACTCCGCATGCGTAGGTGGCGTGGTCCCGCCCTCCCAAGCCTTGACCTCGTCTAGGGCCAGCCGGGCCGCGGTCTGGTGGTCAGGCACATCCATGACGAGCGGGCTCAGATTGAAGGTGATCCTCTTCAACAGCTTTTCCTCCGAGTCCGACACGTAGTTTTTGGCGAAGATCTTCAGGAAGAGCAGTTCCTCGTGCCGCGTGTAGGAAATCAGAAAGTCCAAGTCCTTGGCCGCGCCTGCCTTCCAGCGATTGACGATGCGGTTTTCGAGCAAGTCGCCGTCCACCACGGGCTGGTAGGGCATACCCCCACACCGGTTGCCTCGAATGACGAGGTTTTGTGCCGCCACAAGTGTGGCCGCGGATGTGTTGCCCATGGTGGCCAGGGAGCAATTCGGAACCTCCAAGGCCCCCGCCGTTTCCTCCGCCAGCCAACCAGCCTCGTCCCGCGACAGGCCTGTCTGCATGGTCCCCGACTGCAGCACGACGCGGTGGAAGAGCTGGCCCGCAAACTTGGTGGCCGAAAGGAAACCGCAGCTCATGCCGCCTGCCGATTCCCCGAAGATGGTCACGTTGTTGGGGTCGCCGCCAAACGCCGCAATGTTCTCCTGGACCCACCGCAACCCCGCCACCTGATCCCACATACCGCAATTGTAGTCCCCGCCCTCCACCTTGCAGAAACCCAGCACGCCCAGCCGGTAGTTGATGCTGACCACCACGACATCTTGCCGCGCCAAGAAGGACTCGGCCGGCTGGTACAGGTATTGGGAACTGGCGCCCAGCTGGAAGGCACCCCCGTGAATCCAGACCATGACTGGGAGCCCCTTTGCCTTGGGCGTTTTTTGCTTGGCCCCGCTGCCCTTGCTTTGGCCGTCCTCGTCACCCGGCAGCACCGGCGTTTCCACATTCAAGTTCAGGCAGTCGGCCTCGGAGCAGGTCCCCGGCAGCGCCATGGGCTTCTTGGGGTGATAGTTGTGAACAGGGTTGGAGCCCGTCAGCCACAGCCCACCCCATGCCAGTGCGGCCACAAATTTAGGCAAAAAGACCAGCACCACGATGCTTAGGTTCTGCACGGCCGTCTTGCCAAACTCTTTGCACACCTTGACGCCCTCCCACCCCGGATGCGGCTCGGGCTTCTTGAATCGGAGGGGTCCTACTGGTGGCGCGGCAAAGGGAATGCCACGGAAGACGTACACCTTGGTGTCCCCCCGCTGCACGCCTTCCACCTTGCCTTGCTTCGTCTGCACAATGGCGGGCGCATCGCCCTTGCCGAAACGAAAGAGCGAAAAGATGCCCATTTATTGATTTGCCTGTGGAGTTGGTGTTGGGTGCGTAGGGTAGGGTGTGTATGGGTTGGGTTGGGAAGGAAGAAGAGGAGGGGAGGGTCTGACGGGTGGTGTTGCTTCAGGCCAGCAACGGCAAGCATCACTGACTTGCGTTCCCCCTCACTCGCACACACTGACAACACCCACACGCCCCACCCATCCACACATACACCACAGAGAAAGGAGGGAGAAGAGTCAGTCTGCTTGCGACTCCCACTGCTCGGTTGGTCTCTGACGAAGGCAAAGAGGACCGCGCGGGATTCTGTTGTTGGTACAGCCTCAGAATGAGGTCTCCGAATGAGGGTATAACAGGCAATCCGGCATCCAATTCAGTCTCCCTACATCAAAACATCTTATGCCACCGCGTACACGGCGTCAGGGCCATAAAGCGTCAAGGCCTCATCATCTCCCCGCAGACCGGGGCTTTCAAGCCCAAAAGCGACTTAAGAGGACAGACGGACAGCGAGGCGATGGGTGAATGCTCACGAAAGTCATCGGCGCTTCCAAGGCAGCATTTTGCAAGCGTCCCTTTAAGGTCACCGCGCACGATGAGTGGAGACAGGTGGGAGGAGGAGCAGAGGGGGCATCACACACGATCACAAGAGACCCGTCTTGTCGAATAGGAACGCGTCGTCGTGCCTGCTATGTCTGGGTTTGCCCCGCCCTCTTTGCCAAGCCTGTACGGGATATTTTCGGGGTGGAACGAGTGTCAGTATTACATTTTGTGGTTTGTGTGCTGGTGCTGTGTGTGTGGAACGCTGCTGCATAGAATTGAGCGAGGGCAGAGCGAGCAAGGATGTTTGTCGATCTCGACTGTGCTCATTTGACTCCCCCGAGCGAGTGCAAAAGCGCAATTAAATGTTGTGCATGGCTTGTGACAAGAAGAAAGGGTGTACACCTGTCAAGGGTTATGTAAAGAGAATTTTGGCTTCACGTGCCTTGTTTTGCACCTGCTTTTGGTCTTCTGTTTTTGGGCGGGGCACGTCCCCCAACGCGGTGGTGTGTGACGTTGCTTGCGTGTGTTGACGCAGGGAACTCAGCAGGTCGGCTCGCAGACATCCCGACACTCTCGCTCTCGAACACCAGCTAGTATTTCATGTCCATGCTGGCGTGCTTAGCACGCGCCCGACATACTTTTTGTCCCCAGCCCAGCCCAGCCCACGGCGCTTCCTCACATGCACAACAAGCGCCTCATCTCCCGACCTCATCCCTCCTCTCCCCCACGACCTCGCCGCTCCCCCATCCCCACCCCACACTACAGTTTGACCTAGCCCACATACCATGCCCACAAGAGGGCTAGGTGGTTTTTAGATTGGCGTGTGTCTAATCAATCTCTTCCCGGACCTCTCCCCTCCCCCACTTCCCCACACCCCTCTCACAGTTGCAGCCGCCCCCCTCCAAAGCCACCATGCTCACCCCGTCCGCATAAGACGGCCCGTCACTTCGTTCTCATAGCCCTCCTCCCACGACATTTCCACTCTCTTCCCACACCCTACACAGGTATAGCCGCCCCCCCCAAGCCACCATGTTGACCCGCGTGCGCATAAGGCGGCCCGTGCTGGCTCTCGCCCTAGGCCTCTTATGCCTTGTTGGCACGGCCCACGCACAGGAGGTGCAGGAATCGGAGCCGCAGGCCTCAGGCTTTGTGCTCGATAGCGGCTTTGACAAGCCCGCCCCCCTTCCCACTGAGAAGATTCTTGCCACTGACAACATTAAGAGTTCTCTGGCCAATCACAACATTCATCTGATACCTGCTCCCCCAAAGCAACCATCCTACCGTGCCAAGGGTGATGAGTTCCAGCAAATTACGCCTGAAAAGGACTTCTCCTACGACCCGGCTGTGTCTGCCGCGGCGGGGCCCCCAGATTGGTGTGTGGGCGCGGGCGAGGCCTACAAGTATACCTCGGAGAAGGGGTCTGTCATGCTGAACGGGCACCCGCTTTATTTGAAGGGGTTGAATTGGTAAGTGGGGGCTGGTGGTGGTGGAAGAAGGGAGGAAGGGGGGAAGGGATGGAGGGCTTGCTTGCTCACTGATGCCTGCCATTGCAACCAAGTCTTCATCAGTCCACGAAGGGAACACGCGTGTGTGCTTTTGTGATATATAAAAACAAAGGAGCTTCTGCGCGTACACATATCGAGTTTCCAGTACAGAAATATTGCAGATAGCGCTATCCCAAGTTCTGACCTTTTGATCTTATCTACCTCTCCCTCACCTTGATCAGGTATGGCTTCGAAGGCGAGTTGTATGTGCCGCACGGCCTTTCCGTGTGGTCGATCGAGCACTTCATGAAATTCTTGGCTACGCATCGCTTTAACGCCGTGCGCCTGCCCTTCAGTTGTAGGTACCGAGGGAGGGAGGGAAGGAGGAATCGGTGATTTCTACCCTTTTCCTGTTGTATTTTCTAATTTGTTTATTCATTTACCTATCTATTTATTCATTTAATTAACTAAGTGGAGTGGATCGCGCGTGGTCTGGATGCACCTCTTTTGAACATCTATGTCGTGCAAGAAGACATGCGAGAGCTGACGCAGGGGCAGGTGCTGGAGCGGATCTTCGATGCAGCGGCCGCCGAGGGCATTCTGATTCTGCTGGACTTGCACGTGATCCAAGTCAAGGAGGGCATCAAGGACCTGTGGTATGACAAAACAGCCAGCCCCGAACGCGTCATCGACTTGTGGACCACGATGCTGGAGCGCTTTGTCGGGCGCTGGAATCTGTTGGTAAGAGGGAGGGGAGGAAAGAAGGAGGGAAGAGGAGGAGCTCTGACAAATCTTGACTCACACGCATTCAATTTTCTTTTCCTTCCTCTATCTCTCCCGCAGGGCATCGACTTGAAGAACGAGCCCCACGGCATCGCCACCTGGGGCAAGGGCCACCCCAAGACGGACTGGAACACCTTCGCCACGCACGCCATGCAGACGCTGGCCGCGCGCGTGCCGGCCTTCCAGGGCGTCTTTTTCGTGGAGGGCGTGGAGGGCCACGACTGGGACACCAAGTATCTCTACTGGTGGGGGGGGAACTTCGACGGCGTTCGCCAGTATCCCATCGCCACGGGCAATGAGGCGCTGGACAAGCGCGTGGTGTACTCGCCGCACATCTACGGCCCCGAAGTGTTCGCCGACCACAACAACTTCAAGGACCCGCGCTTCCCCGAGAACATGATGGGCATCTGGGACGAGCAGTTCGGCTGGATCGAGAAGACCACGGGCCGCGCCGTGGTGCTGGGCGAGTGGGGCGGCACCATCGTGGGCGACTCCAAGGCGGCCGCCAACCAGCAGAAGCTCGCGCAGTGGCTGGTCAAGGCCTGTATCCCGGACAACTTCTGGTGGTGTCTAAACCCAGCTACCGAGTTCAACGGGAGCTTGCTGGGCGAGACGTACCAGATTGTGGACGAGAACGTGCTGCGCATGCTCCACTTCGTGCAGCCCAAGCCCACCCGCTTCCACCACAACATCGCAAAAGGCGGCTCCGTGTGCGTGCTAGACGGCGCATTTGCCAACGCCCGGTGTGCCATCCGGCTGGGCCTGGACATGAACGCCAGCCAGGCGGCCCTGAAGGCCGAGAAAGAGAATCAGCCTTAGCATATGTGTGAGGCTATGGTGAGCGTGAGAAGAAGAGGCAGCGGGGTCTCTGTGAGGGGAGAGAAATAAGCAGACATTTCGAGGATGTAAAACAAACAGAAGAGAGAGAAAGGCGCAAGCAAAGCAAGCTGGTTGTTCAACGACAGCTGCCGGCCTGGTGAGAAGAACGACGCAGCGTTCTATAGAACGACGACGGAGAACGAGAAGATGGCGCAGGGAAGCCTCATTTGCTTGAGACTTTTCTGTGTGTGAGATGAAAACGTGTAAAGCATTCATATCTTTCCTAAATTTTTCAAATTGCAAACCTTAAAGTAAAACATTGTAACAGTATACTATTACGTACTCCCCGTCGCATGCGCCATTCTTTTTGTTTTTGTCACCCTCTCATCTTTATCTGCTTTGCTTTTCACCAAGTCTCGTTCTCATTACTGCCGCTCATTATTACTGCTTTTGTTTCCTCTTGCCTTTTCATTGCTGCTTTGTCATTGTTCACATTTCGTTCATGGCCCTATGTGTGCGTGCTACATCATCATCTATTCAACAACCCAAAAAAAAACTATCAACCAACTGCACACCTCGTCATTGCCTGCCTGTCTATCCTGGTCCACCTTTGCTCCCTTCCCCTCCCCCCTCCTTTGCTCGCGTGTCCACGTCAGGCCCCCGCTCTCTCCTCTTGCGCTCTTGCCACCCACTCAATTCTCGGCCTCCTTCCCTCCGTTCCCCCCGGCCGTCCCCTCCCTAAGCGTGACCTGCAGGCGGACGCCATTCTGGGAGGGCAAGGTGGTCGAGTGCTGCAGGGCCAGCACCTCCTTCCCCCCATCCACGGGCGCCAGCTGACAGGAGAGCAGCAGCAAGGCCAGGCCGTACTGCAGCTGCATGTAGGCCAGGTTCATCCCCAGGCAGATGCGCGGCCCGCCCTGGAAGGCCGTGAAGACGAAGTTGGAGGGCTTGGGCTTGTCCAGGTGCCGCTCGGGCTTGAAGGCACCCGCGTCCGCCCACAGCGTCTCCAGGCGGCCCATGACGTAGGGCACAAACAGCACCCAGGAGTCCTTGGCCACGCGCGAGCCGTCGGGCAGCACGTCGTCCTTGAAGACCCACTTTCCCTCCTTGGGCACGCTCGGGTACAGGCGCAGCACCTCGGTCACCACGGCGTGCAGGTACTCCAGCCGCTGAATCTGGTCATACGTGGCATTGGCCGCGGCGGTCGGCGAGCCCAGCACGGCGGAGGCCTCCTGGTAGGCCTTCTCCTGCACGGCCGGGTTCAGGGAGAGCAGGTGGACGGCCCAGGAAAAGGCCTGTGCCACCGTGTCGCGGCCGGCGAGCTGGAAGTTCATGATGACGTCGCCCAGGAACTTGACCGTGCGGGGATCGTGCTTCAGCGACTCGTGAGACTCCTTCTGCAAGAAGTAGGACAAGATAGTCTCCTTCCGCTTGTGCTCGTGCTCTCCGTCCTCGTTCTCCTCCTTCTCGTCCTGGGCTGCCTCCTCGAGTTCGCGCTTGATCAATTCCTTCACCAGCGACGCGCTGTACTGCTGCAGCACCTTGGTCTTGGCACGGAAGCGCCAGCCGGCCGGGGTGCAGTAGCTCCACAGCCAGGCGGGGCCCGGCTGGAAGAAGAGGTCGCTCACGTACATCTGGCAGTAGTCAAAGGCCTCCATGAACTCCAGGTTCTTCCCGCTCAGCGCGCCCAAGTCCTGCCCAAAGGCGATTTCCCCGATCGTGTCCAGCGTCATCTTGAAAAAGTACTCCTGCAAGTCCACCACCGCCGTCGGCGCCGCGGCGGAGGCGGGCGAGTCCGCTTGGACCTGGGCACGGATCAAGCCCAGGCACTTGAGGCACTTGCTTCGCACGGCCTCGAGCATGGAGTTCTTGAAGTTGGTCACCTTGAACATGTTGGCGGCGCGTTTTCGTTGCGTCAGCCAGTTGTCGAAGTCGGCCGAGAAGATGCCATCCCCCTAGGAACAGGAACGAAAAGAGAAGAGGGAGGGAGGGAAAGAGTCAAAGACAAGATCAAGCAAGAAGCAATCCCTTCCTCCCTCCCTCCCTCCCTCTCACTTCATTGCTATCCCCTCTGCACGTACCAGGATGGGGTAGAAGTTTTCGCGCCAGACAGGGCCCTTCCCGTAGGTGTTGACGTTCATGAGGATGTGCCGCACGTTATCGGGGTTGTGCGTCAAGGTCATGTTCGGCTGCATGAAAATTTTGAAGCTCCACGTGCCCATCCCGTCTTCCCCCCCGTACTTGAGCGATTGTTCCAGCATCCAGTCCAGCAAGCGAGGCAGGTTCGCCTGGACTTCCAGGCTGTTGGCCAAGAAGGTGCCATCCCCCGCCGGCCCGGGCAAGGCGCGCCCCTGTTGGCTTTTGGATCCACGCCCTAGCAGGCTGATGGCCACAGCCGCCAAGCCTGCGAGGGCAACGAAACACACAGACACGGACGTAAGGGGGATGGCGGAGCTCGCCGCCGTCAAAGCCTCCAGGGTTTCCATGTTGTGCGTGTACTCTGTGCAAAGGGTGGGTCTGTCGGAGGGGTGAGAGGAGGTGTGCAAGCAGAACACTGCAATATTTCGGAGCAACAAAAAAGGTCTGGCTCCTCCTCTTCAAGCACAGTGGGGCAGGCACGACAGGCTGCCCAGCAGGTAGCGCTGCTGCTACTGGTTGTGGTAGGCGCTTCTGCATAGCCACTACTAGGGGGGACATAGGCAAAAGGGAGAACCAAAGGCACCATATGTAAGGCAAAATCAACAACAACGCCATCTGCGCCGTTACAATACCCCAAACCTCAACAAGCGAGGCGGAGCACGCCAGAAATCCATCGAATGGGCCTTGGAAAAAGAACCTGTCAGGCAAGATACGGTACGACAAACAAAACTTGAATGGTATGTATACAATCCTGATCACAGTGGAATGAATTGAGTCCAACTGCGAGGACAAAATTGACGCCTTTGGAAGAAAATTAGAGAATCGGCGTGGCAGAGGCGGGAGGTTGGAGCTTAGAGTGGAGTTGAGCGATAGAGACAAGTCAACCAAAGAACCAAGAACCAACCAAGAACCAAGAACCAAGAGGGCAATGAAGAAAGTTTATGAAAATCGAGAGATCGGAGCGTATTGGCTTCCCTTTGCAAAGTTCTCTGCACGGTAGGATGTTTGCCTGCTTCTCGGCATACGCCTGAAGAAGCCCGCTCCCGAGAGGGTGCACTCTGGAGAAATTTTGATACACAAGCGTAAGCGCACAACGGGTGAGCATCTACTGTATGCTGATTGTTGTGCTTTGTGCTTTTGGGGGGCAATTTTATCTATTTATTTACAAATGTTCCTTGCCTTCTCATTCGGTTAAAAATACAAAAAGCCGCCCTTCCTACTTGCGGTGACGTTCTACAAAAAAAGGCAGTCCACACTTGTCGTGTAGCTCGGAGAGGGTGTAACTAAGCTCGTGGCAGCCTGTGTTGGGGACAAAGAGGAGGGAGAAAGGATGGGTGAGGAGGCAGCTTTAGGTGTTGTCTTGTAGGAGAAGGAGGGAGGGAGGGAGGGCAGGGAGAAAGAGGAAGGCATGTGGGAATGCAGAGCCTCAAAAGAGGGAATAGGAGGATTAATTTTGTCAGAGATTCATACTTACTGAGCGGATTGGACTTGGTGCAGTGCATCTTCATGATCAAGCCCTTTAGTCGGTCCACTTTGGGCACCAGGTCTTCGGCGCTTATCAGGTTCACCTCAAATTTGTCCACGTTCTCACGCGGCACGTCGAAGATTTTGTGGGAGAGGGCAATGCCGGGCGCCGAAATGGCCACGATGGGAAGGAGCAGACGCGCCGCTACCACCTTGCCGATGCCGCCGCCTAGCGAATGACCAGTCAGCACCACCTTCCGATCGTGGATGTCCTCCACGTAGCTCTGAATCTCTCGGTGGTAATGCAGGGAGAGCTCGCGGTAGGCGGGCATGGTATTGAACTTGAGCTTGAGGGGCAGGTAGGAGAGATAGAGGAGGTTGGCGGTCCACATGGAGGGGAGCCATTGCACGAGCGGTACCAGCATGCCGACCACGTCCCAGCAAAAGGCCCTGTGAGTGGTTCGATTGGTGGGGTGGAGGAGGAGGTAAGAGGCGATATCCTACGAATAGTCACAGATAAACACACACGCAAGCGCGCCGCTTCATACCCACAAAAACGTACCCATTAAACATAATCATATCCTGAAAGACGTCGAAGAGGTTCGTGGGGTTGGTCCCGCGGATGGCAATCACGGAAGTCTTAAGGCGCCGGTTGTAAATATCCAAGAACACAGCCCCCTGCGCGCGCGGGCTCGGGGCATGCTTCACCTCCCACTCAACGGGATCAAAAGCAGCGGCAAAGAAGGTCTCAAAAGCGGGCGAGTCTCTCTTGAGGTATGCCAAGAAGCAAAGGCCGGCGTAGTCTAGGAGGGAGAGCCCGTGAAAATTGAGCTCGCAAAAGGGATACGCAAGGTGGAGAGCAGACGAGGCGGAGCCGGAGGGATAATGAAATGGGCGCAACACAATGGACTTGGGCCCGAGACCCGAGGTAATGTTGAGGTGCGTCTCCGAAAGCTGAACGCGAAAGATGCCATCGTCTTGATTTCGGCTCATGTCTCCTGCCACCGGTTGCAGATGCCGGTCGCCATGCCACGCCTGGTGCAAGGCCATAAAGACAGCGAGCCCCGTCAGGCCGAAGGCCCACACATCCACGTAGTGCCACCGAACCTGAATCCAGGCCCAGAAGGCAGACGCGACAAAAAGAGTGAGGAGGAGGGCATCGGATGGTGTGCGAGTCGCCCCCGCATAGGTCAGGAGGACGAGCAGGACGCTGCCAGGATGCTTGCGCAAGGTCTCCCACAGAGGCAAGAGCGTGCGTTGGACCTCAATACACCCCCAAAGCGTGACTTTGGAGAGACTCAGGCCATTGAAGACCACCAAGAGTGTGAAGAACGAGGGCAAATAGCCATGCCGGCGCATGGAAACAAAGTAGGCCAGCCCCGTGAAAATCAAGGAGGCTTGTCTTGAGTGGGCGATCGAGGCTGTCCAGGTGGCGCGGTCCAAGAGATGCGCGCCATACGTAAGGGCCTCATACGTAAACATTCCGAAAGCCGCCAAATTTGTCAAGATAAGACCCAGGCTGTTGAATGCCACCACCCGCCCCTCCAGCTCATCGTGCTGGGTGTCTTGCTCCAGCTGCTCCAGCTCCCGGCCTTCCCCGCGGGTCAAGTAGTTCCCCACCAGGATCAGGAGCAGCAGCACGTCCGAGGTCGCCACGTAATAAACAATGGCCTTGCGCACTCGCCGGAGCAGCCTTGAATGCCGCCCGCTGCCGTGGCGTGGACCCAGCGAGGGCGTTGGCCGGCCGACCTTGGCTGCTGCTGCTGCTTTTGCGCCTTCTTCGTAAAACTCGTAGAGCCACCACGTGCAGAGCTTGATGGCCGTGTTGACGCCAAAGATGTGGCAGCGACTGAGCCAGATATTGGGGAGGTTGCCTTGCTGAATGCCGAGGAGTGTGAGCCCGTAGAGCGTGCTGCAGGAAGTGAGGTGCAGGACGGCGATGAGACGCTGGAGGCCGTGCGGACGAACGGCGACGATGCTTCGCAAGCGACTGTTTTTTTGGTATGCGGGTTTGCGAGGGGAGATTAGTTGAATGTAGGCCGGAAGAAAACACCAAAAGCATCTAGATCTTAATATAACAAACAGTAAAGCAACGAACAAACATCAGTCAAAACTTCAACCCAATCCTCCTTCCGCCCACTCACCTCAGCAACCCCGGATTGAGCAAGGGGTACTGGGCCGTCGAATCCAGCACCAGCTCGTACATGGACACCAACAGATTGCGCAAGGCAATCATGGTGCCGATAACGGAGAGTCCCAAACGCGCCCAGTCTGCCCAGCCTTGGAGATGCGGCACGTCGCCGACGGCCGTAAATAGAATGCCCATGGCAGTGTTGCTGCACGCAGTGGCCACGAGCATGAACAAGGGCAGCACACTAAAACCTTGCAGCAGCGTGGACCAGAAGACACCGTCTTCGGATTGAGCAATGACGGAAAAGCTGCGGTCCACCACGCTTTGATACATGGATTGGAGGTTGTTGAAGGAGTTTCTGTACGACGACGGAGACAGGCTCAGGCGTAAGCGCTCCCACCCCGCGCCATTCGGTAGGCTTCGTTTTGGCCTCCCGTTCAAGCAGCGACTACTGCGTTGCGACTTTCCATTTGAAGTAGAATGCCCATCGTCTGTTCCGAGGGTGCTGCTATTGCTCGCAGAGGTCTCATCCCAAAAAAGGACGCGCTGAGAGGCAGGGCCAAGGGGCGGAGCGGAGGGGATGAGAACATCGTGATCGCTTTCGTCGTCGGAATCGGGTAGGGGAGGAGGCAACACAGCAGTGGTGTCTGTCGTTGGGCCCTTCAATTTCTTTCGAAGTTTGCGCCGTCTGGCCATCGTTGCAGTAGTATTAGAATTAAGTCAGCAAGGCCCCAAGCGGATTAGAACAATCGTGCAGAGGGAAGGGGGGAGGCTGAGGGCGTTGAAGCCTGAGCTTGCTTTGCTGTGTGTTGTTGGCTGCGGCTGCCTGCGAACGGTGCCTGTGATTTAGGAGGTGGTGGTGAAGATGGTAAGAAGGACGTGAGAGGCTCTGCTGCGCATTACTCTTGTGTTTGGAGGCTAGAAAGAGGGAAAGGGCAAGCAGGACGCAAGCAGCAACAAGCAACACTGCCGCGGCGATTGACGCTGCGGCGCATATCATCATCGAATTCTCTCCAAGAAGTGTTGCTTTTGTCTTCTCAAACAAACTAACAAGCCCTCCCGCACACAAACACCATACAGGCCTGCCCCGCATTCACGTTGTCTTGTTTACAACAGCAAACTTCGCAAGGTGGCGGACGGTGCGGCGGCGTACACAGTCCAGCCCTCTGCGAAGCAAATGAAGAAGCCATTCCAGCGAAGTCCTCACGCCTTTGCTCATTACGCCCCCTGCACACACCACACAGGACCAAGCGAGCCAGGCGCCTGTAGCCAAGAACCAGACAGAGCAAGAGCCTTCGCGTTGCCGGACCCTTCTTCTCGTCGTCAGTCATGGTACGTGGTTGTGTGCTTGCCTCAGCTCTCCCTCCCACCCTCATCATCGCCTCGCCAATTTGGGTTCTTCGTCGTTCGGCAGGGCTGGGTGCGTGCACAAAAGGCCCTCCATACCAGCGCCCGTGTCTCACCTCTGCCCTTCCCACACCTTCCCACACGCACACATAAACAGTCCATCTTAGAGTACAACGGCGGGGCGTGTGTGGCCATGGTGGGCAAGAACTGCGTGGCCATTGCCAGGTAAGGAGAGGGGAGGGCATAGGATGACGAGGGGACCAGTCCGCTGGGGAAGTGCTGGCAACAGAGGGGCGTGGGCGGAGCAGCCAGTAATGTTTCATCTTAGCTTCTTGTCATGAACAGATGGGAGTCCTTAATTGTGCCTGAAGCCGTACGTTCTCAAAGTGCAGCTCTCGGGTCTGCGTGGGAAAGTGGCGCGAGGGTGTCTATGCTTTCCTTCCTGCTCACATGAAGCTTTTGATTCTCTTACTCATATGTACTTTCTTCCCACCTCTCTCCACACACAGTGATTTGCGCTACGGTGTGCAGGCGCAAACAGTGTCCTGCAACTTCCCCAAGGTAAGTGTTTCGAGCATACCTCTGTGTCTGTGTCCGTCCTCCTGCTCTTTGGTCATGTCTACATGTGTCTTGTGTCGAAGTGTATGTGCATGCTCCACCGTCGTCTCCCGCATTTTACAGCCTACATTATTGAGCACACGAAAGATCGCTTGCTATCCACTAATCTTAAGCTGAACTTCCCCGCTTCTTTTCCTTGCTTCCCTCGCTCCTCCCCAGGTGTACAAAATGAGCGACCGCCTGTTCGTGGGCCTGTCCGGCCTGGCCACCGACATCCAGACCCTGGAGCAGCTGCTGCGCTTCCGGCTGAATCTGTACAAGCTGCGCGAGGAGCGGGACATCAAGCCCGAGACCTTCTCCGCCCTCCTCTCCCACATCCTGTACGAGAAGCGCTTCGGGCCCTACTTTGTGGAGCCCCTGGTGGCCGGCCTCAAGGCCGAGGACAACACGCCCTTCATCTCGGGCATGGACCTGATCGGCGCCCCCGTCTTCGCCAAGGACTTCGTGGTGGCCGGCACATGCGCCGCCAACCTGTACGGGCTGTGCGAGTCGCTCTGGAAGCCCGACCTGGAGCCCGAGGAGCTCTTCGAGGTCCTGTCCCAGTCCCTGCTCGCCTCCGTGGACCGCGACGCGCTCAGCGGCTGGGGCGCCGTGGTGCACATCATGTACGTTTTTGGATTGGAAAGGGTTTGTGGGAGGACGAAGGGGATGAGACGGAGGGGGCAGAAGGAATGAGTAAGGGCAGGGTTTGGCGGTGTGGAAATTGATGTGCTGGGCAGGGATGGAGGGAGCAAAATTTTAGCCTCTAAGTAGAGACGCGGCACCAGATGGAGGGCACTTTTTGGCTTGGTTGTTTTTGTATACCTCAAATTCTGTGTTTCGGACTGGATTGCATGCTTTCTTTCGTTCATTACAGCACAAACTCACCTTTCCCTTTTCCCCCGCAATTCCTTCTCTCCCACCACACACATCCATCACAGCACCCCAGAGGGCGTCACCTCGCGGACGCTCAAGGCCAGACAAGATTAGAAAGAGAGGGAGAGAAAGGGTTTACATACACGCTGGGGCAGTGGGAAGGAAGGGCAGGGAAAGCCTTGAGGGGAGGGGGGGAGACGGGTTGAGAAGAACGAGAAGAATCAGATTACAAGCAAGCCGGCATTTTTTTCCCTGAGACGGGGGGCTCTACTATCCTTGAATTGCTCTTTCTTGTTTCTCTCTTGTCGTTATCAGTGTGCTAAGAGCTTCTGCTTGACTTCTCATCTGTTACAAGCGCAATTTGGCTTATGCACACGGGGTGGACTTTTTTTCTTTCATTTTGGCAAAGAAGTAAGAGGGGGAAGGGGGGGAGAAATTATTTGGGAAATGAGATGGTGCGGTACGACTGAGCAAGACGGGAGAGAGTGTTGATTGTTAATGCCTTTGGGTATGGTGCAGCGCCAAGAAGAAGGCAACCTGTGCGTGGTGGATTCCTTTGTCACTCTCACCTCGCAACCCAGGCCTCTTTTCTAACCCCAACACGAACCATCAATGGGGCATTGGCGGCGACACCACGCCAACGCTCAAAAGTACACGTAAAAGAAAAGAGAAAAAGGAGAAAGGGAGAAGCATTACATGGTGGGAGCATGGTAAAATGGTTGAGGGAGATGGGCATGACAGGTGTAGGAGAATGTGGTGACAGGAAAACCCAGGAGAAAAGCGACACCACCCGAGGCCACCAGTACCAAGCGATGAAAAAGATGCGGACGGCGAAAGGGAGACATATTTACGGTAGAAAAGTATTCGAAATTGACAAAATGTGTGCAAATTAGAGAGATTAAAATTATTTTAGAAGACGAAGTAGGAAAATACGGGTCAGGGGGAGTGGCTTGTCATGCCCAGTTCGGAGATCTTATTCAAAGGGAGAGTTTAGAAGCACTTCTTACACTTGCCTGTTTGTTCTTTCCTGTCCTTACCGTCGTGCCAAGGACCTTTCGCTACTTTATACCACCCTCGAGTCCCGCAAAGGGAAGGTTGGAGAAAGAAAGGTGCGAGGCGGTCGTCGTTGAAGGCGTGGAAGTTGGTTCTGTCCCGCAAGGGGACACGAATCTAGGTGTCCCGCAAGGGGACACGAATCTAGGATTGGGACCGGAGGGGGCCGAGAGGAGAGAAAAGGTGCCCCCCGCCTTTTTATGTCAAGCCTTTCGGCCACAAGTAGGCCTAAGAGCACTGATTTCAAGTACAGGTGAGCCGTAGCCCTGTCCTATTACTTAAAAGCGGCACAGGGAAAGAGGCTGGTGTAGATTTCGTGCCTGCACATAATTTTCACCTCAGCATACGACTGCCTTATCGAAGCTTCTCTCCTTCCTTCACAAATGGGAAGAAGACATGCCCCAGAAGCAGAAGCTCCCAGCCCAGCAATATTTTGCCTAGCAGGCAAGGCGGCAGAACACCATTTGCTTTCAAAGCGTGCTGTCCCTTCGCAGAGCATGCTGACTAGGCAAGCATATCATTCCCTGACCGAGCTCGGCCGTTCACTTTGGAAGCTGTTGCTGACAAGCGACGTCCTGCGCCGTGAGCACATTTGTCCTAGAGCCAGGACTTCCCCTCCTTTCTTTCCCCGCCTTTGGCGACCGACGTGCGTTTTTTGCCCGCTCTGGCGGCCCGTAGAGCACTGGGAATGATGTTTGAGTGAAGGGCCTCGCTTCGAGGATGCTTGTAGCATACTTGGTGGCCTCAAATCTTGCCGAGTGGCTCGCGGGCGGGCATTGATGGGTGCAACTCCGCCGCTGGCTCAATGTGATGAGCTAGGCAGCAACAGAAGTGAAGACTTGACACACACGCACGTTTTGCTCACCTCTATGCCCCTCCCACATAATCACACAGCTACACCAGCCAACCACGCGCCACACGACACACCAAAGGGCGCAACACCACTACCCCATCCAATTTTCATGACTGCCTCCTGCTGCGCCGCGGCGCCTGCAGGCTTGGAGGGGCATCAGAGGAGAAGGAGGAGGAGGAGGCAGGGCAGCCAGGATGAAGACGGCAGCACCACCAGCCCGAGCCAGCACGAGTGCAATGGCCAGACCCAAGATGGGGCCACGCCCCGCTCGCATCGTCGGAGTAGCAGCGGCCGGAGCAGCGGCGGCGCGCCCTGGGCGTACCTTTGCATGTTTGTGTGCCTCGCGGCTTTGCTGGTGTGTGCGCCCGGCGCCGAGGCTGTCAAGCGAGGCCTGCGAAAACGCAAGGAGCCGTCCCCACCACCCGAGCCGCCCTCCATCAAATTGGACGGGACCGCGCCCGAGGGCGAGGACAAGCCCAAGCCGAAGCCGATGTCCTCCCCCACGCCCAAGCCCACTACTACTACGCGTAAGCCCAAGAGCACCACCGTCACCCAGGCCGCTGTGCCCCCGCACAAGGTGGGCCGCATCTCGGTGCCGCACTCGGACCTGACGCTCTCCCGCATCGCCTACGGGTCGCTGCACTTCCCCGAGTTCAAGGACGACGTGGAGGGCCTGACGGCGGCGCTGGAGGCGTGCCAGAAGGTGGGTGTCACGACGATCGACTTGGCCGACGTGTATGGCTGGTATGAGGATGGCCACGGCGCCGCCAACGACATCTTCGCCAAGGCGCTCAAGGTCAAGCCCAGCCTCCGAGAGAAGCTCGAGCTGGTGGTCAAGTTCGGGATTCGGCTCAGCGGGGGCTACCATATTGACCTGTCGCCCGAGTGGATTCACGAATCGATCGACCGGTACCTGACGCTGTTTGGCACCAAGTACGTGGACGTGTTCATGATCCACAACCCCGACCCGAACATGGACGTGGAGGCCATCGCCAAGGCCTTCAAGGAGATCAAGGAGGCGGGCAAGGCCAAGACGTTCGGCATCTCCAACTTCCACCAGTGGGAGTACGAGGCGCTCCGGGACGCCATGGCCAAGGAGGGACTCAAGCTCTCCGTGCACGAGATGGAGACGTCGGTGCTGCACCCGAACCGGATTTCGGATGAGACCGTGGATTACTTCTCGACGGGCGAGAACGAGATGCGCATTCTGGGGTGGGGTGCCTTAGGCGGGGATCCGTATGGGGGCACGAATTTGTTGTTTGGCTCGGACGGGGAGCGGGAGAAGCGGATTGTGAGCACACTGACCCAGAAGGGGAAGGAGCTGGCCTTGGAGGAGGACGCGGGGAATGGGAAGAAGCAGGTGTTGACATTCGCGCCGGACGAGGTGGCTGTTGCTTGGTTGCTGCATCACAACGCGAACATTGTGCCTATTATTGGGACGACGGCCGTGGCACGTTTGAATTCGCAGACGATTCCGGCGGAGAAGATTCCGTTTAGGGATGTGGACTTCGATGATATTCTGGCGGCTTTGCACTACTAGATCGAATGAGAGAGTGGGCGAGAAGACAGGGAGGGAGGGAGGGGAGGGAGGGAGTCTGTGTCTGTCTGCTCGTTTTTCCTATTCGATCTTAGTCTTGTGCCTGGATGGAGGAGGAGGAGGAGCAGTGTGATGATGTCTGAGAGGAGGATACATTTAACTTCAATTTTGCTGGGAGGGAGAGCAAGTAAGGTGAGGGGGACGAACGGCGGGTAAGGGTGAGAGAGAGAGGGACTCAAATTTATGGTAAAAACACGAACGAAATAGACCAAATGCATGCGTAGGGGCTTCTCTTCCCACCGATACAACATCAACAACAACAACAAGAACAAGAGTAAAGTAGGCCTTGATCCGGTCTGTGGTCTCTCTTCTTTCCTCTCTTGACATGCGGTGCACGAAGAGGAGGAGGAGAGAGAAGATGGTAGGAGTCAAGCTAGCGACCAGCAAACAGTAAAGCAAACAAACAATTAAGGGAGGAAAGAGGGTTAGGTCGTGTATATGTGTGTGGTGTGTGAAGGAATCCAGGGAGTCTTCTAGCCATGTGCGGGGGCAGGCAAGAACAACAACCATAACAATAAGCAGGCAGGCAGGCAAACGGGGTGGGTGTATGTAGCATGGCATGGGATTGCTTGCACGGTTCGGAGGGAGGGAGGGGAGAGCGACGAAGAGTAAAGGATACAGTAGTAGAAGGAAGCGAGCCAAGGGGCGAGGGCACAAGAGCACTTGTCGTACATGGTAGGGAGGGAGGGAGGGAGATGAGGACTGATGATGATGAAATGGAGAATGAAAGGGGGGAGAAGGAGAGGAGAAAAGGCAGCAAAGGACGGGCTTGGTAAGATGAGTGAGGGCTTCGAAGGAGGCTTCACCGCGACACGCAGCAGCAGCAGCAGCAGTCACGCAAAGGGTGAACTGGCAGACACTACAGTATCGTTCTTCTTTTTTTGAACAAACAAAAGCAAAAGCAGCAAGGAAGGGGAGGCACTTGCATTGGCTCGTGGCCCCCGGGGCGAGGAAAGAGAGAAGATGAGGAGGAGGGAGGATCAAAGCAATTGACCCCGGGAGAAGAGGAAATAGCTGAAAGGAGAGATCAGAAGAAGAGCAAACATAGTAGCCGGTAGAACATTCAAATACAAAAAGGAAGGGGAAGAAAGGACCAATCTGGTGTTGGGGAACAGTAAGAAGAAGAAAGAAAAATATATAAGAAAAAACTCACTCGTTAAAATTCGTCGTCATTGATTTCTTGTTGTACTTTCAGGCTCTTTCTCAAAGTGTGTCTCAGCAAAAGGTAAAGGCAGCAGCATTGCTTACTCTGGTGTTTTTGGTTTCTTTCTTTGTTTCAACCCTCAAGTCTGTGAGATGGGGGGGAAGGAGGGGATTACTCCTCCATTTTTCAAAAAGTTTGGTGTGTTAAATGCTGCTCTTTTTGCCGTGCGTTTTTATGGCGGCTGTGTGGCCTACACTCTTCTAGATGCCTTGCCTGCTCAATGTCTATCTCTTGCTATGTCATTCCCTTTTCTTTCGTTTACTGTTGTCCGCCCATGCCCTTGCCCATCTCCTTCATGGCCCCCCCCAAACCCAGCTCGTCATAAAACGCCGTCAACTTGGATTGCTGGAGCCCCACCGATTTGGCGTGTCCTTCCTTCATCGCCTCCGTCAGAGCCGCCGAGAGCGCCGCCGCCCCCGCGGCCAGGGCATCCTCCGTGATCTCCACCTCCATCGGCACCTGGGTGCCCGTGAACGTCACCTTCACCTTGCCGTCCATGGCTTGGCCCGAGACGAAGGTGCCGGCCAGGTCCTTGGTCAAGGTGTTGCTCTTGGTGGCCAGCTCATTCATCTTGGCCATGGCGTCGAAGGGGTTCAACTTGCTGGCAGGCTTGGCCCCCCCGCCCTCCTCCTTCTTCTTCTTGTCGCTGCCGCCAAAGAGCATGTACATGCGGCCCTATAGTGTTTGTGGGTGTCAGAATGCGCGGGTTCACTTGCTATTGTGTGTACCCCTCCCCTCCCTCCCAAAGCTTCTAGGCCTTATCAACACCCACCTTGCCCTCTGCCCGGGACGAGGAGATCTGGGAAGCGGAGGCAAAGGCACGCCCGCCAGTGGGCACCATGAAGGCGGAGGCGGAGGAAGCCAGGGCGAGCGCCACGAGGACCAGGTTGCGCATCATTGTAGCTTGGTGGAGGGGTGGCTGTGCGAGGGTTGGGGGGTGTGGGTGGCAGTGATTAGACAATAGATACTTTTGTCTGAGGTGGGGAGTCGAGCGGGGCAAACGCTGCCTCTATCAAAGCCTCGTGACCATGTCCAGGCCTGTCAAGACAAGCAGTACGAGGTCATCGTCCTGCTGTAGCACAAGCAGCAAGGAAGAGGGCAGTCAGCAGCCCACCAAACACAAAGAGTGCGCTCCTCCTTTTTGTGTTTTGGTGTGCTTCAACGCCGACGGGACGAGAGCTGCTCTTCTAAAAGCCCTTTGTGTGCGTCTTTTAGTCCACTCAACCGCCCTTCCAACACCCCACACACTCTCCACAGGCCTACCAGCTTGTCCGTCTTTCCCCCCAGGATCTTTGCTCGCCAGCTTTAGCCTCAGCTTTGCAAGTTTCCTCCCGAGCATAGTGCTTTTTGCCCGTTTGCGTGCAAAGGCAACACCTCAGGCAGCAGCAAGCTTCTACAACACACCCAACAATGAGGATAAGCAAGCGCATATGCCTGGCCTCGGCCCTGGCCATGGGCTGCTCCAGCATGACCTCGGCCTTTTTGATGCCCTTCCCCAGTGCCAAGGGACAGGCGCGGACACAGGTACGTCTTGTCTGGGGTAGAGGTGTGGTGGGTGGGGCGGTATCTTGGCCTGTCTGTTGTTCCACTTCCAAGCACGCCGCAAACTCTCGTGCCCAGAGGCTCTCACACCCCTACAAACCCTTCCTCGTGTACACACCAACAGGTATGGAGCGCCGTGACGGACCGGGCCCCGCCCGCCGTGGCCAGCAGCACCAGCGGCATGGTGGCGCCCGTCCTGCCAGGCATGGCGGAGGACGAGGCGGACGACCCCAACGAGTACTTTGAGACCGAGCCCGTGGACCCCACCGTGGCCGAGCTCAAGGCCTTGAGTGCCGAGGAGCTGGCGCACGTGCTGCCGGACAGCGGGGGGAAGACAATCCAGCAGTGGTTGGAGGGGGACAAGCCCACCTTCAGCGACGGCTCCTTGGTCGGGGACTGGGTGAAGGAGGCGCAGCGCCTGCGGTTGCTGCCCTTTCTGGAGCGGGCGGAGCACTTGAAGGCCCAGTCCTTTGATGATTTGAACGTGTTCCGGGCCCGGCAGGTGGAGTGGCGGGAGATTTTGGAGAGCAAGGGGGTGTTAGAGGTGTACCAGGGCATGGCCGAGACGGGGGTCACAGAACTGTCGGACGAGGCGCACGCCGCCAAGCTGGCCGCGGCCCGGGAGCAGTACACGGCGGCGATGGTCGTGCATGAGGAGGCGTTGCTGGCGAGCGTGGACATGTTGTGCAAGGACGCGCGGTTTGAGGGGTTTGCGGCGGATAACAAGGTGAAGGTGGTGATGAACGGACGGATGGAGCCGCAGCAGGTGGAGGTGAAGGATGGGGCCTTAGCGGATGCCCGTCTGTTGGGCTTGGCGGTGGAGGCGGCCATGGACTCGGCCTATAAGCAGGCGGCCGAGTTTTATGAGGAGACGATGGCGACGGAGTACTTGTCAAAGGCTCAGAGCCCGACGGACGTGCAGGGCATTGTGGAGGCGCTGGCTAAGAAGGAGTTTGCGATTGATGAGGACGTGGTGGATCAAAGCATGTTTTAGGTGAATGATCAAGGAGGATGGAGGGAAGGAAAGAAGGACCAATGTGGCACAAATCTGAATAATTATTTTTGACCAAGTAAAAGAGCACAAGAAGGAAAAGAACGAAACCAAGCCTCAAAAAAGCCATGGAAGGAAAGGGAAAGAAGGACGTAAGAAAGAAGTAGTAGAATAAAAGCCAACGTACATTTTAATAGGTGGTGGCATGCACGATAAATTGAGACCACACCTCTTCGTAAGGGACGCACGTAGCCAAAAATGGGAGAGAAAAGAAACAACGACAACGAACGCACGAAAGAATCTCACCCGATGGCAAGCAAGAACACTTGCGCCTTTTCATTTTACACGCTTTCCAAACGCATTCAAAAATTCAAAAATACATCAATCCTTTCCTACAAACTACTCTCTTCGTCCTTCATCGCCCACAAAGCTACGAATGCAAATACGCATACAACAAACGCATACCCCCAAAAAACAGATATCACAAAAACACAGACATGTCATCATCCCTCCCTCCTCCTCCCCTCATCCTCATCACTTCCCCCCCCTCCTCAAACTCTCCTCCCGCAACGCCTTCTCCAAAACCACCCTGCCCTCCCCCTCTGTCATAAAGGCCTCCAACCCCCTCGCCGACGCCGCCATCTGGGTAGGCAACAACTGCTTGACCAGCTCCTCGCTCACCACATCCCTCCTTTGAAGAGTCACCTCCGCAAAATCCTCCAAGAACGCCGTCAGTTTCACTGAAGTCTCCCACCTATTCTTCCGATCCAAGTCATAAAAATCAAACACCTGCTGTGGCCCCGGCCCTGCCCACCCCTTCTCCCCTCCCGCCAAGGCCCTCCCTAACAGAGAAGCCCCATCGTTGGTAGGGAGGGTGGCCTGGTGACTCTCCCTGTAGTCGGCCCCCTGCATTTCCATTAGCCTAGAAACGGTCCGTCCAAAGGCAAAGACCTCGTCCTGCCCACTCTCGCTGTTGGCCGCCGCGTCGAACAGCTCCGTAATGGGGGCATCCGCGAGCATGACCAATTGCGTGCGGGCCTCATATAGACAATCAACTAGGGTAATAAACCGTCGGAGCTTATTCACATCATTCAGCGTCATCACCGGCACTTCCGCCAAGAACAAGGTGGGAAACGTCTGAGACAAGGCAATGTAGTCCGCGGCGCCCAAAGGGAGCTCGCACAGCTCATGAAAAGTGAAGAGAGCGGTGCGTGTGCTTAGCCCTACCTTGGGTGCGTAGATTTTGCGGCCTTGCTGGGGGAGAGAAATGACCACGGGAGTCAGGGCCTGGCCTTTGGTTGCATTTTTCAGGGCTTCATTGAAAGCATAGCGGGCCTCGTCCTCCTCGTCCTCCTCGTCTTCGTGATGCGCTTCCACCACATGTGCGAGTTCCCCCGCGACCGTCGCTTTAGCCTCCCCTCGTCGGGCTTGGTTTTTTTGTTTGCGGTTGTGGACAAAGAGGGTGTCGGTGGCAAGGCCATACGCGCGGTGCACGAGCCGGTAGTCCGTCGGCGAGTCAATATAATGCACGCGATGCCGTTCCTTGAGCAAATCAATGAAAGGTAGGAACAGATCCCGCTGTAGCCCGTTCAGGTACAAATCTTGAGGAGGCCGATTGGAGGTGGCGATCATCACCGAGCCCTTTTCTAGCAACCCCGAAAACAAGCGCTTCAAGACCATCGCATCCGCCACGTCGGTCACCTGGAACTCGTCAAAGCACAAGAGCCACGCTTGCTGGTACAAATCCTCGGTGACCTCGGCAAGAAGATCCCCGCGGTGGCCGGCTTGGCGGAGCTTGTGCAGGCGCTCGTGGACCTCGAGCATAAACTGGTTGAAGTGCACCCGCCGCTTCTTCCAGGTCGGGGGGGCTTGTGCGTAAAGCAAGTCCATCAGGAACGTCTTACCCGTGCCCACGCCCCCGTACAAATACAATCCCTTGGGCGGCGTGATGATCTCTTCCTTCTTGATGGCAAAGTCCACGAAGCGGTAGGTGGTGCGGCGGTACTCATCGGGCCGGGCATGGAAGTCACGGACTTGGTCGTACAGTTGCTGCAGCTGACCCACCGCCTGCAATTGCTTCTCGTTCCGCTCGATGCGCTGCTCCCCCACGAGCTTGTGATACGCCAGCAAAGGCCCTCCTTGCGTCGAGGGAGAAGAGGTGGAGGACGAGGACAGGCGGGTTTGTAAAGGTCGTGTGGGCGGCATGATGATGGGGAGAGGAGGTCGACGTGAAGCGAGGAGAGCCCTCCATGGCAGGGATGCCGGCGGGCCTAGCCGCCGCGGCGGCACCATAGTTACGATGTATGCCGCCTCCTCTTTGTGCTGGTGGGGTTGCCGCGGCTCCTGTGGGTTGTTTGGTGAGAAATGAGTGCCGCAAAGTTGAGTCTGAGGCGGGAATTCAAGCGGCAAGCATCATCGCCCTCGCTGAAAAGCAACGCGCACGAAATGCCTCACTTTTGACCACAAACCACAACCCAACCACAGGTGCAGAGGCAAGGTAAGCAAGCACGCATAGAAGAGAGGAGGCAGGCAAAGGGCAGAGCTGGTGCCATGATGCGAGCCCAGGTAGCCCGGGAGAGCGGCGGGGAGTCGAGCTACCTAGGCATGCACCGCCTGGCCAAATTGCCCCAACCAAACCGTGCCGGCAGCGGCAGTGACCTCCTTTACGATTACACGGCCTACATAAAGCATCTAGAAACGCAACTGGAACGAGTCAGTGCTGCGTGCGAGCAGGCCTTGGACCTTGGGGAGGAGAGCCAGGCTTTGCGGGGAGCTGTGGAAGAGGTGTCGGCGCGCGCGAATGCCTATGCAGCGAACAGGCACGACATCGAGGACCGCTTGGGCCGTGTAGAGGCTTTGGGCGATCGATTGACGGCCCTGGAGGTGGAAGTCACGCAGCAAGATGAGCACCGGCAACGAGAGCGGGAGCGGCAAGAGGAGCGGCAGAAGCAGCAGCAAAACTTAGAGTCCAACGCGGCGCTGCTGGAACGACTCGCCTCGCTGGAGAAAGTCGTGGTCGAGTTTCAGACGCGAGAGGGGGAGGCGAAGGAGGAGCAGCAAAGTGAGGTAGTGCGGCTGACGGCACGGCTGGAAGCAAGCGAAGGGTTCAATGCGGAGCTCGAGTTGCGGTGTCAGGGTTTGGAGGCAGCACAGAAAGGGGGATTGGCACGTTTGAAAAAGGAGATGGAGCAAGGCACGGAGCGATTTCAGCATGAAATCTCAATGGGTCAGCACTGTACCCTCAGCGCGTGCACCAAGCAGGGAGTCTTGGCGCAAGAAGAGCTGAGTAAACTGCAGCAGCAGGTGGCGGATCTGCAGCGAGAGCAAATGCGGCGAGAGGAAGAGACATGTCTTTCGAGCCAGCAGGGGGTGGGAGGGAAAGGAGGAGGAGGAGCGCCGGTGTCCTTGTGGGAGTACTTGGGGGAGAGCGGAGAGGACAAGCCAACCACGACGACGGCTGGCAAATGGGAGAAGAAGCTCGCCGTTCTGACCGCCGCGTTTCGCCATGCCGAGGAAAGGCACAAACGGAGCAGGGAAGAGGAGCGAGAGGCTGTTGCGAGGCTGCAGCAGAGTCTGGCGGTGGTGGGGGAGAAGGCGCTGGAGACTGCGGCAAGGCAAGCGGAAGCCGTGTTGGGGGTCGTGCGACAGCTGGAGGAGCGGCTTGCGGGCTTGGAAGCTAGGCAGCAGCAGCAGCAGCAGCAGCAGCAGCAGCAGCAGCAACAACAGCAACAACAGGTACAGGAGGGAGGACCGATGATGGAGGAGGAGATGTGGGTGACAGCGGCGGCAATGGGCACGACCTTGACAGCGTGCTTTCATGATGTGATTGAGGAGAGAGGGGGGGAGGAGGAGGAAGAGGAGGAGGAGGCGGCGGAAGACGAGGAGGAGGCGGTTACTACTGCTGCTTGGCAACACACACAAAAGCAGCAGCGGTTGCAGGAGGAGGAGCGAGAGATTGAAGAAGAGCTGATGCGAGCGACCTCGGCCGTCCTTGCGGCAGGAGCAATGATAGGTGCTGGTGGACGCAAGGAGAAGGAAGCGGGAAGAGCACAAGAACAAGCGGCCGGGCAAAAGATTAACGGTGAGGATTTAGAAGAGCGAGGTCATCGCGCACGCTCCCGTCCACGGGTCCGCGCCCATTCCACGACCTCCCATCTTCAAGTACCTCATGTCGAACCCGCAGCACGCACCAAGCAGAAAGGCCTCTTGCAGCAGCAGAAGAAGAGTGGGTCAGCAGTTCATAAACCAGCTGAGTTGCGGGAAGGCAATATTCCCAAGGTGGTGGCCAGAAAGAAGGCCTTGACTCCTTATCCTCCTCCTGGCCCTCCTCCTCCTTCTCCTCCCTCTTCCTCGTCATTCTCTGCCCCCTCCCGTCGTCCGAAGCGAACGAAGGAAGTAGTGGTGGGCTCGGCAGAAAGCGAGGAGAGGGAGCACTTCTTATTGTGGTTGTCGCAACAAGGCGGGGCAAAGGTTGGGGCAGCAGCAGGTGCAGCAGGTGCAGCAGGAGGTGGGAAGGGCGGGGAGGGGGCTGGGAGAAGGAGGCGGAGCTTGCAGGAGCAGCAGCAGCAGGAGCAGCAGCAGCAGGTGGGGGAGATGCACGGGAATCCGAACAGGAAGAAGGTACCGAGTCTGATGAAGCGGGCGTATCACAACGTCATTCTTTAACAAATTTGACGAGCGGACTGCGAAGAGAGTGGATGAAAGGCAAAGCAAAGAAATGCTTAAAATAAAACAGATGTACATGCATATACAACAAACGCACAAAGTAAAGGAACAACAAGAATTTAACGAAGATATGGATAGGAGCTATTGTTTTTTAATGAATACTTCCTTCTTTTTCCTGTTTCTCTCGTGTTCTTATATGTGGTCTTCTTCTTCTTCTCTACGTCTCATCGTCTTCGACAACAGAGACCATCCTCTCTCTCGCACCAAGCCACACACATCGCTCTTCCTGCTTCGCTTCTCCTTCTCTTTCTCCTTCTCTCTCCGCAAGACAAAGGGAAGCGGCCTCTTCTTCCTTCCTGTTATTCCATATGTGTGTGTGTCTCTGTGCCTACCATGCATTACTGCCTGCTTCACTATTGTTTGTGGGTTAGTGCAGTGTTGTCGTTTTTTGCGTTGTCATTTCGCTCGCTCTGTTCCTGCGCTTCTTGCATCAAGCTCGTCTCTCTCTCTCTCTCTCTCTGCTCTCTCTCTCCGCGTCGCTCTCGCTCTTGTTCTCTCTACATTTGTCATGTATGTACGTTCTTTCCTTCTTCTCCTTCTTCTCTGCTGCTACTGCCAGATATTCACGGGTAGCGATTCTTCTTTCCATTCTTCTATCGTCTCTTTCTCTTTGGTTTCCTTTCTTTTTCCTACACACTACGAGAACGCGACAGGATTGACGCACGACGGAAAAACATGAAAAATGGATGGGTGAGTGAAAGGGGGGGGTCGTGACCCATAAACACCACCAGCACTGCATTGATTAGGACAAAATCTTGTGCATTCTTACTGCTCTGCTCTCGTGCTCATTGGCCGACAGACACTCACATACACGCGCACATTCTCTCTCACACTATCACACACACAGTTCAAAAACGCACGCGTGCCGGCGTGCGGGCGCATATGATGAGTAATAACGGTTGTAGTACTAGTGGTCTCTTCTTTTCCTATCTTTCTTGGGTAGTAGTCTCTTCTTTTCCTATCTTTCTTGGGACGTACGTGATAAATGGACAGATAATAGTCTCGTTACACTTCATAGATCGATGAGTAACAAGAAGAATCGTGAGTAAGGCGGCAATGCCGATCCACTCCTCTCTCACACACACACACACACTCGCTCTCTATCTCTTATTGCTGCTTCTGCTGCTGCTGCTGCTGCTGCTGCTGCTGCTGCTGCTGTTCTCGTTCTTGCTCGCTTTGTCCAACCACTACCCATAAATCTACCT
>Ga0209390_10001618_pt1 | contig 42733 bp, 30 predicted proteins | sample BON01_FD_187212 | JGI IMG/M metagenome (GOLD analysis project Ga0209390, IMG submission 187212) | Freshwater microbial communities from Lake Bonney liftoff mats and glacier meltwater in Antarctica - BON-01 (SPAdes) (version 2) | ecosystem: Environmental > Aquatic > Freshwater > Ice > Glacier...
AGGGGAGTTCTATGATTGGCCGCCGGGCCGCTCCCAAGGCGAATAGTCCCGCAGTGCGCAGCACGGAGGGGAGTTCTATGATTCGCCGCCGGGCCGCTCCCAAGGCGAATAGCCCCGCAGTGCGCAGCACGGAGGGGAGTTCTATGATTCGCCGCCGGGCCGCTCCCAAGGCGAATAGCCCCGCAGTGCGCAGCACGGAGGGGAGTCCAGTGCGCTGCGCGACGCGCCTTGCCCGTCATCCTGGCGCACCCCCTCGTGGGCCCAATCAATTGCATCTCACACTCTGAGCATGAAGCAGATCGCGCTGGATATCGGCCTTGCCACCGGGCCAACATTGCAGAATTTCTTTCCAGGTCCCAGCCTGCCTGCCTATCAGCATCTGGGCCTGTGGCTGGGCCGCGGTGGTGCGCAGGCATCCCGTTCTCCGGTGCCCACCTATCTGTGGGGCTCCTCCGGAAGTGGCAAGACACACCTGCTCAAGGCGGTGCGCGAGGCCTTGCGCGAACAAGGCGCATCGACTGGCTGGATGGATGCCACCATGCAGGAGCCGCCCACCTTCTCCGAGTCCTGGCAGGCCGTGTTGCTGGACGATGTGCATCTGTTCACCGCTGTGCAGCAACAGGCGGCCTTCAACTGGTTCGTGCATGCGCAGACCCTGCAGCGGGCTGTGCTGGGCACCGGCAACCAGCCGCCGGCGGGTTTACGGCTGCGGGACGACCTGCGCACCCGGCTGGGCTGGGGACATGTGTTCGCCCTGACAGTGCTGAGTGAACCCGAGCGGCGCGCGGTGTTGCGCAAGGCGGCCGACGCGCGCGGGGTCTTTCTCGGCGACGAGGTGATGGATTTCATGCTGACCCGGTTCAGTCGGGACCTGCCGAGCCTGATGGAACTGCTGGACCTGATCGATGCCTATGCGCTGCGCACCAAGCGGGCCATCACGGTGCCCATGATCCGCGCAATGATGGACGAGTCTTGACACGATGAACCCATCCAACAACAAGACCGGCGCCGAGGGCGCGGCGCAGAAGATCCAGGTGACCCTGTTCGATCTGGACCACACCCTGCTGCCCATCGACTCTGACCATGCATGGGGAATTTTTACCATCACCATCGGCTGGACCGATGCGCAACACTTCGCCCGCCGGAACGAGGCCTTTTTCGCGCAGTACCAAGCGGGCACGCTGGATATCCACGACTATGTGCGCTTTGCCACGGAGGCGGTGTGCCGGCATGGTGCCGATGCGTCGCGCAAGGCCCATGCGCAGTTCATGGACCGCGTGATACGACCTGCGATCCATCCGCAGGCGCTGGAACTGGTGCGGATGCACCAGCAACGCGGTGATCAGGTGGCCATCATCACGGCCACCAATGCCTTCGTGACGCGACCGATTGCCGACGCGCTGGGCGTGGCAGAGCTGATTGCGGTCGAACTGGCCGTCGACGACAGCCCGGGCGGTACCGGCTGGATCACCGGCGACATTGCCGGAGTGCCCTCGATGCGTGAAGGCAAGGTGGTCCGGTTCGAGCAATGGCTGCAGGGCCGCGGCCTGGACTGGGGCCAGGTAGCCGTCACCTTCTACTCCGATTCCACCAACGACCTGCCGCTGCTCGAGCGCGCGCATGAGCCCGTCGCAACCAACCCGGATCCGCGGCTGCGCGCGATCGCCCGATCGCGCGGATGGCGCATACTGGACTTGTTTCCCACACCACAATGATCAAAAAATTCATCGACAAACTCCTTGGCAAGAAACCTGCCAGCGGCAGCAATCCCGACTTTGGAAAACGCCGCGACGTACCGGCGGCAGAGCACCAGATCAATCCCGCACTGGTTGACGAGCGCGCCGGCACCGTCGTGCGCACACTCCAGCAGGCTGGTTATGAGGCCTACATCGTTGGCGGAGCCGTGCGTGACCTGTTGGTCGGCCTGCGACCCAAGGATTTCGACGTTGCCACCAGTGCCACGCCCGAGCAGGTCAAGTCCCTGTTTCGCCGGGCCTTCATCATCGGGCGGCGCTTTCGCATCGTGCATGTGGTGTTCGGTCGGGGGCGCGAACACGAGGTGATCGAGGTATCCACGTTCCGGGCCTACCTGGACAACGCCGCGGCCGGACTGGTCAGTGGCAACGAGCGCACCAGCAAGAGCGAACTGGCCGGCATGACCCATGCCGTCGATGCCAGTGGCCGGGTGCTGCGCGACAACGTCTGGGGTCCGCAGGAGCAGGATGCGGTGCGGCGTGACTTCACGATCAATGCCATGTATTACGACCCGGAGACCCAGATCGTCGTCGACTACCACGGCGGGATCAAGGATTCGGCCAAACGCGTGTTGCGCATGATCGGGGACCCCGTACAGCGCTACCGGGAGGACCCGGTGCGCATCATCCGCGCGATACGGTTTTCGGCCAAGCTCAAGGCGCTCGGGTTCAAGATCGAGCCCAAGACGGCTGCGCCGCTGGTGCAGATGAAGTCCCTGCTGGCCGACGTGCCGCAGAGTCGGCTGTTCGATGAAATGCTCAAGCTGTTGCAGACAGGGCATTCCCTGGCCACTATTGCCCAGTTGCAGGAGTTGGGGTTGGGCAAGGGCATCTACCCGTTGCTCGACCTGGTGGTCGAGCGCGCGCAGCAGCCGTTCGTGCATGCCGCGCTGCAAGATACCGATCGCCGGGTGGGCGAGGGCAAGCCGGTGGCGCCGAGTTTCCTGCTGGCCTGCGTGTTGTGGTCCGATGTGCGTGACGGCTGGAGCGCCCGCATGCAGGAGCCTGGCCGCCAACCACCGTTTCCTGCGTTGCAGGATGCGATCGACCAGGTGTTCTCGGAGCGTATCGGCGATGTGTCGGGTGGTGGCAAGCTGGCCGGCGATATGCGCGAAATATGGATGATGCAGCCGCGCTTCGAAAAGCGCGTCGGCAACTCAGCCTTCGGCCTCGTGGACCAAGCCCGGTTTCGCGCTGCATTCGACTTTATGCGGTTGCGTGCGGACATCGGCGAGATCGAAGAGGTGCTGGCCGACTGGTGGCAGGAATTCAGCATGGCCAATGACACCATGCGTGCGGACATGGTCGATCAGGTGCGCGAGGAGCAGGGCCGACGCGTAACCCGCGCGCCACGGCCGGCCAAGTCCAGGGTCGCCGCTGCGCCAAACGCCGAACCCACGACAGACCCTGCAACATCGGTAGAGGATCCGGCTGCGGATGGCGATGCTGCAGGGCTGGATGCGCCGCGCAAACGTCGCCGCCGCCGCCGACCCGGCGGCGCCAAGCCGGCCACCGGAATGGACCAACCGACCGGAGAATGAGCGCGGTGCGGGAGGCGGTTCTCGCCTACGTCGCGCTGGGGGCCAACCTCGGTAACGCCGTAGCCATGGTTCGGGACAGCATCGACGCGATCGCAAGACTGGCGCAGGTTGAACTGCTCAGCGGCTCCAGCCTGTATCGGACCGCGCCCATCGACTCCAGTGGGCCCGACTACGTCAATGCGGTGGTTTGCCTGCGCACGACCCGCACGGCCTACGATCTGCTGGCGGGTCTGCAACTGCTCGAAGATGCGGCGATGCGCGCCCGACCGTACCGCAATGCACCGCGCACGCTTGACCTGGACCTGCTGCTGTTCGGCGATGCCCGCATCGACAGTGCGACTTTGGCAGTTCCGCACCCGCGCATGAACGCGCGGGCGTTCGTGCTGGTGCCGCTGGCGGAAATTGCACCCGGGCTTGTCGACGTGGCGCAATTGCGACGGGTGTCGGATCAGGGATGCGAGCGACTGCCCTGACGGGCATCGGGATTGGTAGCGTAGTCCGGGCTATCCCTTTAACCCGGCGCCGGCAAAAAGCAGCGAAGTTCGGATCCGCTTTCCGCTGTCACTCGATCTCGGCAATCATCTCGATTTCGACGCAGGCGCCCATCGGAATCTGCGCGACGCCGAAGGCACTGCGTGCATGGGCGCCTTTGTCACCGAACACCTGGCCGATCAACTCGCTGGCGCCGTTGGTCACCAGGTGCTGTTCGGTGAAGTCGCCGGTCGAGTTGACCAGGGACATCAGCTTGACGATGCGTTTGACCTTGTTCAAGTCGCCGCCGACCGCCACATGCAGCGTTCCCATCAGGTCGATCGCGATTGCGCGTGCAGCGGCCTTGCCGTCATCGGTGCTCATGTTCTTGCCAAATTGGCCGACCCAGGGCTTGCCATCCTTCTTGGCAATATGGCCGCTGAGGAAAACCAGCTTGCCGGTCTGCACGAATGGCAGGTAGGCGGCGGCTGGAATGGAAACGGGCGGCAGCGTGATGTCGAGTTCGGTGAGTTTGTCGTAGATGTTCATGATGATTGAGATTGAGATTGAGATTGGGCCGAAAAACCGTGGGTAACGGCAGGTCCGTTTGCCAGCGTATTGTCACTCGCGGCCATGGGGGCGACGGTAACGGCCACCGTCAATTCGTGGCTGGCGCCACCGTGGATCACGCCGCGGATCGGCGATACGTCAGCAAAGTCCCGTCCAATTGCCAGCACCACATAGTCTTCACCAGGTGCTCCCCAACCCCAGCGGTCGTTCGTGGGGTCGAAATCACACCAGCGTGTATCGCCTGTTTGCGTGGGTACCAGGAGGGAGATCCAGGCATGCGAGGCATCCGCACCCACCAACCGCGCCTGGCCGGGAGGCGGCACTGTCAGCAGGTAGCCGCTGACATAACGCGCCGACAGACCGAGCGAGCGCAGGCAGGCGATCATGATGTGCGCAAAGTCCTGGCACACGCCCTTGCGCTGGGCCAGTGCCTCACTGGCCGGTGTGTGGATTTCAGTGCTTTCGCTGTCGTACGTGAAGTCCTGGTAGATGCGGTGCATCAAGTCCAGCGTGGCGGCATGCAGATCGGCGCCAGGCGCGAAACTGGGCTGCGCATAAGCTGCGAACTCCGCGTGGCGCGGCACATACTGGGAGCTGAACACGAATTCGACGTCGGCGTCATACGGGCTGTCGACCCGGTAGCGGAAATGCTCACACGCCTGTTCCCACGGCAGCACCACCTTTGGCACGACCAGCGGCCAGGTTTCCACCACGCTGTGGGCCAGCACGGTGAGTTCGATGTGCGGGATCTGCAGAGACAGGAATGTACGGTTGTTGCCGAATGCATCGACCGAGTTTTTCCGCTGCGAAGGCGGGGGAGCGATTGCGAGCGTGTGTGACAACAGCCGTTGCGAGGCGGTTTGCATGGGCTGCAGACAGGCGACATGCTGCGCCACTTCGACCGGTGGCGCGTACGCATAACGCGTTTCGTGCGTGACGGCGAGTCGCATTAATTACCTCTCACGCTCATGCTCCCACGCTGAACTCGGACGCGCCGGTGTGCATGAAATAGATTGAACTCACCTGTTCGGAGACCGCACGTGCAGCCTGCCCACACGCATCCAGCACCTGCTGCAGCGCCTGCAAGTCGTGCTCCACCCCGGTGTCAGCGCTGATCGATGCGGCATCAATCCGCGTACACAACTGCGACAAGTCCCAGTCTGCCGGGTCGGGCACCTGCATTGACAACGGGCTGAGCGCATTGGGTTCGCTGCCGGCCAGCCTGGCCAGCCGGCCGCGCAATGTATGTGCCACCCAGGCCAGCGACCGCGGATTGTCGCGGTTGAGTACCAGCAGGTCTACCAGCGCCAGCATTTCCCGGCTTTGCTGGAACTGGGCGCGGAACGAGATGCTGCTGTCGAACAGCGCCACCATGGCCTCGAATCCGGCGTCGTCTGCCAGCGAACCGGTCTCCAGCCCGGTCGTAATCGAGTCCGACAGGAACCCGAGTCGCTCGATATGGCGTCCGATACTCAGTAGCCGCCAGCCATCGTCCCGCGTCATGCGGTCGGTTTGCGCGCCGGTGATGGCCGCCATGTGCCGGCCAACCGTCTTGAGCAGGTCCAGCGCATCGAGTGTCCCGTATTCGGACGGACTGCTCAGTCGTGAAAATGCGCCGGTCAGTTCGTCCTGTGCGCATTCGATGAAATGCCAGTGCTCGTAGGAAAGCCGTTCGCGCACGGTGGCGCCCGCCTGGCGGACCGCCCGCAAGTTGTATCCAACGCTGCTGACCATGGTCGCGCTGCCCAGGCCGGCGATCAGCGAGCGTTCGAACACCCGGCGCGACTGCAACAGGGACGGCACATCGGGCAGCACGAGGTAGTTGAAACGCGCCATCCGATCGAGCCACTCAAGCAAGCTGGGGCAGGTCTGGTCTTCGCCGTTGAGGCATTCAAGCGTAAGGCGCGCCAGCGCGATGTTGTTCTCGGCACGTTCCGTGTAGCGTCCCAGCCAATAGAGGTTTTCGGCTGCCCGGCTGGTGACAAGGCGCCGCCGTTGGGCCACGTTCGCTACGGTCAGCGCCGGTGTCTGCAGCGTTGTGCGATCAACCTCCGAGTCGGACATCGCCCATACATCGGCGCTGCTTCCACCACGCTGCATCGCGGCGATCTCTGCACCGGCATGGGCCACGCGCGCAAGGCCACCTGGCACCACCTGCCACGACTGTTCGCCGTCACTTATGGCAAATACCCGCAACAAGGCCGAGCGCGGCACGACTTGCCCGGCATCTGCCGTGGCGCCGGGTTGCCAGGTCGGCATCTGCGACAGCGGCATGTACGCTTGCACCGTGTGATCTTCACCATGCAGCGCAATGCGACCGGCCCATTCGTCGCGTTCGCGCGCCGACAGGTTGCGCCCGAGCACCGACTGGAAACTGTCGGCCACCTCGCTGCTCGGGAAGGTCGGCTTGATCGCACATGTGGACAGGCGCGGCAGCGCGGCGTCCATGGCCGATCGCTCGCCGCACCACCAGGTCGGCAGCGCGGCGAGCTTCAGGTTTTCGCCCAATACATGCTGCGCCAGCGCGGGAAGAAATCCGAGCAGGGCCGGGGACTCCAGGAATGCCGAGCCGGGCGCATTGGCCATCAGTACATTGCCTGCGCGTACGGCCTGCAGCAGACCCGGAATACCCAGCGTGGAGTCGGAGCGCAATTCCAGTGGGTCCAGGTAGGCGTCGTCCAGTCGCTTGAGCAGGCCATGCACCGGCACCAGGCCGCGCAGCGTCTTGAGGTACAGGCGTTCGTCGCGTACCACCATGTCGCTGCCCTGCACCAGGGTCACGCCCAGATAGCGGGCCAGGTACGCATGCTCGAAATAGGTTTCGTTGTAGGGCCCGGGCGTGAGCAGCGCGATATGCGAATCGCGTCCGCCCGGGCTGCTGGCCTTGAGGTTGTCTACCAGCGCCCGGTATGCGCCAGCCAGGCGCTGCGCGCGCATGTTGTCGAACGCCTCGGGAAACAGGCGCGAGATCGCCAGGCGGTTTTCGAGCATGTATCCGAGGCCCGATGGCGCCTGGGTGCGTTGCGAGACCAGCCACCAGTTGCCGTCCGGGCCATGCGCCAGATCGAATGCGACGATGTGCAGTCGGGTGCCACCGACTGGCTCGGCACCATGCATCGCACGCAGGTAGCCAGGATGGCCCTGCACCAGGGCCGGCGGGATCAACCCGGCGCGCAGCAGTTGCTGCGGCCCATAGACGTCGGCCATAACGCGCTCGAGCAGGCGCACGCGCTGCAACACGCCGGTTTCAATCTGTCGCCAGCTCTGGGGCGTCACGATGAAGGGGAACAGGTCGAGCGACCAGGGCCGCTGCGGACCACCGGCGTCCGCATAGACGTTATACGTCACGCCGTTGTCGCGCAACTGGCGCTCCAAACGGGCTCCCTTGTCGTTCAGATTTCGTGGATCGTGCGGACCCAGGTGCGCGAAGAACGACGCCCAATGCCCCGTCATCGGACCCGTTGTCGCACCGGCTCCGCTACCTTGCGCGATCTTGCCGCACATTTCGTCCAGATGACCCGGGGCGGTCGGCGCCGGGCGCGCTTCTACGGCGTTCGCCGGCGCGACGGGCTCGGGGTGCGGAACCTGGCCCATGTGTCAGATCAGCGCTGGCGCATGTCAAGCGTGAACGGAAACTCACGGCTGCGCACGACGTCGATGCTCGCAGGAACGTCAGGCATAGTGCCAGGCGTGTGACCCATGGAGAGGAAGCGCGATAGCCGGCGGCTCTCGGCTTCGTTGGCATTGACCGGCAGCGATTCGTAGCTCAATCCACCGGGGTGCGTCACATGGTATTGGCAGCCGGAGATTGACCGTTGCATCCAGGTGTCGACGATATCGAAGGTCAGCGGTGAATGCACATCGATCGACGGATGCAGCGATGAAGGCGGGTTCCAGGCCTTGTAACGCACACCGGCCACGAAGCTGCCCTCGACACCGGTCGGCTGCATCGGTAACGGCTTGCCGTTGCAGGTGATGGCGTAGCGGCTCTCGTTGAAACCGCTCACATGGACTTCGATGCGTTCGAGCGACGAGTCGACATAACGTGCAGTGCCCCCGGGTGCGCCTTCTTCGCCCATGACATGCCAGGGCTCGAGTGCATTGCGCAATGTGAGCTCCATGCCGCCGCTGGTGATGCTGCCCACCAGCGGGAAACGGAATTGAAGGTGCGGCGCAAACCATGCCGGGTCGAACGGGTATCCGGCCTGGCCCATCTCGGCGATGACATCCTCGAAATCCATCCGGATGAAGGTCGGCAGCATGAAGCGGTCGTGCAGCGACGTGCCCCATCGGCTGAGCTTGCCCTGGTAGGGTTGCTTCCAGAATCGCGACACAAATGCGCGCAGCAGCAATTGCTGGGCGATGCTCATGCGCGCATGGGGAGGCATCTCGAAGGCACGCAGTTCCAGCAGGCCGAGCCTTCCGGTGGATGCGTCCGGCGAATACATCTTGTCGATCGAAAACTCGCTGCGATGGGTGTTGCCGGTGACATCGATCAGGATATTGCGCAAGGTGCGGTCCACCAACCAGGGCGGCATCACGGCACCGAATTTCTCGCGGTTAGCGTGGATCTGCTGCAACGCGATCTCCAACTCGTACAGCTGGTCGTTGCGTGCCTCGTCCACCCGAGGCGCCTGGCTGGTCGGGCCAACGAACATGCCGCTGAACAGATAACTCAAACTGGGATGGTTGTGCCAATACAGCAGGAAGCTGGCCAGCAGTTCCGGCTTGCGCAGGAACGGGCTGTCTGACGGTGTAGCGCCACCCATCACGAAATGGTTGCCACCACCAGTTCCGGTGTGGCGGCCGTCATTCATGAACTTTTCGGCTGACAGGCGCGACTCCCAGGCCGCGTCGTACAGGAACTCGGTGTTGCGCACCAACTCGCCCCATGAGGTGACCGGATGCACGTTGACCTCGATCACGCCCGGGTCGGGCGTCACTTGCAGCAGCTTCAGGCGCGGATCGCGCGGCGGCGGATAACCCTCAAGCACCAGTTGCACACCCTGCTCGGTCGCTGTGGCCTCGATGGCTGCCAGCAATTCGAGGTAGTCCTCGAGTTTTTCCAGCGGTGGCATGAACACATACATCACGCCTGAGGCCGCACCCTGTTTTTCCGCCTTGGGGCCATTGGCCCGGCGCGGGTCGCGTACTTCCACGCACAGAGCTGTGCGGCTGAGCCAGTGCGCCGACTCCTGTACGGCGGGCACCCGCGCGGCATCAGCAGGCTCGCCATGGCCGGTTGATTGCACCGTTGTGCTGTCAACGCTGGTCTGCTGCGCAGCCCTTGCCGTCTCTTGCGTGACGCGCGCCGCCTCGGACGGGACAATGGCGCCAGCGGGGTAGGGCATCAATGGGGCCGGGCTGCTCGCGGCTGCGGTACTGGCCGACGGTGATGTCGGCTGGGACGGCGCCGCAACGTAACGCTGGGCCAAGGCGGCAAGGGGGGGCAACTCGCCGCGGGCGTCATAGGGGTCCTGCGGCGTGTGGTAGGGGAAGTCTGCCTGATTGACCCAGGGCAGCGAGTCCAGCGGCAGGCGCAGACCCATGGGTGAATCGCCGGGCATCAGGTACATGCGCTCGTCGCGTACAAACCACGGCCCGGTCATCCAGCGCGGGCCGCCGGTCGCAGCAAGATCTGCCGCCTTGATCGGCAGCACGTAGCCCACGATGGTGTCCAGATTCTGGCTAAAGACGCGGCGCAGCCGCGCACGCTCCATTTCGTCTTCAAGACGCGACAGGAGTGGGTCGACGTTGACCGGTAACCTGCGCTCGCGCCACTGGTAATACCATATGTCCTCATATCCGGGCAGGATGTGTTTCCCGCTCAAGCCCAGACGCTGCGCAAGAGCGAGGGTGAAGTCGCGCGCGACTTCACTGGTGTAGTGCGTTGGGCTGCGCTCGTCAACGAAGATCTCCGGGTTGGCCCAGACCGGCTCGCCGTCGGCACGCCAATAGATGTTCAGGGCCCAGCGCGGCAATTGCTCACCCGGGTACCATTTTCCCTGGCCAAAATGCAGGAAGCCGCCCTTGCCGTATTCGGCGCGCAACTTGTGCACCAGCGCGGTCGCAAAGCCCCGTTTGGTCGGGCCGAGGGCATCGGTATTCCACTCCCCCGCATCGCGGTCGCTGACCGCCACGAAGGTCGGCTCACCGCCCATGGTCAGACGCACATCGCCGTCGAGCAGTTCCCTGTCGACCGACTCACCCAGCCGCATGACCGCTGCCCATTGCTCTTCGGTATAGGGCTTGGTGACGCGCGGTGTCTCGTACAGACGGGTGATTTTCATCTCATGAACGAACTCAACCCCGGCCAGTTCGACGCCGCCTTCGATCGGCGCAGCGCCCGAGGGCTGCGGCGTACAGGCCAGCGGCACATGGCCTTCGCCGGCCAGCAGGCCGGATGTGGGGTCGAGCCCGATCCATCCGGCGCCTGGCAGATAAACCTCGCACCAGGCGTGCAGGTCGGTGAAATCGACTTCGGTGCCAATGGGGCCATCGAGCGCCTTGACGTCGGGTGCGAGCTGAATCAGGTAACCCGACGCAAAACGCGCTGCCAAACCGTTGTGGCGCAGCAGGTTTACCAGTAGCCAGGTGGAGTCACGGCAGGAACCCGCCGCCAAAGTCAAGGTCTCGTCCGGTGTCTGCACGCCCGGCTCCATCCGGATCAGGTAACGGATGTCCTTGCTCACCATCTGGTTGACGTCGATCAGGAAATCGATCGTGCGCCGTTTGGTGCGGTCGATTCGTGCCAGGCAGGCCTTGAGTATGTCCGATGCCGGTTCTACCGCCAGATAAGGCGCCAGTTCCTGCTCCAGCAGCGGCGCGTATTTGAATGGAAATGTCTCGGCCGTTGGTTCCAGGAAGAAGTCGAACGGGTTGTAGACCGACATGTCCGCGACCAAGTCGATGGTGATCTTGAACTCAGTGGTTTTTTCCGGGAACACCAGCCGCGCCTGGTAATTGGCAAACGGGTCCTGCTGCCAATTGATGAAATGGCCTGCAGGCTCCACCTTGAGCGAATACGCCAGGATCTTGCTGCGGCAATGGGGCGTCGGGCGCAACCGGATCACCTGGGGGCCGAGTATGACCGGGCGGTCGTATTTATAGTGGGTAACGTGATGCAGTGCAGCGTGGATGGACATTCAGCAATCTCATGTTATTCCGCTGTGTCGCGGGAGGGGTACTCGTGCGGCGATTCGCATGCCAAATCGCCCATACTAGCAGCACGGGCAGTATTTTTGATCGATGCAGCGTCCGGTCGCGCGGAGCGGTGTTGCGGGAATTCCCGCAGACTTTCGATCAGAAATGCAATTGCAGGGTCACAATCGCAAAAAAGGTTCAAACGGGGAATGTGATGCAGGCGGCATATTACGATCAAACGGGGTTGGCGGAGCAAGTATTGCTGCTCGGCGAGGTGGCTGACCCGTTAGCGGGACCGGGTGAGGTACGGGTGCGTCTGCGCTGGTCCGGCGTCAACCCGTCGGACGTCAAGTCGCGGGCCGGCTTGCGCAGCGCTGAAATGCCGTTTCCACGGGTGACTCCACATAGCGATGGCATGGGGTTTATTGATTCTGTTGGCGCCGGTGTGCCCGCTTCGCGCCTGGGGCAGCGTGTCTGGGTGTGGAATGCCGCCTGGGGTCGTCCGGATGGCACGGCCGCCCAGTACGTTGTTTTGCCGCAACATATGGCGATTGAATTGCCGCAGGCCACCAGCGACGAAGCAGGCGCCTGCCTGGGGATTCCGGCCATGACGGCGCTGCATGCCGCGCTCGCACGTGGCGGGGTGGCGGGGCAGCGGGTGCTGGTGGCTGGAGGCGCCGGCGCGGTGGGGCACTACGCGGTGCAATTTTGCCGGCTGCTCGGTGCGCGTCAGGTGTTGACGACGGTCAGTGGCCCGGAGAAGGCGGCTCTGGCGCGCCAGGCCGGGGCGGACGTGGTGATCCAGTACCGCGACGAACCCGTGGCGCAGCGGGTGCGCGAAGCGACACAAGGGCAGGGGGTGGACCGGATCATCGAGGTTGATATTGCCGCCAATGCACAACTCGATCTCGCGGTGCTGCGCAGTGGTGGTGACGTGTTGGTGTATGGCAGCGGCAAGCCCGGCATCGAACTGCCATTTTTCCCGCTGATCGTCAACAACGTCTCTTTGTCGTTTTTCATCGTCTACAACCTGGCCGCGGCCGAACGGGCGTGCGCCCAGGCGACGCTGGCAGGTTGGCTGGAGCGGGGCGCCCTGATCCACAACATTGCGTGCCGACTGCCGCTGGCGCAGATCGCTCAGGCGCATCAGGCGGTCGAGCAGGCATCGGCGCCGGGCAACGTGGTGGTCGAGATCCCGTGACGCACTCGCACGCCATTGGTGGTGTGGTTTGACGATGGGGTCCCGATCTGAACGCACAGGGGGGCTGGTCTATTCGACCGACAGTGGGCGCATGTGTCCCGATTGCCGCCACCCGATGGCGCAATGCGCCTGCCGGCAGCTCAGGCCGGTTGTCGCAGGCGATGGTGTCGTGCGGGTCAGCCGCGAGAAGAAGGGGCGTGGCGGCAAGACCGTGACTGTATTGCGGGGCGTGGCCCTGGAGCCGGCTGCGCTGATCGCATTGGCACGCCGGCTCAAGACGGATTGCGGCAGTGGCGGCACCGTGGCCGACGGCGTGATCGAGATCCAGGGTGACCATGTGGAGCGGGTGATGCAGGGCTTGACGGCGCAGGGTTTCACCGTCAAACGGGTCGGCGGCTAGCCGTTGGCGGTCACTGTCCGGTAGACGGTGGCCTGGGCGGATTTGTCGTCGAAACAGTGGATGTGCCGGCGCATCGCGCCGTTCGGCGCTCCTACGATGTCGGCATGGTTTCTGGCAACCCGCACCGGCCTGGCGCCGCACGCTGGCTGGTACCGGCTTTGGCGGGCTGGGTTGCCGGAACAGCAATACAGCTGACCCAGCCGCAATTGTGGGTGTACTGGCTGTACGTGCCGGGCATGCTGATTGGTGCGGGCGCTGCAGTCGGTCTCTTCATGCGGCAGGCCTTCAGCATGCCCCATGCCTTGTGTATGGTGCTGGCCACGGCCTTGCTCGCGTTTGGCCAGGTGGGTGTGCGGGCCCTGGCGTTTCAGGCCCGCGCACTGGAGCCCGCCCTGGAGGGGCGCGATCTGCTGCTCACCGGGGTGGTGGCCTCCATGCCCCAATCCAGTTCGTCCGGATTGCGGATGCAGCTGCATGTCGAATCGGCCCATGCAGAAGGCCTGCCGGTGCGGCTGCCCTCCCGCATTCAGCTGAGCTGGTACCTCGGTTTCGGTGATGCCCGTCACAACGCCTCGTCGAATACCCTCCCGACACTGTGGGCCGGCGAACGCTGGCGCATGGTTGTGCGTCTGAAAGCGCCGCACGGCAACAGCAATCCACACAGTTTCGACTATGAGTTGTGGCTGTGGGAGCAGGGTGTGCAGGCGGTGGGTTATGTACGTGACGGCAAGGGGCATCCCGCGCCGCAGCGACTTGCCCAGACTTGGCGCCACCCGGTTGAACTGGCACGTCAGGAAATGCGCCAGCGCATCGATGCGCGACTTTCGGATTCCAACCACGCCGGCTGGATCAGCGCATTGGTGACCGGCGACCAGAATGCCATCGCGCGTGCGGACTGGAATGTTTTCCGGGCTACGGGCGTGGCCCATCTGATGAGTATTTCCGGACTGCACATCACCATGTTTGCCTGGCTTGCAGGCCGACTCACCGGCGCGGCTTGGCGCCGTAGTGCCCGCCTGTGCCTGTATGTGCCGGCGCCCCATGCCGCGGTGGTGGGAGGCCTTGCGCTGGCTTGCGCCTACGCGGTTTTCAGCGGCTGGGGCGTGCCGTCGCAGCGCACCATCTGGATGCTGGCCGTGTTTTGTCTGTTGCGGCTGTCCGGTCGGGCATGGCCGTGGCCGGTCGTCTGGTTGCTGGCCGGCGTCGTGGTGCTGTTGATGGACCCGTGGGCCTGGCTGCAGGCTGGTTTCTGGCTGAGCTTCGTGGCGGTGGGTGTACTGTTCGCAACCGACGATCGTGGCGAACGGGCCGGATCAGCATCCGTTTGGTGGCGCATTCGCGCGATGTTGCGCGAACAATGGCTCATTACAATGGCGCTCTCGCCCCTGGTGCTGCTGCTGTTCGGGCAGGTCTCGGTGGTCGGTTTTGCCGCCAACCTGTTCGCCATTCCCTGGGTCACGCTGCTGGTGACGCCATTGGCCATGGCCGGTACCCTGGTGGCCCCTGCCTGGGACCTTGCCGAAGCGGCCATCGGGGTGCTGGCCGGCTACCTTCGCTGGCTGGCACAGTTGCCATTTGCCACGCTTTCAGTGGCGTCCGTCCCGGTATGGGTCGGCTTGGGCGGCGTTGTCGGAGGTTTCTTGCTGGCGGTCCGTTTGCCGGCCCCAATGCGGCTCGGCGGTGTCGCTTTGCTCGTGCCTGTGCTGTTGTGGCAGCCGCCGCGACCACCCGTCGGGCAATTTGACCTGCTGGCGGCCGACATCGGTCAGGGCAGCGCGGTACTGGTGCGCACCGCACAGCACGCCTTGCTGTTTGACGCCGGTCCGCGTTTCGGACGCAACAGCGATGCTGGCGACAGGGTGCTGGTGCCGCTGCTGCGCGCGCTGGCCGTGCAACTGGACCTGCTGGTGATCAGCCACAGCGACTCGGACCATGTCGGCGGTGCGGCATCCGTTCTGGCCGTACATGGTCATGCACAACTATTGGGGTCTCTCGCAGCGGATCACGGTTTGTGGCAGCTGCGTCGGGGTGCACGGTGCCAGGCCGGCCAGCGCTGGGTCTGGGATGGAGTGGTGTTTACGGTGCTGCATCCGCCAGCGCAGTCCCGATTGCAGCGCGTAAAACCCAATGCCACGTCCTGCGTGTTGCGGGTGTCGGTGTCCGGGGGTGCCGGGCGCCAGAAGGCGGCTGCCTTGCTGACCGGCGACATCGAAGCCGCCCAGGAGCGGCAATTGCTCGACAACGGCGTGTTGTTGCAGGCCGATGTGCTGGTGGTGCCACATCATGGCAGCAAGACATCGAGCAGCGCTGCATTTCTGGATGCAATTACACCCCGCGTGGCGCTGGTCCAAAGCGGGTACCGCAATCGTTTTGGCCATCCGGCCGATGTGCCGATGGCCCGTTACGCGCGGCGCCAGATCGGCGTGTTCGATTCGCCTCATTGTGGTGCGATGTTTTGGCGTTCGGCAAAGCCAAGTGAGGTTATTTGCCAACGCCTTGAGGAACTTCGTTATTGGAAACATCGTTTGCCGGACAAATAACGGCTCTAATCCCAGCTGCCTCAGCAGGAATGATGGGCGGCCCAAAAGTTGCTAAGCTCTAACCTGCCAGCTGCACAAAGGAGAAGCCGGACCATGCAGAAGTTTGATGAGATGTACACCACATTGCCGTACGAGTTTTTCTCGGGCGGGGCGAAGATCCGGGATCACTACAAGATCTACGATGAGTGGCTCGCGCGGCAGCCCGGTGACATGATGGCTACGCGGCGGGAAGAGGCCGAGATGATATTTCGTCGTGTCGGCATCACCTTTGCCGTGTACGGCGACAAGGACGAGGGTGGCGCGGGTAACGAGCGCTTGATCCCGTTCGACCTGATACCCCGCATCATTGCGGCGCAGGAGTGGGATGCACTCGAAAAAGGACTGGTCCAGCGTGTGACGGCCCTGAACCGGTTCATCCATGACTGCTACCACGATCAGGAGATTTTCAAGGCCGGCCATGTACCCACTGAGCAATTGGTGGGCAATGCGCAGTTCCGGCCCGAAATGGTCGGCGTGGATGTCACCGACAACATTTACTCCCATATTTCCGGCGTCGACATCGTGCGGGCGGTCAATGCCAAGGGAGATCCCGAATACTTCGTGCTTGAGGACAATCTGCGGGTGCCCAGTGGCGTCAGCTACATGCTGGAAAACCGCAAGATGACGATGCGCCTGTTCCCGGAGCTGTTCAGCGCCCACAAGGTTGCCCCGCTGGCGCATTACCCCGACCTGCTGCTCGAGACTTTGCGTGATTGCAGCCCGGCCACCACGGCCGAGCCGACGGTGGTGGTTTTGACGCCCGGCATGCACAACAGTGCCTATTTCGAACACGCTTTCCTGGCCCAGCAGATGGGCGTGGAACTGGTGGAGGGCCAGGATCTGTTCACGCGTGACAAATTCCTGTACATGCGCACCACGCGCGGGCCGAAGCGGGTCGACGTGATCTACCGGCGTGTGGATGACGACTATCTCGATCCGGACGTATTCCGGTCGGACTCGACGCTGGGTTGCTCCGGTCTGATGGAGGTCTACCGCGCAGGCCATGTCACGATCTGCAATGCCGTGGGTACCGGCGTGGCGGACGACAAGTCGATCTATCCGTATGTGCCCAAGATGATCGAGTTCTATCTGGGCGAGAAGCCGCTGCTGAGCAATGTGCCCACGCTGATGTGTCGCAATGCCGACGACCTGCTGTACACGCTGGACAACCTCAAGGACCTGGTGGTCAAGGAGGTCCATGGCGCTGGGGGCTACGGCATGCTGGTGGGGCCGGCCGCCACCAAGGCCGAACTGGAAGACTTTGCACGCGTGTTGCGCGCCTATCCGGAGCGCTATATCGCCCAGCCTACGCTTAGCCTGTCGAGTTGTCCAACCTTTGTCGAAAGCGGTATCGCACCGCGCCACATCGATTTGCGGCCTTATGTATTGAGCGGCAAGAAGGTGCAGATGGTGCCCGGCGGGTTGACCCGGGTTGCACTCAAGGAAGGTTCCCTGGTGGTGAATTCGTCGCAGGGCGGCGGCACCAAGGACACCTGGGTACTGGAAAACTGATGGGCCGCCATCGCGACCGAACACAAGAGGAGCGCCCATGCTGAGCCGAACCGCCGACCACCTTTACTGGATGTCCCGCTACACCGAGCGGGCCGAAAACACCGCCCGTTTGCTGGACGCCAACTACCAGACCTCGCTGCTGCCGCAATCCGATGCTGTTGCATTGGCTGGCTGGCAGGGGCTGATCAGTATCAGCGAACTGACGCCTGCCTATACCGAGAAATATGGCGAGATCACGTCCCGTGACGTGATGGAATTTATGGTCAAGGACGAAGAGAATCCGTCGAGCATCGTGTCGTGCCTGGGCGCAGCACGCGAAAACGCGCGGGCCGTGCGAGGCACCTTGACGACCGAAGTCTGGGAAACCACAAACCAGACGTGGCTGGAAGTGCGTCGCAACCTCAAGGACGGTGTGTTCGAGCGCGACCCCGCGCAGTTCTTCGAATGGGTGAAGTTCCATTCACACCTGTCGCGTGGCGTCACGGTAGGCACCATGCTGATGGACGAGGCCCTGTATTTCATGCGACTGGGCACCTTCCTGGAGCGGGCCGACAACACGGCGCGGATGATGGACGTCAAGTTTCACGCAGTTCAGAGCGACTTCTATGGCACCGCCAGCGAGAAGGACCAAGAGTATGACTTCTACCACTGGAGCGCGATCCTGCAAAGCGTCTCCGGCTTCGAGATCTACCGCAAGGTCTACCGCGACGTGATCAAGCCCGAGCGGGTGGCCGACCTGATGATGTTGCGTCCTGACATGCCGCGCTCCCTGCTGGCGAGCTTGAACGAGGTTGTGAACAACCTGGGTCTGCTGGCGACGGATCGCTCCAGCGATACCCTGCGCCGCGCCGGCAAGTTGTGCGCCGAACTGAAGTACGGTCACATCGATGAAATCCTGGCAACCGGGCTGCACGCCTATCTGACGCAGTTCCTCGACAGGGTCAGCGACCTGGGATCGCATATCAGCCGCGATTTCCTGGTTCCGCTGCCGAACTAGTATTCAGCCCGTTCGCGCACGCGGTCACGCCGCGCTGTTGGTGCTGCCCCGAAACGGGGCAAAATGCACGCCACGACAGCGCGATGTGATGGCACTTCCCGAGCGCCCATGGCGCACCCACACATGACACGACCTTTAGCTAGGCCGCTGGACGTGGATCGCCTGGTTCGCGACGAGCAGGTGCATCAGCACCGACAGACACTGCCCGCGGCAGTCGTCGGCAGTGCGTTGCTGGGTGTGATCGTGGCGCTGGTGCAGTCGCGGGTCGCCGGGCTGGCGCCGGCGGCCATCTGGCTGCTGGTGCTGGCATCGGGCCTGCTGGCCCATCTGGCTGTCTATCGCTGGCATGCAAACGCTGATGCGGAGGGCCAGCATGCGCACGCGTGGATCGGGCGCTACCGGCTGTTGGCGCTGGTGCATGGCGTGATCTGGGCGCTGTCGAGCTACTGGCTTTTTCCGCCTCTGGCACTGGCCCACCAGTTGTTCCTGGCATTCGCACTGGTCGGCATCTGCGTCAGCACGTTGGCAGGCAGTGCATTCGACCTTAGGGCCGCGCTGCTTTTCGGCCTGCCGGTTCTCCTCGCATTGATGGTGCGCCTGCTGGCGCTGGGCACTGAGACCAGCGCGATGATGGTGTTGATCGGGTTGCTCTTCATCGCGTATGTGCTGGTCATCGCGCTGCGGGCGCATCGCACCATGCGTGAGACGGTGGCCTTGCGCGGAGCGCAGGCCGAGCAACTGGCCGATGTGCGTCGTGGACACGCGCAATTGGAAAGGGGAGAACAACTCGCCGGCCTGGGAAGTTATGCCTGGGACCCCCGCACCGAGACTCTGGATTGGTCGGATGGCCATTTCCGGCTCTGGGGACTGGAGCCGGGCAGTGTTGCGCCCAGCCTGGCGCTTTTTCGTGGCGGCGTGCATCCGCAAGACCTGACGCGGGTGGATGAAGCCTTCCGCAGGGCCCAGGACCGGGGCGAGGACCTTGATTGCCGTTTCCGCGTCCGCTGGCCCGATGGCAGCGTGCATCATGTGCTAGGTCGCAGCGAGGTTCGGCGCGATGCGCAAGGGCAGGTGATGGCCATGCTGGGCACCGTGCAGGATGTCACGCTGAAGAACGAGACCGAGGCGCAGCTGTTGGAAAAGCAACGGCTGTTGTCGGCCATGCAGCAAACGACACAGCTGGGTTTCTGGTTTGTCGATGCCAATGGGTCTACCACTGACGCCAATCCGGCCTTGTGCAGCATGCTGCGCCGACCGCACGATGCCGTTGTGGGAAGCACCATGCTGAAGCTGGTCGAGCCATCCTATGCACGACGCCTCAACGACAGGTTGGCTGGATCCGACATGTCGGGTAGTCCCGGACAGGTCGTCGACCTGCTGCGGATCGACGGCAGTCGGGTGCGCTGCCTGGCTCATGAGACGGCGTTGACGGATGGGGATGGCGCAGTGGTCGGGCTGGTGGTGATGTTGTCCGACGTCAGCGCCATGGAGCGCGCGCGCGAGGCGCAGCACGTGTCCGAGTTCGTCGTCAACTCGATCAACGACATGGTCAGCGTCACCGATTTCGATGGCAAGTACCGCTTTGTCAATGACGCATGGTGCAAGCGCAATGGCCTGGCGCGCGAGCAGGTGATGGGGCAGCATTTCGGCGCGGTGGTGCCGCAGATAATGACACCGGAGCGCCTGGACGCCTTGACGCAATGCGCAAGCCGCAACGAGATGCGTGTGATCAGTGCCGAGGTTGTCTTCGGGGATCAGGATCGCCGCGTCATGGAAACCACCATGACGCCGTATCTCACGCGCGCAAGCAAGGTTCAGGGCGTGGTGGCGGTCACCCGTGATGTGACGGAGGAGGTGGCCACGCGCGACGCGTTGGCGCAGAGCCTGGAAAACCTGCGCCGTACCTTCAACGCGACCACCGACGGTATGTTCGCCTACGACGCGTCGGATCCCGAGGGGCGTCTGCTGTTTGCCAACGACCGCTTCTTCGAGATGTGGCACATGAAGGCGGACCCGTTCCAGGTCACCACGCGGGCCGATGTCCTGGCGGCCGCGAGCAAGTTGTACGTCGACCCCGAGCGGGAGATGGCACGCGTGGCCGCCACGCTGGCGATGGACGAGCCGCACACCGACCGACTCGCGTTGCGCGACGGCCGCGTGCTGGAGCGTCGCAGCGTACCAATGAAAAATGGCTCCGGACCGACCCGGGTCTGGACCTTCCGCGATATCACCCTGCAGGAGCAGGCGTTCGAGGCGCTGCGCGCCAACGACGGACAGCAGCGCGCATTGATGGACGCGTTTCCCGGCTATGTGAGCGTGATCGACCAGGACCTGGTCTACACCTATGTCAACGAGCGCAAGGCACGGCTTCTCGGACTGCCGCCCGCCGCCATTGTTGGCAAGAGCGTGCAGGCCCTGCTTGGACAGGAGAGCCGTCAGCAGATCGCGTTGGAGATCGGGCGGATCAATGCCGGCGAACGGGTGGTGGTCGAGCGGCGATATGAGGCCACTGCGCAACGCGCTGCGGTGGATCTGCAGGTGACCGAGGTCATGGGTGTCAGGGGTACGGGAGGGTTGCAGCGCTATTACGCCTTTGGCGTGGACATCACCGAGCTCAAGCGGGCCGAGGAGGCTCTGCGCTCTGCCAAGGACGACGCCGAACGCGCCGACAGGGCCAAGAGCGCATTTCTGGCCAGCGTCAGTCATGAGTTGCGCACGCCGCTCAACGCCATCATCGGGTTCTCGCAATTGTTGCGCGCCGACGCCCAGGTCACGCAGTCGGCCAGCGAGAACGTGGGCGAGATCGAGCGTGCAGGGCGCCACCTGTTATCGCTGGTGGATGACCTGATCGATCTGGGCGGTGTCGAGGCTGGGCACCTGGAGCTGACGATGGTGCGCGTGGCCGTCGAGACCGTTATCAACGAAAGCCTGTCCATGGTCGCGCCACTGGCCGCCAACCAGGGCATCCGCATCGTTTTTGAAGGCGGAGATGCACGCAACGCCGTGGTGCTGGCCGATGCGGTGCGTCTGCGCCAGATCGTCATCAACCTGTTGTCGAATGCCATCAAATACAACCGTCCCGATGGTTCCGTGCGCGTTTCCTGCCAGCGACAGCGCCCTGTTGGCCATGACGGTCCGGCCTGGATCCGGATCGCCGTGACCGACACGGGCAACGGAATATCGCCGGACATGGCCAGCTGCGTTTTCTCTGCGTTCGAACGGCTGGGCTCCGAGCGTGGATCGGTGGAGGGAACCGGGATTGGCCTGGCCATTTCGCGGCGACTGGTCAGCGCCATGGGTGGATCGATCGGGTACGAGAGCCGCGTGCATGAAGGCAGCATGTTCTGGATCGACCTGCCGCCGTTGCCACAGACACCTGCACCGGGAGCGGAGCCTGCCCTCCGGCAACCCGCCCGCGCGGTCCAGCCGTTGCGCCAGCGCGGCAGATTGCGACTGCTGGTGGCTGAGGACTATGGCCCGAACCAAACTGTACTCAAGCTGCAACTGGGCAGCCTGGGCTGCAACGTCGATATGGTGACCGACGGTGTGGAGGCGCTGGCAAAGTGGCGCGCCAACCGGTACGACCTGGTGCTCAGTGACCTGGACATGCCGCGCATGGGGGGCCATGACCTTGCGCGTGCCATTCGCGGGCAGGAGTCCGCGCGTGGCGCTCGCGTGCCGATCGTGGCCATCAGCGCGGCCGTGGTACCCGGTGAGCTGGCACGTTGCGTCGCCGCGGGCATGGACGACATGTTGACCAAGCCGATATCTCTCGAAGGGTTGGCGGTGATGCTCGAGCGCTGGCTGGGAGACGACGGCGCAGCGCAAGACGCCACCGCCGCGCAAGACGTCGCGCCTGCGGCGCCGTTGTCTGGGTTGCCAGTGCTCGACATCGATTCCCTTTACCGCGTGTTGGGTCGCGTCAGCACCGCGCATGCGCAGACACTGCTGTCCACGTTTGTCGACGCAGCGCAAGAAGGGATCGACCGGCTGGCCGAACCGGTTCAGGAGGCCGCGGCGCTGGTGCGCGAGATGCACCGGCAGCGATCGTCGGCGCTGACGGTCGGCGCGCTGCGTTATGCGCAATTGGCCCACGACCTGGAGCGACGCGCGCTGGACGATGACATGCCCGACCTGGCGCAGCGCGTGCAGCAACTGCGCGCGGCACTGCAGCAGGTGCGTGACCACGCCCAGGGCCTCGATGCGGTGGAGCCAATGTCGCTGCCGGCTCCGTTGCAGGACGAGATGCCGCCCGACGTGCTGGTGGGTTCGGTTATGGTGGTCGACGACGATCCAGTGGTATTGCTGCAGATGCAGGAGATGCTGACCGGTATCGGTATCAAGGAGGTGCTGACTGCCCGCAATGGCTTGGAGGCGATAGTGCAGATGGGTCGCCGGGAAGCGCCGTTGGACGTGGTGGTATGTGATCTCAACATGCCCGAGATGGACGGTGTGGAGATGATTCGCCGCTTCGGGCAGAGCGGATTCCGCGGTGGTCTGATCCTGATGAGCGGCGCAGACGAACAGCTGCTCACGACCGTCGGCAACCTGGCCCAGCTGCAGGGGCTGAGCGTGCTGGGTCAGGTACACAAACCGGCGACGCCCCGCCAGATGATCGAATTGCTCCAGCCTACGTCGCACGACCATGCTGTCCTGAAGCCGGCCAGTGGCGTATCGGTCATGACGCCGCAGTCGATTCTGGCCGGTATCCGCGACGCGGAGTTCAGCATCTGGTTCCAGCCCAAAGTGAAGGCGGACACACTGGAGCCGGTCGGTGTGGAGGCGCTTGCGCGCTGGCGCCAGCCCGACGGCATTGACGTGTCGCCCGATCTGTTCATCATCGCCTCCGAACGCGCGGGCATCATCGGCCAGTTGTCCGCGGTGCTGCTCGATACCGCGTTGCGCGAGGGTGCGAAATTGCACCGCGCTGGTTTCCCGTTGACCATCGCGCTCAACCTGTCGGCGCAGTGGCTGGACGACCTGAACCTGCCGGACCTGCTGTTGCAGGCGGTGCTGTCCCAAGGGCTCAAGCCGGCCGATATCAACCTGGAGGTGACCGAGACTGGCGTGACCAAGGATATTGCGATCGCCCTCGACGTGCTGACCCGGTTGCGCCTGAAGGGTTTCGGACTGTCGATTGACGACTTCGGTATCGGTTATTCGTCATTCGAACAACTCGGACGGATCCCGTTCACCGAGATGAAACTCGACCGCAGCTTCGTCGCCCGCGGCACGCGTGACGCGGCCGCCCGGGCGATCCTGGAAAGCAGCATGGCAATGGCCAACAAGCTGGATTTGCGCACGGTAGCCGAGGGTGTTGAGACACCGGCGGAACTGGCACTGGTACGGGAACTGGGATGTGATGACGTGCAGGGCTTCCTGATCGCGCGGCCGATGCCATGCGAGGCGCTGATCGAATGGTTGCGCGAGCGCGCAGGCTGAGAGCGCCCCGGCGTTTCCTCCCCCGCTCTGACAAGTCGGTGCACGCGCCTCAGCGCTTGCGTGCCGCGGCAACCTCCTGGCCGAGTTCGATCACGGCCAGCGCATAGTAGCTGCTCCAGTTGTAGCGGGTAATGGTGTAGAAATTCTCGGTGCCCGCCAAGTAGCTGGGTTCGTCTTCGCCATTGCGCAGTTCAACCAGTGCCAACGGACCCGCGTGCTGCAGCGCGGCTCCTTCAAGCACGACCCCCTTGTCGACCATGCCGGCGACGCTGAATGTGGGCAAAATGTCGGGTGCGAGCAATGTTTCCAGGTCAAGCGCCGCGCGGTCGAAACGCACCGGGTAGTGGGTGGGCATGCCTTTGTTCCAGCCGAATGCGACGAAATAGTTGGCGACCGAACCAATCACGTCGGACGGACTGTTGAAAAGGTCGATCTTGCCGTCGGCGTTGAAGTCGATCGCGTACTTGACCCAGCTCGAGGGCATGAACTGGGGCATGCCCATCGCTCCGGCAAAACTCCCGCGCAGGCTCAACGGATCGATGTCGCCGCGTTGCGCCAGGGACAACAACTGCTCGAGTTCGCCCTGGAAAAATGCGCGACGCGCCTCGGCCCGCGGATGGGCGTCCGGAAAATCGAAACTCAGTGTCGCAAGCGCATCGATCACGCGGAAGTTGCCGACATTGCGTCCGTAGATGGTTTCCACGCCGATGATGCCGACGATGATCTCGACCGGCACGCCGAAGCTGGTTTCCGCGCGCTCGAGTTCCGCTTGATGGGCATTCCAGAACGCGACGCCCGCCTGGATGCGCACCGGGTCGATGAAGCGGCTGCGGTACACGCGCCAGTTCTTGGCCGTGGGGCTGGTCGCGGGCAGCACCCAACGTTCGACTTGCGGCAATCGGCGCGCATGGCCGATGGTCTGCCGCACCCAGTCACGTTGCAGGCCGCGCCGCTCGGCAAGCGCGTCCGAAAAACGCATGGCGTCCGCGCGGCGGGCATACAAGCCGGCCTCGGCGCCGGCATGCACGCCGCTGGCGGCCCGCCGCTTGCTGGTCGGCTTGGCAGCCCAGGCGTGGGACAGGAACAGGCTCAGCAGTGTCAGCAGCAGAATCGGTCGGACGGAATTGCGCATCAGCTTGGCCATGGTAGTTGTTTGAATTCTCGCCGCAGCACGACCAGGGTGTCGCCGCCTGCCGTTTTTCCGGGTGCGTAACGGTTTGCCTCCAGCCGCAGTAACCAGTCACGGACGGCCTTGGCCCGACCATCGCTCGGCCCCCATCGCTGCTGCACCAACTGCGCCATGGCGCGCGGCGGGCTGTTCGGGGGGACGGCGCATCCGGTGGTATGCAGCGCACGGCGCGCGCGTTCGAGCAGGTGCAACCACGGGTCATGGCGGCTGCGTTCCCACAGCGTCCAGGCGGCGCCTAGCAAACTGGAGGCCACGATCAGGGCCAGCAGCACATAACCGAGGTCCTCCCAGCTCGGTGAGGTGAAGCCGATGCCCTTGAGCAGATCGAGCTGGGTGTTCTGGCTGTAGTTGAGAACCCACTGGTTCCATCGGTTGTTCGCCGCCTCCCAGGTGGCGCGCAGGTTGAGCCAGATGGCGGGGTTGACCGCCTCCATGGCATTGGCGACAAAGCCGCGCGGCGCCACCAGCCGCTGTAGCGAGCCGATACGCCCGGGGGAGACCGCCGACGTGGGGTCGACGCGCATCCAGCCGCGTCCGGCGAGCCAGACTTCCGTCCAGGCATGTGCGTCGCGCTGGCGCACTATCCAGAATCCGTCCACGGTGTTGAACTCGCCGCCCTGGTAGCCGGTGACGATGCGAGCCGGAATGTCGAGCGAACGCATCAGAATGACGAAGGCCGAAGCGATGTGCTCGCAAAAACCGGTGCGTCGATCGAACCAGAACTCGTCAGCCGTGTTGGCGCCATACACGCCGGGCTGCAGCGTATAGCTGTATCCGCCGGTACGCAGGTGCTCCATAGCAGCATCGACCAGCCGGGCGGGCTGTGCCCCGTATTGCGGGTTCTGGCGCAATTCGGCGGCCCATTGCATGGTGCGCGGGTTCAGGCCGGGTGGCAAATCCAGAAAGTCCTGCAGCGCAGCCGTGCGTGTACCTGGCCCATGGCTGAACGCGGTATGGCTTTGCGCCGAGTACCGCAGCAGATCGGACACCGGCCGGTCGGCAACCCATTGGAGTTCCGGCGACATGCGCAGGTCCATGCCGCGGGCCTCGGGTTTGGCCAGCGCGGCATCGAGGACGAAGATCCAGGGCCGGTTGTTGGGCTCGAGCGTGATCTGGTAACGCACCGGGTCGCCCTGCACCTGCAGGTTCGCAGACTCCTGCATGGACGCGGGGAATTGCGAGCGCAGCGGTTGCCACTGCCGTCCCTCCAACGTGGACAACACCGGCCCGCGAAAATACAGGTCGTTCTGGCGTGGCGGGTTTCCTTCGAACTGCACCCGCATCGCGATGCTGTCGTCCAGTGCCAGCTTGGCGATGGAGCCGACATCCATGGTGGCCGACAGTCCGCTTCGACCACTCATGGCGTCGCCAGGCATGCCCCACAGGGGTGCCATGCGTGGAAACAGCATGAAAAGCGCCAGCATGATCGGAGCCCCCAGTGCGGCCATGGTCAGTGCCGTGGCAGCTGCCTCGCGCAGCGGCGGTTTGCCCACCGGCATATGGGCACTGATGAGCGCGGTCAGCAGGCCCATCAGGGCCACCAGCATGGCCGCCGCGGTCAGCAACGACTGTGAGAAGAAGAAGTTGGTCAGCATCGTGAAGAAGCTGAGGAAGAACACCACGAAGGCATCGCGCCGCGCACGCAGTTCCAGTGTCTTGAGCGTCAGCAGTACCACCAGCAGCGTCACACCGGCATCGCGACCGAGCAAGGTGCGGTGGGTGACCAATGTGGCGCCGATAGTCAGGACCAGCAGACCCAGCAGCCACCAGCGTGACGGCAATGCTTTGGCATTCCAGGCCAGATAGCCGCGCCACGCCAGTACCCCGATTGCCAGCGCCGAACACCACAGGGGCAAGCGGCCGATCTGCGGCGCCAGCACCCAGCCAATCACCAGCAGCAGGAACAGGGTGTCACGGGCGTCGCGGGGCAGGTGGCGAAGGCGTTCGAGCATGCCCGTCAACCTGTCGATGCGCGGCGGGGTGCCCTGGCGGTGGGTGTGCCGTGCAGCGCCAACGCTTCCAGGCAGTGCCGCTTGTGCGCTTCACCATTCGCCGGCGGTATCTCCAGCGCGCCGAGCCGAAGGCCGTAGTCGAGACTCTGGCGATCGGCGGCCAGCACCCATGCACACAGTCGCGATAGTGCCCGTTCGAGCGGTTCGCCAGCACCAGGCAGGGCCAGTGGGATGCCGGTAAGCGCGAGATCGAGCCAGAGCGCGTAGCGCTGGGTCTGCTGGGTATCCCGGCTGACCAGCGCATCGGACTTGGCCATCTTTTTCCACACTACCAGCTTCATCGGATCGCCGCGCTGGTAGGCGCGAACACCGTCGAACTCACCACTGGCGCGCCGCGTCCGCGGAGCCGCCGCGTCACCTGCACGCGGTTCACCCTCGGGTAAGGGCGGTGGCCAGGCCTCGGGCGGGGGATAGACCAGCACCCGCGACGCGGGTCGCCAGACGGTCCATACCCGGAAGGTGCCGAGTGGGAAACGGGTTTCGGCTGTCACTGGCGGTATCGGGTGCAGGCCGCGGCGTTCGGGCTTGAAGGCGACATGCACGGTGGAGCGGCCTTGCCCCGGAACGTCGGTCCATACCCAGTGGTCGCCCTCGAGCATCCGAAGGCCAATGCCGTGGCGGACCCGCTTGCGCGCGCTCACCAGGTCGATGCTGACCGTGGCGCTGGCGCCCACGGTTCCGGGTTCAACGGGCTGCAGTTGCAGCGACAGCCCGCGCAGGGTGCCATGGCACAGGTGCATGCCGATCAGGGCGCTGCCGGCCAGCAGGAAAGTCAACAGGTAGCCGAGGTTGAGCTGGTAGTTGATGGAGGCCACCAGCAGCACCAGCAGGGTGGCTGCCAGCATGAAGCCAGCAGGTGTCGGCAGGATGTAGACATTGCGCTGGGTCAGCAGCGTGATGTCCCGCTCCGGCAGGCGTGACGCCAGGAAGCGGTGAAAACGGGCCCGCAGGTGCGCGATCGGATGTGAGGCCGGATGGGGCAACGGCTGGGCCAGACCCACGCTGGACCGCCTGTCAGGCCAGTGCCACGGCCTGCACCATCGCACGGACCTGTTCGATGGCGCCGCGGCCGGCATCACCGACCGGAATCAGCCGGTGGGCAATGGCTTGCGGCAATATGGCCTGCACGTCGTCCGGCGCCACATAGTCGCGGCCGCTGAGCAGGGCCTGTGCCTTGGCCGCGCGGATCACGGCGATGCCGGCGCGGGGACTGAGTCCCTGCAGGAACCACCGGCCCGAGCGGGTCGCGGCGATCAGGTCCTGCACATAATCGAGCAGTGGGTCGGAGGCATGCACCTGCAGTACCTGTTGCTGCAATTGCTGCAGGTCGAACGGTGTCATCAGCCGGTCCATGGAATCGACCAGATCGCGCCGGTCGTAGCCGGTGAGCAGGCTCCGTTCGGCCGCGCGGTCGGGGTAGCCGAGCGAGATCCGCATCAGGAACCGGTCAAGCTGGGATTCGGGAAGGGCATACGTGCCCAGTTGGTCATGCGGGTTCTGCGTCGCGATGACGAAGAACGGCTCCGGCAGGGGTCGGGTCTCGCCCTCGGCGGTGACCTGCTTTTCTTCCATGGCTTCGAGCAACGCGCTCTGGGTCTTGGGGCTGGCACGGTTGATCTCGTCGGCCAGTAGCACCTGGGCAAATATGGGGCCGGGATGGAACACGAAGCTTTCCGTGGCACGTTCGTAGATCGATACGCCCGACAGATCGCCGGGCATCAGGTCCGAGGTGAACTGCACCCGGGAAAACTGCAGCCCGAAGATGCGTGCCAGCGCATGTGCCAGCGTCGTCTTGCCCACGCCGGGCACATCTTCGATCAGCAGGTGGCCACCGGCCAGCAGGCAGGCCACGCAGTCCTGGATCTGGGCCGATTTTCCGACAATCACCGTGTTAAGCTGACCCAGGACTTGTTCCAGTTTTACTTGTGGATTCATGGCATGACGTTACCTGAAATTTGCGATCGGACCTGGCACGTATGAACAAGACCGGTTACTACACACACCCCTTTTGCCGCCAGCATGAAATGGGCGAGGGGCATCCTGAGTGTCCGCAGCGACTCGATGCCATCGAGGACCGTCTGCTGATTTCCGGCGTCGGTGATGTGCTGGACCGGCGCGAGGCGCCCGCGGCACCGCTAGCCGACATCGAATTGGCGCATGGCCGCATGTTTATCGCGTCGCTTCGGGGCCTGTCTGACGGCTTGCGCGATGAAATCGATGCCGGCGGCCCCCAGCATGCGCAGGTTGACCCCGATACATCCATCAATGTGCACACATGGGATGCCTCGCTGCGTGCGGCGGGTGCCGCCATTGCTGCGACCGATGCGGTGATTGCTGGTGAACTGGAGAACGCATTTTGTGCCGTGCGTCCACCGGGCCACCATGCCTGTCGAGACCAGGCCATGGGGTTCTGCTTTTTCAATAACGTGGCCGTGGCTGCCAAATATGCACTGCAGCGCCATGGGCTCAAGCGGGTGGCGATCGTCGATTTCGATGTACACCATGGCAATGGCACCGAAGATATCGTGGCCGGCGACCCGCGCATCCTGATGGTGGGTTTCTACCAGCACCCGTTTTATCCATCCGGCGGTGCCAGGTCCAATGCCGGCAATCTGGTGAATCTGCCGGTGCCCGCCTATACGAAGGGGCCGGAAGTACGCGAGTTGGTTGCGCACGGATGGATTCCGCGGCTCGAGGAACACCGGCCCGAGATGATCTTCATCAGTGCCGGCTTCGATGCCCATCGGGAAGACGATATGGGGCAAATGGGGTTGGTCGAGCAGGATTACGCCTGGATCACCCAACGCATCAAGGACGTGGCGCGGCGCCACGCGGGTGGCCGAATCGTGTCATGCCTGGAGGGGGGGTACAATCTTGGCGCGCTTGGCCGTAGCGTGGAGGCGCACTTGCGGGTATTGGCGGACGTCTGAGCCGGATGCGCTCGCCGTGAAGCCGATGGGTGAGATCCCTGGCGTTCCGGCCAAGGGTCAGAGCCGATTACGCAGGCAGCGGAGCGGCAATCCCGCCAGCCTCGCGCAGTACATGCCGTCTAGTCCATGAACGAGGGCAACCACAGGCTCAGAATCGGGAACGCGACCAGCGTCATCAGCATCAGCACCTGCACCACCACGAACGGCCACACGCCCTTGTAGATCGTGCCCAGACGCACGTTGGGCAGCAACGTGTTGAGCACGAACAGGTTCATCCCCACTGGAGGCGAGATCAGTCCGATCTGGATCACCATCACGATCAGCACGCCGAACCAGACCGGATCGAAACCCAGGCTGACCACGATCGGGAAAAACAGCGGAATCGTCAGCAAGACCATGCTGAGTTCTTCCATCACCATGCCCAGCAGCACGTAGATCACCATCATGGCTGCGACGATCAGCGGTGGCGACAGGCCCAGATGCGTGATCCACTCCTTGAGGTCTCCGGGCATCGAGGTGAAGTTGACGAAGTTGGCGAAGATGGTCGCGGCGATCAGCAGCGTGAACAGCATGGCGGTGGTGCGCGCCGATTCGACCAGGATCTCGAACAGGACTTTCCAGGTCAATGCGCGTCGGGCCAGCGCGAACAGGAACGCGCCGGAGGCGCCGATGCCCGCACCTTCGGTGGCGGTGAAAAAACCGCCATAGATGCCGCCAAGCACGATGACGACCAGCAGCAATACGCCCCAGATGCCGCGCACGGCTTTCCAGCGCTCGGACCACGTGGACTTTTCTCCTGGTGGCGCATGTTCCGGGTCGCGCGAGGTCACGATCACGATGGCCCCCATCATGGCCAGCGCGGTCAGCAGCCCCGGCAATACACCGGCGGCGAACAGTTTGCCAATATTGGTTTCGGTGACGATGCCATAGATCACCATGATGGTGGACGGTGGAATCATGATCCCCAACGTGCCGCCTGCGGCCATGACGCCGGTGGACAGGGATTCGCTGTAGCCGAGTTTTTGCATCGACGGATACGCCACCTTGCTCATCGTCGCGGCGGTGGCGATGGACGAGCCGCAGATCGCACCAAAACCGGCGCAGGCGGCGATCGTGGCATGGGCCAGGCCACCACGCAGGTGCCCGATGAATACATAGGCGGCGCGGAACAACTCATGTGCCAGTCCTGCGCGGGCAACAAAATTGCCCATCAGGATGAATAGGGGAATCACCGACAAGGTGTAGGCGAATCCGGTCTCGTACACCACCTGCGAGGTGCTGTAGATCGCTGCGGGCCAACTGCGCGTCAAGCCCATGCCCACAACGCCGACGATGCCCATGGCGAACGCCAGTGGCACCCGCATGAATGCCAGCAGGAAGATTGCCCCAAAGCCCAGCAGCGCTTCGGTCATGGCTTGGCTCCTTGCGCAACGGGCGTGTCCGGGCGACGCAGCACGAATCGCAGCAGATGCACCAACCCGGTGAGGCCGCACAACACCGACATGCCATAGATGAACGGCGCCTTGAGCAGCTTGAGTTGTGCCGTCGTTTCACCAGAGTCGGCGAATTCGCCCCCGGTGCGCCACATCAGCCAGGCCAGTGCCAGCAGCAGGCCGCTACACACCAGATTGACCAGCATCGTCTGCACGCGGCGCACGGCTGGCGATAGCACGTGGTCGAACGAGTCGAACACCACATGTTCTCGTCGTATCGATACCAGCGGCAACGCGGCAAAGATGACGATGACCATCAACAACTCCGTCACTTCCAGTGAACCGGTGATGGATGCCGACGCGAACTTGCGTCCACCGACATCGAAGAACGTCAGGACCATGATGCCAAACAGCGCAACTGCAGCCAGCGCGCCGCACACCCATTCGAATAACTTGTTCACTGGATTGGCGTTTCATCAAAAAAAATGCGGCCCTCATTGTGCATGAGGCCGCATCGGAGCAGCGCCGGTATACCGGCAGCGGGCCTGGTTTATTTTTCCTGCTTTGCGATCTCGGCGCGGAAGTCGGCGAGAACCTTGGCGGGGTCGTTCAGTCCGGCCGCTTTTGCGTCGGCGACCCATTTGGCCTCAAGGCCGGCAGTCCTGGTCTTGATGTCAGTGACAAATTTGGCGTCGGCCTTGGTGATCTGCACACCGTTGGCCTGCATCAGCGCGGTGGCGCGCAGGTCGACCCTGTCCCAGGCACGGCCGAACATGCGGGCATAGGTCTCACCCGAAATCGCGTCGATCGCCTTTTTCTCGTCGGCACTGAGCTTGTCGTAACGCGCCTGGTTCATGACTGCGACAAAGCTGGTGTTGTACAGGCCGCCGGGGAAGGTGGTGGCATAACGAATGATCTTGTCGATCTTGAAGGACTCGGTGGACTCGGCCGGGAACAAGGTGCCATCCATTACGCCGCCGGACAGCAGTTCATACGACTCGGGAGCGGGCTTCAGCGTGACGTTCATGTCCAGCTTCTTGGAGATATCGTTGACCATGCCGCCACCGACACGGAACTTCAGGCCGCTGAGGTCGGCGACATTGGTGATCGAGCGCTTGGTGTTGAACACGATGCCCGGGCCGTGCGTGAACAGGGTCAGGACCTTCACGCCTGCGTGTTCCTTGGCGAATTCCGGGTGTTTGGCGGCAATGCGATTGAACGCCACCGAGATCGATTCCGCGCTGTTGCCCAGGAACGGGAATTCCGCCATCTGGGACATTACAAATCGACCCGGTGTGTAGCCGTGCACGGTGTAGGACACGTCGGCCAGACCATTCTTGACGGCGTCGAAGGTTCCGGGAGCCGCCGATACGCCACGGGGCAGGATGTTGCATTTCATCTTGCCGGCGGTGTTTTTCTCGAGCAGTTCGCACCAGTCCTTTTGTGTCGCGCTTAATGCGTGGCTGGGCGGCAGCCAGGACGAGACCGTCAACACAGTTTGCGCGCCAGCGAGGCTGGCAAAGGTGCTGGCGGCGACAGCGAGGGCAGTAAGGGCGATGCGTTTCATGGGTCAGGAGCTCCGGATAGATACAAACAAAAGCGTAACTGTAGGATGTAAAGAGCCCGTTGTCTGTCCATGGAAACCCGCACCCACGAGGCCGGATCCCGTCCCTGTTCGCGTCGCTTGGGGGACTGGGTCGCAGTGGGTTGAGGGCCACAATAGGGGGCCTATAGCAGAAAAAGCACGATCGTTCTTTTTTGACCGGCCACATTGTTGTTCCGGTTGTGGCTTCTCTCGCCCCAACGATGACCGGCAGTAAGTGTGCCGCATAGAATGGGGCGTTTTCATTCGGGCGGGACCCGTCCGAAGCAGGGATTCAATCAACCGATCAATCAAGCAATGGAGTCGCAAATATGAAGGTACTGGTGCCTGTTAAGCGCGTGGTGGACTACAACGTCAAAGTACGCGTCAAGTCGGACGGCAGTGGCGTGGATATTGCCAATGTCAAGATGAGTATGAACCCGTTTGATGAGATCGCCATCGAAGAGGCGGTGCGTCTGCGCGAGAAAGGTGTCGTCACCGAGGTCATCGCCGTGTCCTGCGGCGTGTTGCAGTGCCAGGAGACCTTGCGCACCGCGATGGCCATCGGCGCCGATCGTGCGATCCTGGTCGAGACCAGCGAAGAGTTGCAACCGCTGGCGGTTGCCAAGCTGCTCAAGGCGCTGGTGGACAAGGAACAACCGGGCCTGGTCATTCTGGGCAAGCAGGCGATCGACGACGACTGCAACCAGACCGGCCAGATGCTGGCGGCTCTGTGCGATCTGCCGCAGGCAACATTTGCCAGCAAGATCGAGGTTGTCGATGGTAAGGCCAACGTGACGCGCGAAGTGGACGGCGGCCTGGAAACGGTGTCGGTCACTCTGCCAGCGATCGTGACCACCGACCTGCGCCTGAACGAGCCGCGGTATGTCACCTTGCCCAACATCATGAAGGCCAAGAAGAAGCAGCTTGACAACTTCAAGCCGGCCGATCTGGGTGTCGACATCAAGGCCCACCTCAAGACCCTCAAGGTGTCGGAGCCGCCGCAACGCAGCGCAGGCATCAAGGTGCCCGATGTCGCGACCCTGGTCGACAAACTGAAGAACGTATCGAAGGTAATCTGAGTCTTTGTGGGTCAGTCCAGAAATTGCGCAGCAATTTTGCTCTGACCCAATCTAATATTCTTGCGGGACAGACCAAGAATTGCGCATTAATTTTGCTCTGTCCCCAACTAGTTAACAGGAGATTGAATTCATGACTGCACTGGTAATTGCCGAACACGACAACAACAGTATCAAAGTCTCGACGCTGAATACCGTCACCGCCGCATTGCAGTGCGACAAGGACGTGCATGTGCTGGTGGCGGGCGCCAATGCCGGCGCGGCAGCCGCTGAAGCGGCGAAGATCGCCGGCGTCAGCAAGGTGCTGCATGCCGATGACGCCGGTATGGCGCACGGCCTGGCGGAGAACGTGGCCGCGCAGGTGCTGGCGATCGCCAAGGACTACGGCCACATCCTGTTTCCAGCCACGGCTTCGGGCAAGAACATTGCCCCGCGCGTAGCGGCCAAACTCGATGTCGGTCAGGTGTCCGACATCACCAAGGTCGACTCTGCCGACACCTTCGAGCGCCCGATCTACGCCGGCAACGCGATAGCCACGGTACAGAGCCTGGACCCGATCAAGGTGCTGACCGTGCGCACCACAGGGTTTGACCCTGCCGCCGCAGAAGGCGGATCCGCGGCGGTGGAAATCTTGGTGGCCGTTGCGGCCAGCGCGAACACCACTTTCGTCGGCAGTGAAATCGCCAGAAACGACCGGCCCGAACTGACCGCGGCCAAGATCGTCGTGAGCGGTGGCCGCGCGCTGGGCAGTGCAGAGAAGTTCACCGAGGTGATGACACCGTTGGCAGACAAGCTCGGCGCGGCGATGGGGGCATCGCGCGCAGCGGTCGATGCGGGCTACGCCCCCAATGACTGGCAGGTGGGCCAGACCGGCAAGATCGTCGCCCCGCAGTTGTATATCGCCTGCGGCATCAGTGGCGCGATCCAGCACCTGGCCGGCATGAAGGACAGCAAGGTCATCGTGGCGATCAACAAGGACGCCGAAGCGCCGATCTTCAGCGTCGCGGATTACGGGTTGGAGGCGGATCTGTTCGTCGCCGTGCCGGAACTGGTCGCCGCCCTGTAGTCCAGACTTCGGGAGGTCCCCGCGCTGGCAGCGCTGTGCCGCGCGGATCATGTATCTGCCGCTCTTCCCTGATCATGGACCGGGCAAGGGCGGCTTTTTCGTTTTGGAGGTAGTCATGAGTTACGTTGCACCCGTCAAGGACATGTTGTTCAATATCGAGCACTTGGCAGGCCTGGCCCAGGTCGCGCAGATGCCCGGTTTCGAAGACGCCGGCCTGGATACAGCGCAGGCTGTGCTGGAGGAGGCTGCCCGGTTCAACCAGGAGGTGCTGGCGCCACTGAACTGGGACGGCGACCAGAATCCATCGTCCTGGAGTGACGGCAACGTGACCACGACGCCCGGATTCAAACAGGCCTATGCACAGTTTGCGCAAGCTGGATGGCAAGGCCTGCAACATCCGACCGACTATGGTGGCCAGGGCCTGCCCAAGACCATCGGCGCGGCCTGCATCGAGATGGTCAACAGCGCCAACATGAGTTTTGCGTTGTGCCCGCTGTTGACCGATGGCGCGATCGAGGCGCTGCTCACTGCCGGCTCGGATGAACTCAAGGCCGTGTACCTGGAGAAGCTGGTCAGCGGCCAGTGGACCGGTACGATGAACCTGACGGAACCTCAGGCGGGTTCCGACCTGGCCATGGTGCGCAGCCGTGCCGAGCCGCAACCGGACGGTCACTACAAGGTGTTCGGCACCAAGATCTACATCACCTATGGTGAGCACGATATGGCCGAGAACATCGTGCACCTGGTACTGGCGCGGGTGAGCGGGGCGCCGGAGGGCGTCAAGGGCATCAGCCTGTTCGTGGTACCCAAGTTCATGGTCAATGCGGATGGCAGCATTGGCAAGCGCAACGACGTCGCCTGCGTGAGCATCGAGCACAAGCTTGGCATCAAGGCTTCGCCAACGGCCGTGCTGCAATATGGGGACAACGGCGGCGCCATCGGATACCTGGTCGGCCAGGAGAACCGGGGTCTGGAATACATGTTCATCATGATGAACGCGGCCCGGTATGCGGTCGGTACCCAGGGCATCGCCATTGCGGAGATTGCCTATCAGAAGGCCGTAGCGTTCGCACGTGAACGTGTGCAGTCGCGGCCGGTCGACGGTTCCATCAAGGCCAGCGCAGCCATCATCCATCATCCCGATGTCAAGCGCATGCTGATGACGATGCGCGCCTACACCGAGGGTTGCCGGGCCATGGCCTCGGTGGCCGCTGCTGCGTACGATGCAGCGCACCACCATCCGGATGCGGATGTGCGCAAGCAGAACCAGGCCTTCTACGAATTCATGGTGCCACTGGTCAAGGGTTACAGCACCGAGATGAGCCTGGAGGTGACCAGCCTGGGCGTGCAGGTCCATGGCGGCATGGGTTTCATCGAGGAGACCGGCGCTGCGCAATATTACCGAGACGCGCGCATCCTGCCGATATACGAAGGCACGACGGCGATCCAGGCGAACGACCTGGTCGGGCGCAAGACGGCGCGTGATGGCGGGCAGACGGCGCTGGCCATCGCCGCGCAGATCGAACAGACGGAAAAGCTGCTGCTGGCCAGCGGCACGGCCGACGCAAAGGCTGTTGCCGCGCGACTGATGGCAGCGCGCACCGCGTTCGCCGACGTTGTGCGCTTCGTCGCCGATCAGACCAAAGCATCACCCAATGCGGTGTTCGCCGGCAGCGTGCCCTACCTGATGCTCGCCGGCAATCTGGTGGCGGGTTGGCAGATGGCCCGGGCGTTACTGGTGGCGCAAGAGCACTCCGGAGCAGGGCGCGAGGTCGCCTTCATGCAGGCCAAGATCACGACCACGCGTTTTTACGCCGACCATTTGTTGACCAAGGCGCCCGGCATGCGCGACAGTATCGTCGACGGTGCAGACAGCGTGACCGCGCTGGCGCTGGACGCGTTCTGAAATGAAACTGCCCCCCCGAGGGGGCTTTCAGTCCCTTCGGAACGGCCGGGCGTTACTGCATGCCCCGCCCCCACGCTCGCTGCGTTCGCTGCCCCCGGGGGGGGCGGGGACCGTCAGTCCCTTCGGAACGCCGGGCGCTACTGACCTCACCCCATCGAAAGAATTTCATGTCGAATCTGCCCCCGCCGCTGAACAACCTGCCGCTGCCGATCATCGGTGCGCCACTGTTCATCATCAGCAATCCCAAGCTGGTGATCGCGCAATGTATTGCCGGTGTCGTCGGCTCCATGCCCGCACTCAACGCCCGACCTGCCGCCCAACTCGAGGACTGGCTGGCCGAAATAACCGAGACGCTGGCGGCGCATGATCGTGCCCACCCGGACAACCCGGCCGCGCCGTACGCGATCAACCAGATCGTGCACAAGAGCAACGACCGGCTGGAGCACGACATGGCCTTGTGCGTCAAGTACAGGGTGCCGATCACCATCACCAGTCTGGGCGCGCGCGAGGACATCAATGCCGCTGCGCACAGTTACGGCGGTGTCGTGCTGCACGACATCATCAACAACAAGTTCGCGCACAAGGCGATCGAGAAAGGTGCAGACGGCCTGATCGCCGTGGCGGTGGGTGCCGGCGGTCATGCCGGTATCAAGAGCCCTTTCGCGCTCGTACAGGAAATCCGCCAGTGGTTCGACGGGCCGCTGGCCTTGTCCGGATCAATCGCCACCGGTGGCGCGGTTCTGGCGGCGCAGGCGATGGGCGCCGACTTCGGGTACATCGGTTCGGCCTTTATTGCCACCGAGGAGGCACGTGCCTTCGATGCCTACAAACAGGCGATCGTGGACGGCAACTCGGACGACATCGTCTACAGCAACCTGTTCACCGGGGTGCATGGCAACTACCTGGCGCCCAGCATTCGGGCGGCCGGGCTGGACCCGGACGACCTGCCCGCGAGTGACCCGACCAAGATGAACTTCGGCGGTGACGCCAAGAAGGCCTGGAAGGACATCTGGGGCTGTGGGCAGGGCATCGGTGCGGTGGCCAAGGTGCAAAGTACCGCTGCCTACGTCGCACAATTGCGTCGCGAGTACCAGCAGGCTCTGGAACGGTTAAGCGGGCGCGTGCCGGCCTGACAAGGCCCGTCGGCTGGCCCGGCCCGACAGGGAGCCGACGTTCCGGCAGCCCGTCCACGCGGGCAGTTGCTGCGCTCGGCGAGAGATATCTATTTCCAGTACGGGCTCAATCCGTACCGGGGCTGCGAGAGCCTTGTCCAACGAGGTATGGGCCTGAACGGGGTGCGTATTTCCAACCAGGAATGAGCCTAAAGGGCTGAATGTGAGGGTTTCATGCTGTGGGCTTGATCATCGCAAGGATGGTGATCAACATGGACGAGACAAAGCTGCGCACGATTGCACAACTGCGGGAGTTTCTGGACGCAACCCCCGAGGTCAGCTTTACAGGCACTGTCGGAGACGGCGATAGCCAACGCTACGAGCACATCAGCCGTGTCCTTAAGCGCTTTGAGTACCGTCAGTGCGGCAAACGCGAGCGCGGGGTGGTCCTGGCGTACCTGCGCCGCACCAGTGGCTACAGCCGCACCCAAATCACTCGGCTGGTAGCGCGCTGGGATGAAAACCGGCTGGCCACGGTGCCTCTGGCCAAACGCTACCGTGCCCCGGCCATCCCCTTTGCCCGTAAGTACACCCCAGCCGATGTCGCGTTGCTCGTGGAGATGGACCGCACCAATGAAGATGTCTGCGGTCCGGCCGTTGTGCACCTGCTGCGCCGGGCCTGCACCGTGTACGGCGATCCGCGCTACGCGCGCCTGGCGGGCCTGTCGCAGTTGCTTCACGCCCTGGAACAGTCCGCAGTCGACCAGCAATCGGGATCCCGTGACGGTATCGGCACCGCCGAGAAATGTGATGTTGACCGACATGGGTGCTCCTTGACGGCTTGACCGTGATCGCGGCCAGGGGTGGTTCATCGCATTTTGCGGTGTGCTTTGTGACACATACACCAGAACCAGGTCGGCCGACACCGGCGCCCCCGGCGAACAAGCCGACAAGCCTGCGTGGCGCCATCGTGCGGTACCGGTCCCGATCTATTGGCTTCTATCCTGATGCATATTTTGCATATATCAATGCAGAATATGAAGAAGCCAATTTGGCCCTGCTTACCCAAAACTTACGGTTTCTTCCCAGTATGCGCACGCTTTGCGGGTTGCGAGCCGTCGTCCTGGCGCGGGCCAAAGGAGCGCATGGAGCCCGCGTCGGGCCGGCTCGCGTTGTTTGACTGCTGTTAACCTTTCGGTTGAACTCGCGGGTGGTTTGGCGCGCGCAGTTTTGATGGGGTTCTGCGCACAATGCGGCGAAGGAGCCCACAATGCAACACGGCAGCCCAACTGCCTAAGGAAAATGAGCGGATGACAAGAACAGCGACGCGCATCAAGAGCCAGAAGGATTTTTTCTCTGGCCTTTTATTTATCGCGGTGGGAGTCGGGTTTGCCTGGGGAGCCACCAGTTACAAGATCGGCGACGCGTCGCGCATGGGTCCCGGATACTTTCCGCTGATGCTGGGGGTTTTGCTGGCGGTGGTGGGCCTGCTTGTGATGTTCATGTCGCTGGTGGTGGAAACGGAAGACGGCGACCCGATTGGCGCCATTGCATGGAAACCCCTGTTCTTCATCATTCTGGCGAATCTGACGTTTGGCGTATTGCTGGGTGGTCTACCCTCGATCGGTCTGCCGCACATGGGACTGATGGCCGCCATCTTTGCCCTGACTTTCATCGCGGCAATGGCCGGTGAAGAGTTCAAACTCAAGGAGGTTGTGGTGCTGGCCATTGTGCTGGCGGGATTGAGCTACACGGCGTTTATCTGGCTGCTTTCGTTGCAGTTCCCGGCCTGGCCGGCTTTCATCAGCGGCTGAGGAACGAACCATGGAACTCTTTTCCCACTTGTCGATTGGTTTCGGCGTCGCTTTTACGCCGATCAACCTGCTGTATGCCTTCATCGGCTGTCTGATGGGTACGCTGATCGGGGTGTTGCCCGGTATCGGTCCGCTGGCCACGATCGCGATGCTGCTGCCGGCCACTTACGCCTTGCCGCCGGTGTCGGCGCTGATCATGCTGGCCGGCATCTACTACGGCGCCCAGTACGGTGGTTCCACAACCGCCATTCTGGTCAACCTTCCGGGAGAGGCGTCGTCCGTTGTCACGGTGATCGATGGCTACCAGATGGCGCGCCAGGGGCGCGCCGGGCCGGCCCTGGCTGCTGCCGGTCTTGGATCGTTTTTTGCAGGCTGTGTCGGTACGCTGGTGCTGGCCGGTTTTGCGATTCCGTTGACCGAAGTGGCGTTCCTGTTTGGTCCGGCGGAGTATTTTTCGCTGATGGTACTGGGTCTGATTGGTGCGATCGTGCTGGCCTCCGGCTCCATTCTCAAGTCGGTTGGCGTCATCTTGCTCGGTCTGATGATGGGCCTGGTCGGTACCGACGTGAATTCGGGTGTGGCCCGCTACAGCTTCGACATTCCTGAATTGACCGATGGCATCAGTCTGCTTGCGATCGCGATGGGGGTCTTCGGATACGGTGAGATCATCAGCAACCTGGGCAAAGACGAGAGTGAGCGCGAAGTGTTCTCCGCGGACGTGAAGAGTCTGATGCCGACACGTGAAGACTTCCGCAACATGGCTCCGGCCGTGTTGCGGGGTACGATTCTGGGCTCAATGCTCGGCATCCTGCCCGGTGGCGGTGCCACCATGTCGGCATTTGCGGCCTACACCATCGAGAAGAAGGTGAGGATGCGGCCCGGTGAAATTCCTTTCGGCAGCGGCAATATCCGTGGTGTCGCGGGCCCGGAGGCCGCCAACAACGCCGCCTCGCAGACCTCGTTCATCCCATTGCTGACGCTGGGCATTCCTCCCAACGCGGTGATGGCACTGATGGTCGGTGCGATGATGATCCACAACATCCAGCCCGGACCACAGGTGATGACGAGCAACCCGGAGCTCTTCTGGGGCCTGATCGCATCGATGTGGATCGGCAATGCGATGCTGGTGATCCTGAACTTGCCGCTGATCGGTTTGTGGATCAAGCTGTTGACGGTGCCTTACCGCTGGTTGTTCCCGGCGATCGTGATGTTCTGCGCCATTGGGGTCTATTCGACCAACAACAACACCTTCGATATCTGGATGGTGGGCGTGTTCGGCATTCTGGGTTATGCCTTCATCAAGCTTGGGATCGAACCGGCGCCGCTGGTGCTGGGCCTGATCCTGGGCCCGATGATGGAAGAGAACCTGCGTCGGGCGTTGTTGCTCTCGCGTGGTGACTGGACCGTATTTTTCACCCGTGGTCTATCGGCCAGCTTGCTGGCGGTTGCCGCGTTGCTGCTGCTGATCGTATTGTTACCAGCGGTGCGAAAAAAGCGCGAGGAAGCGTTCGTCCAGGAATAGCAAAAGGGCAGGGGGCGTCCAGCCCCTGTCTGCACAGGCAACAAAAAGGGCCGACATCTCTGTCGGCCCTTTTTGTTGCCCGTGCCAGATTGCCTGCATGCATACGCATCCGGCACCGGCGCAGCCTTACGACTCAGGTGAAGAAGTTCTTCAGCCGGTCGGTCCAACTGTCGCCGCTGGGCGAGTGTTTGCCCGCGCCAATCTGGAACGACTCCTCAAGCTCACGCAGCAGCTTGCGTTGCGGCTCGTTGAGCTTGACCGGCGTCTCGACCAGTATGTGGCAATACAGGTCGCCCGGATAACTGGCCCGCACGCCCTTGAGGCCCTTGCCGCGCAGCCGAAACTGCTTTCCGGTCTGGGTTCCTTCGGGAATGTCGATGGCCGCTTTGCCAGCCAGTGTCGGCACTTCGATCTCGCCACCGAGTGACGCGGTGATGATGCTGATGGGGACCGAGCAATGCAGGTCGTCACCGTCGCGTTCGAAGATGTCGTGCTTCTTGAGCCGGATCTCGATATACAGGTCGCCGGCGGGTCCGCCGTTGGTGCCGGGTTCTCCGTTGCCGGTGCTGCGGATGCGCATACCGCCGTCGATACCGGCCGGAATCTTGACCTCGAGTGTCTTTTGTTTCTTGACCTTGCCCTGGCCATGGCAGGCTGTGCAGGGCTCAGGTATCACCCTGCCGGCGCCACGGCAGGTGGGGCAGGTCTGTTGGACACTGAAGAAACCCTGGCGCATCTGCACCGCCCCGGCGCCGGCGCAGGTGCCACAGGTCTTGGCCTGAGTGCCGGGCTTGGCGCCCGCGCCCTTGCAGGTCTCGCATGACTCCCAGCTGGGGATGCGGATTTGCGCATCCTTGCCGCGCGCCGCCTCCTCGAGCGAGATCTCCATGGCGTAGCTCAGGTCGCCGCCGCGGAACACCTGGCGTCCACCAGCGCCACGCCCGCGTTGCTGGCCAAACATGTCGCCAAAGATATCGCCAAAGGCCTCGGCAAATCCGCCCATGTTCTCCTGGCCCGGGCCGCCGCGCATGTTCGGGTCTACGCCCGCATGGCCGTACTGGTCATAGGCTGCCCGCTTCTGTGGGTCGGACAGCATCTCGTAGGCTTCCTTGCACTCCTTGAACTTTTCCTCGGCGACCTTGGAGGCGTCGCCCTGGTTGCGGTCCGGGTGGTGCTTCATCGCGTGTTTGCGATAGGCCTTCTTGATCTCTTCCTCTGAGGCGTTTTTGGGAACACCCAGCGATTCGTAATAGTCTCTCTTGGCCATCGTCGTTCTCGGTCAGCGCGCCTTTGCAGCCGTCAGGGCTGCTGCGCTTGGTCGGTCAATAAATGCAGATCGCCGCGTCGAAGGTTCCCGGGAACCATTCGAACGCGGCGCGTAGTGCCGGCAAGGGCGCAAATCAAGCCTTCTTGACTTCCTTGACCTCGGCGTCCACCACGTCGTCGTCGGCAGGGCGCGATGCGCCACCGGCGCCCTG
>Ga0209390_10001619_pt1 | contig 42716 bp, 44 predicted proteins | sample BON01_FD_187212 | JGI IMG/M metagenome (GOLD analysis project Ga0209390, IMG submission 187212) | Freshwater microbial communities from Lake Bonney liftoff mats and glacier meltwater in Antarctica - BON-01 (SPAdes) (version 2) | ecosystem: Environmental > Aquatic > Freshwater > Ice > Glacier...
TTCACCCTGGAGATGCCCTTTCGTGAGCTGTGAATATTTGGTCTTCAACAACCCAATCTTCCCAGCACACAAGGGCATTCTCTGTTTACAACACCGCAATCACACCAAGATCAACGGTGGATTGAGGGTTAGTCGTTGCGTTGCGCAGGGCTTGTTGGGTAGGCGATCGGTTGGCGCTTAGTTCGGTCAAGCGTGGTGTCCGTAAGGCTATTGCTGCGGCAGAGGTTCCTGGCATTGATGACAAGCGGGTGCGGTTTGGGTCGGTCACACCTGCCGGGTATGGCTGGGTATGTCACGTCAGAGTGCCTGCGGGTTCCAGCGTTACTGCCCTGCAACGAGGTAGCGAGAAGATTGCTGCCGCGATGCGGGTCAAAGACGTGCAGATAGAGCGTGACGTAACCGATGCAGGTATCGCATCCATCCGCATCGTGGAAACCGAACCATTCGAGGTCAACTCGACATCGGGTTCTTCCCAAGCGAACCGACTAGCGATCGACTTCGCCGATGACATCGACGGCAACCTGGTACGCCTTGATTTGACTGGTCATCACATGCTAATCGGTGGGGTCACTGGGGCAGGAAAAAATGCCGCTCTCGATTGTGCGCTGAAGCAGTTGGTTGGTGATCAACTACACCGGCTGCACCTAGTCGATCCGAAGCGGGTGGAGTTGGTCCGGTGGCGTCCAGCTGCTACGAGCTACGCCGGGTCAGACCCGCAGCAGATCTTGGCACTGTTGGAGGACCTTGTCACGCAAATGGGTGCACGCTACGAGCGCATGGCCCAGCACGACTTACGTCAGATTTCGCCAGAGTGGGGCCGTGACATTCTGATCATTGATGAGTTGTCGTACGTGACGAACACCGGTGATCGTGACACGGATGCACGCACGGAGCATTGTCTTCGAGAGTTGGTGTTGCGAGGTCGGGCGGCTGGCGTGACGATCATCGCTGCGACTCAGAAACCGTCGGGTGAAATGATGTCGACGGCGATCAGGGACCAGTTCTCAATCCGGTTTGCTTTGCGATGCACCACGGCGGCGTCGTCGGACACAATCTTGGGCTCCGGGTCTGCCGCTGCCGGGTCCGACTCGTCGAGCATCTCGATGGATCTGCCGGGAGTGGGGTACCTGCTCGCTGAGGGCACTGCCCCCGTTTTGTGCCGGACCCGATACTTCTCGGATGCGGAAATGGATGCAGAGGTATTTCGCTACACCAATACCAACGTGGGCACAGAGGTCAGTCGATGACTACGACCGATGCGATCGCGGCGGCGCTGCTGGAACATGCCACGAGTGAACGGGGTCTTGATCAGTGGCTTGCTGCTGGCGATCGCGTTGGCTGGTGCGAACACCCAATCCGGCTTGTCGTACCCGTGGACACCGTCAACGTCACTACCGGTGAGATCACGACGCTCATTGCCTCGTCAGGGCGGGGGGTTCTGGCAGCGTGCGGGAATCGTCGAGCATCACGGTGTCTGCCTTGTTCGCGTCGCTACGCACGCGACACCTGGTTTCTGACTGCTGGTGGGGTGAGCCGCAATGACTACACACCTGCCCTCGCATTGGGTTCACCAGCGGTGTTCCTTACCGTCACAGCTCCGAGCTTTGGTGCAGTTCACTCCGCGAGTTCTTCGGGGCTGCCCCGGTCAGCCCAGTGCTCTCACAAGTCGGGCGCAGGGTCACGCAGTGAGGGGTTCACACCATCACTCCCAGTGTGTGATCGCTGTTATCGATACGAGGAGCTGGTGTTGTGGAATGCGCATTCGCCGCGGCTGTGGGCGCGCACCGTCCTGCTACTAAAGCGGCGACTAGCGAAACAGCTAGGGGTATCGGTTCGTGCCGCCAAATCGGTGTTTACGATCGAGTCGACAAAGGCTGCTGAATTTCAGATGCGTGGCGCTGTTCATCTGCATGCACTGATCCGTGTTGATCGGATTGATTCGCGAATCGGCGTTGATCAGGGTGATTTACTTGTTGCCGCCCGCTCAGCAATCACCACTGCATCACTGAAGGTCTCGGACGCAGTGGCGGGGTATGGGTTGGACGAAATTCGGTGGGGGCGCCAATATGACGTGCGGCCGCTAGTAGCAGCATCGCCAGCAGCGGGGGTTGAGGCGATAGCAGTCGCTGGATATCTGGCAAAGTACGTGACCAAAGACATCGGTACTGTTGCTGCCTGTTCTGAGAGCCTGCCGGTACGTCAGCATCGAAGGGCATTGCGAGACAGTCTCGAGCAGCTTGCCAGTGACCCAGATCTGAGTTTCTTGAATTTGGCGCATCGGGTCGAAACACTGGGCTACCCCTCACGACCGATTACCCGCTCACGCCACTACTCCTCGACGCTGGCGGCGTTGAGCAAGAAGCGCCAGGAATGGGCTAGCTCTGGACAACAGCAGACCGACGGTGAGCACAGCGAAGAGTTCCGTTTCGTTGGTTCCGGGTGGGGTAGTGGCGGTGAGCATGCCTTCGCCAGACAGCGTTCGCAACAACGAGTCGCCGCAGAGCAAGAGGCGGCTGAGCAACGCAGGGCCGAACGACGCATGTCCGCACTTGCGGACGCAATCGTGGCGCAGCGCACAGCTGCGTTGGTTAAGTAGGGCCAGGCCAGTGTCGAAGTCCAATCGATGCCAGTCATGTGCATCTCATGGCTCGGAGATCCTCACGCCTCAGCAGGTAGCGAACGAATTTTTGACCACCGTCCAAACTCTCGCGAATTGGCGTTCGGCAGGGATCGGCCCGCCCTTCGTTAAGTTCGGCGCACAGGTTCGCTACAGGCGCGCTGGATTAGAGGAATGGATCGAGCAAAACACACGGGCAACCAAGACCGGCTCGCGACAAGCCGCCTGATTGTCAGACTCCAAGGAGAGGATGCCTACATGCATGTACGTGATCGTTGGTTCGCAACTGTGAACGGCAAGCGTTTACCAACTGCCCGTCACAAGACCGGCAAGCGCTGGCAGGCGACGTTCAGTCCTTCCACTGGAAGGCGCAAGACAAAATGTTTCGACACCAAACAAGAAGCACTCGACTACGTTGCTGCCGCCAAGACGGACGTTCGTCGCGGCGTGTATCGAGACCTTGAAGGAGGTCGGATTTCACTAAATGACTACTCCGCACAATGGCTCGAACTTGCCCAGGTGCAACCGAGCACCCGACAGTCCTACGCCAATTACCTAAGGTGGTACGTCAAACCACACTTGGGTGTGATGCAGCTGGGCGAGATCAAGCCATCGCATTTGCGCGGATGGCTTCGTAACCTTGAGCGCCAGGAGGTAAGGACCAAGAAGCCCCCCGACAATCTGCCGCGCACGCTGAGCCTTGAGACTGTCAAACAGGCCAAGCAAGTCTTGTCTGCCTTGATGGAGTCGGCACTCGCAGATGGCCTGATCGCATCCAACCCAGTCCGCCACGCCAGCGTCAGGGTGAGCAAACCAGACGCAATGGAGTCAGATCAACAGGTGAAGGTCTGGTCACTGAGCACCGTGTACGCAGTCCGACGAGAGCTGCCGCCGAAGTGGCGCGCGCTTCCCATCGTGATGGTCGGATCGGGGCTGAGGCCTGGCGAGGCATTCGGATTGAGCGTGGACGACGTTGACTTCCTCCAGCGCGAGATCCATATTCGGCGCCAGATAATCATCGTGGGAAACAGGCTCGCCTACAGCCGCCCGAAGCATCGGTCGTATCGGGTGGTCCCCTTGACCAAAGACGTTGGTGAAGCGATGGCCGCACACCTCGCAGCACACCCGGCAACACGCGTCGACCTTCCAACCGATGAACCTGGCGGGCCCCGTCAAGATCACCGGCTGATCTTCACTACGCGGGAACGGACAGCAATCCACCCGAACTATTTTTCTTCGAAACTTTGGCGACCGGCTCGCAAGGCCGCCGGGATTGACGACTCGAGAGAGAATGGACTGCATGTGCTGAGACACACATTCGCGAGTCTCTTGATCGCCAATCGAATGGAGATGACGGCGGTGTCAGCCTTGCTTGGACACAAGGATCCTAGTTTCACGTGGCGAACCTATGCCCACCTGATGCCTGACGCCCCCCACCGATCACGTCTGGCTATGGAAGAGGCCTTCCGCGCGTCAGCTGAAGCGGAAAGCGCACAGAGGACGCACAATGAGGCCCAGTGACCCTGTTTACGCAGGTCAGAGTGTTTATGTCGAGATGTATTACGACATCTAGGGGTCACTAGACCAGAGGCTATTGCGCGCCTCTGCGGGAAGCGTTGGGGGGGGCGTTTCCTAGCAAAATCCCGGCGCAAGGAAGAACGGCGACCACTCCAACCCGACCTTGGAGTGGTCGCCGTTCTGCGTCTCGGCGTGGAAGATTTAAAATCCGACGGCGGGTATGTGGCCACGGATTATGATTCACAAGTGACTAGTGATCCGATTGCCGCGTCGAAGAATTCACCTAACACCATTATGTTCATTCGTCATGGTGAAAAGCCAAGTGCGTCGGGTGCTCCGTTCGGGGTTGATCAGCACGGAAAAGAGGACTCCCACGCTCTCTCGGTTCGCGGATGGCAGCGGGCTGGCGCACTCGCTGGTCTGTTCAAGTTGGCGCAGCAAGCGGAATATCCGGGCCTCGTCACACCCACAGCGATCTATGCGACCGCTCCGAACTCCAACTCACACAGCACACGCGAATACAACACCGCTGAACCACTCGCGGCAGCGTTGAAGCTTGACGTCAATGTTGATTTTCCGCACGGACATGAGCATCAACTCGCGACGCTTATCTCCAAGCATGAGCACAGCACCCTGGTGGTGTGGCATCACGGAGAAATCCCTGTAGCGATTCGCGAATTCTCAATTGAAAACGAAGACGACGTCCCGAGTGAGTGGCCGCAGGAACGATTCGATCTCGTGTGGGTGCTCACCAAGGTTGCGGGATCACAGGCATATCAGTTTAGTTCCCTGAACCAGCGCCTACTTGATGGAGATTTAGCTCCGTAACGCTTAGTGGGTGAGAGAGCTTTCAGCTTCTTCCGCATCTGTGCCCTGCGTCGGATTGCCGCGACCGATGATCGTGAGCAGTCCGTGCCGCTCGGCGATGTGATGCGGGTGCCATGGTGTTGCACCGAGACGCTCGGCCCACACCGACAACACAAGTTCCAAGACCATCAGCACGAGGAAGCCTGGCACTTTCAGCCCGGAAGCCACGAGCAACCAAAGTAGCCGGGGGGATGGAGACGGCGATGCCGAGGACTCCGGCAACTTGAACGAAGATGGCCAACCGTTGCCGGGTGTCGTCGCTGTCATAAGCCGACGCGAACCACGTCAGGTTCATCTATGCCCACTAGATCGCAAAAAGATCATGCGTGGTGCGGTTCGGCAGCGGCCTCGGCGATAGCAACTACGAAAAATAGATCGAAGAACAGTTCCAGAGGTCTCTCCGTCCGACCAAATTGTGTCGGCGATCCCGGAATTAAGCCCATAGCGCGCAATAACGAGCTGACCGAGCGGCCATCTACAAGTGAGGCCCTACTTGCAGGGTCTGGGGAACCGCATTCCTTGCGCGATCGCCTTCGATTCCGTCTCGACGATCATTTGCCACTGCGCAGCGTACATCTGCGATCTGGCGCAGCCGGTTCCCACAATATCGACACTTCGAATCGAGCCGCCCGTAGCGGACGCGATGGGGTATCCCCGCAACGATGTCACGTCAAAACGTCCGTCGGACGTCTCGGTCAACGTCACGCCGGAGACCAGGCCGGTCAGCATCCGGGTTTGGTCAGGGAAGAACGACGCCATGAGGTTTCCATGCCAGACGACCCAGGTGTCATTGAACTTCTGGGCCGGCTGCACCGTGTGGGATCCATGTCCGATGACGTAGTCGATATCGCCACCCGCAGTAATGGTCTTGGCCGCAGCCACCTGAGAACTGGAGCGTTCGACCGACCCCATCTCCCCCATCGAGAGGGACACCACAACAATCTCAGCGCCTCGCTCACGGGCGAGCCGGGCATCGGCGGCAATCTCCGACGGCGTTTGACGATTGACCGCCCACGGCGATCCCGCGATGCCCGGTGAATCGCCGGGATCGGTGTAAGAAAGGTGCGCGAACTTGATCCCGTTGACATCTCGGACAACGATGCGCTCTGCCGCGGCGTTCGCTCCCGCACCCGCATGGTTCACGCCGACATCGTTGAGCGCCTTGATCGTCCGTCGAATGCCGTCTAGGCCCTTGTCCACCGTCCAATTACTAGCGATCGAACACTCATCGAAGCCGGTCGCTTTGACCCCCTCAGCTAACGTCGGATGCACGTAGTAGTGCGGAAATGGCTGGTGGAAGCCAGGCGGGGAGAACGGAGTCTCATTGTGGCAGATTGAGTAGTCAGCTTTCGAGATCAGCGGTTTGAGGTCCGCGAGCATCGGCGCGAAGTCGGGGGTGGCTGCTCCGCCGTTGGAATCTGCTTGGTTCGCGAGGCTGGGGTGAATGAGGATGTCGCCGGATCCGGTGATCGTCAACGTCCGAGGCGGCTGAGTAAGCACGTCGGCCCCTGCAGCAGCGTCCGCTGGAGCGTTCGCACTTGGCCCTGTCGGCTTCGCCGAGGGCAGTGAGGGGTACTCGGAGGTTCCCACGGCAGGAACAACCACATCTCGTCTATCGTCGCTGGTCGATGCGCTGAGTTGCCCGCAACCACTGATCGATACAGTGCTGATCCCTAGCGCCACGCCAAGGGCGATGACTCGCCCGTATTGGTTCGACCCCATCCACCTGCCCTCTCGTTACCCGCTCGCGACAGTATGGGGTAGCCGAGGCGAAAACGACCGCTCGCAACGACGTGATCGATCAGATTGATCAGATTCGGACGGCTGCAGCATGACATCGGACGCGAAACGCGCCAGGATTGACCTCGCACAAGCCCCAGAATTGAGTTAGCTACCGGTAAGAGTTTCCACCCCACGAAATCTCAAGGAGTGAACCACCATGGTGTCCATGAAAACCGCCGCAGCTGCAGCGATTGCGGCCTCAACAATTCTGCTAGCTGGTTGCACGTCGAGTGCAACGACTGAGCCAGAGCCAGGCGTCGAGACTGGAACGAGCGGCTACATCGGCTCAACGACGACCATGAATTCAAACGGAGTGAGCTTCGAGTACCCGAGCGCCTGGCAGCTCACCGAGACCAGTGGTGGCGCGGAATCCGGCAATGCCCTGTGGAACCAAAACCTCGCAGTAAGTGAGGCGGATTTCGCTGCAATCACTGCATATCAGCTCGATCAGGAGGTAACCGGAGCGAATCTGGGCCAGGCCCAAGATGAGTTCGCAACCACCCTCGACCAGCTCGCCGCGCAGGCAAACGGAGCAGTCACCACTCCCCTGACACCCGAAGGCACGGCCGGGTTACCAGGACTAACGGGTCAGATCAGCGTCCAAACTTCGACTGGGCTGCCGGTCGACAGCACCATCTGGGTCTTCTTCGACGGCTCCACACAGTACTTCATCAACTGCCAGTATCAGCAGGCCGAAAAGACCCAAATGCTCGCTGGATGCGGACTCATCCGGGACACTTTCAAGGTCGCTAGCTAAGCAATGCGGATACCCACAGGGGTATCATAAGCTAACGGATTGACGAAACTAGTTGTAGTGTCAACCCTAGGTGAAGGTCGACCCAAGGATGTGTCAGATGCCGATTGCCGTTCCGATCGTGGCGGGTACCGCCATTAAGGGCGTCGCTGCCAACGTGATGATGCGCGGTGTGATGGAACGTCACCCCAATGCCTTCCTCGTGACACTATCCAGTTTTGGTCTCACTGTTCCGCTCCATCGCGCCCAATCTCAGATCGCCCGCGACGTTCAACAGGGGTTGGCCGAACAAGGCCGCGATCCTGATAGCCCACTGGTCATGGTCGGGCACTCCCAGGGGGCTCTCGCATCACTTCGGTACGCCCTCGAACATCAAGACCAGGTACTCCACGTCTTCTCGGTCGGCTGCCCCTGGCAGGGATCAGTCAGCGCTGGATTCTGGGCGGATCGAATCAAGCGCATCAGCGGTAAGCATTTGGCGCCTGCACTGCGTGATATGGCTCCCGACTCAGACTTCCTCACGGAGCTTCACGCAGATCTGCCAACAATCGCGGATCGAGTCACAAACATCTACAGCACCCACGAATTGTTCATCCGACCCTACGTCGGCGCGCATATCGACATTCCGGGTGTCTCTAACGTGCTGATTTCAAATGAAACTGAATACGCACGTCACTTGCGAACCTTCCACGACCTGCCCATCGACGAGTTGATCGAAGTCAATGGCCGTGTTACCCACGCTGGTGAGATGAATACTCCCGAGGTTCGCTCACTAATCTGGCGTAAAGTCGAGGAATTATCAGCCAACATCCGACTGGGTCGACGGGCTTCGAATGGGACCTCAGGTGCGCCCCCTCGACAACGCAGCGACTCAAACTCCCAGCTCTATCCGGGAGTTGCCCACGTCACGAAGTCACCTGCGTGAACCCGTGACGCGCAACATCCACCGGCACGGACTCGTCGCAACAGTCGAAGGCAGTGGTCCCCCACTGCTGTTGCTCCACGGTTTGGCAAGTTCGCGCTCAGTCTGGAAGCCGATTATTCCGGCCTTGGCGCAACACTTCACGACAGTCACCGTCGACCTGCTAGGCCATGGCGATTCGAAGTGGATCGATCCGCCGCCATCTACTTTTACACCTGCGCAACACGCGGCAGCACTGAAACCACTCATCGACGAGTTCGGTGGGACGATGCACGTCTCAGGCAACTCCATGGGCGGATGGATTGGGCTAGAGATCGCCGCGAACGGCTGGGCTCGGTCGCTCACCGCCTTGTGTCCGTCGGGTTTGGAGTTCGACCCTTGGGTATCCCGCAATGACCTTCTGGTCAACAATCACCGACTCTCGAAGCTGCTCGGACCCGCGATGGCCCCGACGACGGAACTTGTTGCGCGGGTCCCCGGCCTTCGTGACCTCATGATGGGCTACGCGACAGTCGACTTCGATGGGCTCGACCTCTCTCTACTCGGTGATTCGGCAGAGGCCATGCGTCGGGCAGTTGGCTTCTATGCGTGCCACGACGGAATGCTCGATTTGCTCTATACCAGAGCGATCGACGTACCCGCCGACACTCCTGTGGCAGTCGTTTGGGGAACACAGGACACGTTGATCCGTCCGGAACGCCAGCGCAGGGTGGCCGCTCCCGCCCACGCGAAATGGATCGTGCTTGACCAGTGCGCCCATGTCCCTATGTGGGATCAAACAGAGCGAACGGCTGACATCATCTGCAAAACCGCTGGCGTTCTCGCCACTTCCTAGGCTGGGAATCAGTCTGGATGTAGCGTTGTTCTATTGCACACGAGCTTCGATGCTTAGCAGCGATGCGCGACAAATGAGATGCGACCCGAAAGGGGAAGTTGCGATACATGGCCAGCAGGGAACTTTGGGACCAGGTCGATGGTGACCTGTACCTCGTGCTGGGCGTGAAGTCGCAGGCAGACGCCGGCGAACTGCAATCCGCCTGGCGCAATGCCGCGAAACGCTCGCACCCCGATCTAGGCGGCGATGTCGAGGAGTTCCAATCGATCGAGATTGCCTACCAGGTCCTATCGAATCCGCTGGAGCGGCAACGCTATGACAGGTACCGCCGCCACACCCAGACCTTCGCCAGCCGACCAACAGGTCCCCGACACTCACCGTTTGTGACCTATCCCCCGGACGCGTCAACGGACGAGGGCTACGACACCAATCCGTATGTGTGGGCGTCGCCGACGTTTGCCTACTCAGCACCACCAAATCGGCGACCGCGCACGGAGGCGGACCCCAACATAGATCGCGCGCCACGTAACCCATGGCTGGTATTTCTTGCTGTCATGCTTGGGGTCATCGTGTTCATCGCAGCGATGCTGCTCGCGCTCGTCTCGTTCCTTGTGTTCTTTGGCATGATCGTGTTGCTGGCGGCACGCGTACTAAAAACAAAGCCCGATCCGACGACACGACCGTGATCCTCAGTCGTTGATCAAGGCGGCCTGAGATGGTGGAAGGAAGATCTTCCCCCGAAAGCCGTTCGCGACGGTGCGCGCAAATACCAAGAACCACGCCGACACGAGGCCGGTGAAGAGCACGACGGCGATGATCTCGAACAGCAACGCCCCTGATCGGTTTGCCAGCGCGCTCGTCCCGGCAACGAGGGTGCCAACCGGGAAAGTGAATGACCACCATGTCAATGCAAATGGAAGCTTCTTGCGGACCTCCCGGATCGTGATCATCGCTGCCATCACTATCCAGAACATCGCGAATCCCCAGACCGGTATCCCGTAGAGCAGCCCGAAACCTTGCATAACGTCATCGAGTCGGCCAGGCAAGTCCCTGATCACGGCTGCACTCAAATTGTTGGCTGCCGCCGTCGACTGCCCCAACGGACCCAAGACGATCCAAAGAGTTGGAACGAGGACAGCAGCGGGCATGGGGTGAAAGACCAGTCGTGCCCAAATCAACGTGATGATGACCATGCTGATGACCAGTGAGATGCCAAAAAGCGCATAGCAAAAGATCACCATCGAAAGTTGCGCTTGACCATCAGGTAGTGAGTCAACAAGAAACGCACCAGCGTTGGCACTCACCATCGGCGGCACGATCGGCATTAACCAGCCGCCGAATGCCGCATCCGGCTTTGCTTGACCGCGGGTGAACATCACGAATGGCACGATGATTGCACTGGCGAGCCCGAGGATCGTGCCAAGAATCCAGCAGAACCAGCTGATCGCGAGCGCCGGCTGGTAGCCAATCACATCTTGGCCCACGAGCAGGGTGGCGAGTCCGGTAGTCATGATTGCCATCGGTGGCGCACCGTAGAACTGGGAGAGAACCGGATCGTCGATCCACCGACGAGCGTTGTCGCGATACCGAGTCCAATGAATGAACCAGGCGAGCGAGATCCCCACGAGCAGCACCACTGTTATGGCCCAGAAAAACAAGGAAAAGACCCGTAGCCCGGGGAATTGGACCGGAAGCGTGGCGCCCGTGACCGACACGATGCCCGTGCCCATTACGGAGGCATACCAGTTAGGCCCTAGGTGAGCATAGACGTGACGTTTGCGTTCAAGATCGCGCAAAAACCGTCGACTGGTCGAGACGTTGACGCTGTCATCGGACATACCGGCACTCACTTCTTCAACTTAACAACAGTCCATACCCCAAGAACTCGATCCGTTGGCAGGTGCATGTAGATCATTGGATTGAGCGCACTTCGTTGCATGAGCGCGAACAGGTATTGGCGGCGAATCCACATCGGCGCCTGCTTGGACGGTTCAATCGACACCTGGTGAACCACGTAGGTGCACCGCGAGGGATCGATCGGCAGGCCCTGTTTGACGACTTGTTCCATGACGCTGCTGACATTGGTGCGCTCCATGAATCCAAAGGTTGCCGTCACTTGCGAGAAGCCGGGGATATCATTGACCACCGTGACCCGGTCAGCGTCGCGAACTGTCGGCACCTCGGCAACCCGCAACCGCAGAATCACCACCTCCTCCGATACCGCGTCGAGGAGTCGCGCATGTTGAACGAGCGCAAACGGGGCCATGTCGTCTTCGACCGACAGATAGACCATCGAGCCCGGGGTGCGTTTCACTCCCGAATGCTTGATCTGGGTAGCGAACGTCCGCAGCGGCGAGCCGAGCGTCATCATCGACGTGAGCATCAGCGAACGACCTCGTCGCCACGTCATGAGAATGCTGAAGATGATGGCGGCGGATACGAGCGGGAACCAACCGCCGTGGAAGAACTTCGTAAGGTTCGCGGCGAAGAATGCCATATCGATCACGAAGAACAGTGTGAAAACCGGCCAAACAAATAGCGGCCGAATCTTCCACTTGTGGAGGGCAACATTGGTGATCAAGCAGGTCGTGATGACGAACGTCCCCGTCACCGCCATTCCATACGCCGATGAGAGATTGGACGAGTCCTGGAACGCGATCACCAAAAGGACGACGGCGACCATCAGCATCCAGTTGACCGCAGGCACGTATACCTGTCCGCGTTCCTGGCTGGAGGTATGGCGGACGAGTAGTCGTGGCAAGTAGTCAAGCTGGATTGCTTGCTTGGTCATCGAGAAGGCGCCAGAAATGACTGCCTGCGAGGCAATGACCGTTGCCATCGTTGCGAGGAGGACCATCGGGAGTTGCAGGTTGGAGGGAACGAGGAGGTAGAACGGATTCGCGACCGCCGACGAGTCACGCAGCACGAGTCCCGCCTGCCCGAAGTAGTTCAGGTACAACGCCGGAACCGCAATCGCAAACCAGGAGAATCGGATAGGTCCACGCCCAAACTGACCCATATCGGCGTACAACGCCTCGGCACCTGTCACACACAGCACAACGGAACCGAGTGCGAGAAACGCCAGCATCGGCTCACCCACGAAGAATCCGTACGCGTAGTAGGGGTTGATGGCACCGATGATCTCGGGAGTCTGGACGACGCTGGCAAAGCCAAGCACCGCGATACAGACAAACCACACAAACATGACCGGACCGAACGCCATCCCCATCTTGCCGGTGCCGTGGCGCTGAACCATGAATAGCGCGATGAGAATCGCGACCGCGATGGGTACGACCCACGTGTCCAACCCCGGGTCCACCAACTCCAGGCCTTCAACTGCAGATAGCACGGACACCGCCGGCGTGATCATCCCATCGCCGTAGAAGAGCGCGGCCCCAAGAATGCCCAACCCCATGATGACGATCTTGCGTCGCCGCGTCATCCCCGAGATCGCACTGGCAGCCATCGAGGCCAGCGCCATGATGCCTCCCTCGCCCTTGTTATCGGCGCGCATGACGATCAGGACGTACTTGACCGAGACGATCAGGGTGAGAGTCCAGAAGACCATCGACGCAGCGCCCATAACTCGCGATTCGAGAGCCGGGATGGAGTGGGCGCCGTCAAAAATTTCTTGGAATGCATACAGCGGACTGGTGCCGATGTCCCCGAAGACGACACCGAGGGCACCAACGCCGAGCACAACCTTGCGTTTCGACCCGCGTGATCCATCTGTCGGTGCGGGTGGATTCGTCGTGGCGCTCACAAAGGGTGAAGATACCGGCCGAACACTGGTGATATCCGATCGAGAGTTGGCCAAGACCGAAAATCTTCGGATGGCGAATCCTCGTCGGAGTCTTCGTTACGCCTCAGCCGTAGCCCAGTTCGTGCAGGCGATCTTCATCGATCCCAAAGTAGTGCCCGACTTCGTGCGCAACTGTGACTCTGACTTGTCGAATCACTTCCTCATAGGAAGCACAGATCGACAGAATCGGCCGCCGGTAGATCGTGATGGAATCGGGCAAGAAGCCGCTATACGTCGCGGCCCCTCGTTCTGTGAGCGGGATTCCTTGATAGAGCCCCAAGAGGGTCGGGAATTCGGGCGGCGAATCCTCCTCGATGAGCACGACAACATTCGCGATCAGCTTGGCTAGTTCGTCAGGAATCATGTCTAGGGCGTAGCCGACGAGTGCCTCAAAGTGATCCGGATCTACCTCGATCATCTCTTCGCCGCCTGTCCAATTTTGGCTCCCAAAACCCAGATAATCCTGATCACGATGCCGACGGCAACCCCAATGAAGAGCCCGAGTTCATTGGTGGCGATGTCGTAGAACGAGCACGTCCTGCCCAGCCGCGCGATCGCATACTGAGCGAACTCAACCGCGAACGGCGTCGTGATTGCGATGAACAGTGCGGCGAGCACAGCAATCAGTGGACGCAACCAGGTCAGCAACACCCCGACGGGGAACAGTAACAGCATGTTCATGCTGATGTCCGTTGGCTCGACAAGCTCTGAGCGGGTTGGCCGTGTCAGCGCGTAACTGCAGGTCTCTGCGACTCCGAAGATGCGGATTTGCGGGGTGAGAGTGAAGACGAGCACCGCGCCGTAAGCGACGAACAACAATCCCACAATCACCGTGTTCGAGCGCAGCAGTCGCGCCCCGGGTACGGCCAGCAAAATCGAGACGATGATGACGATCAGCAAGCCACCGCGTGCCCACGGAGTGATCTCGTAGGCACGCTGGAACCAGATAGATACCTGGTCGAAGTAGTCACTCATCGGGATCGAAGCACCGATTGCTCAGCAAACGGCAAGCTACGCCGAATCGGCCGGATGCGATGCGCTGAAGCCTGCCAGATGCCTACGTGCCACTTGTTGGAACGCGGCCTGCGGGACAACGGGGACTCGCCCGAGGATGTGACCTGGGAACCCGAAGGCTTGGCCTGACCACTGAGCGAAGTCGAACGTATCGGTATGTCGAATGATCAGGCCCTCGGCGAAGTCGAACTCGGCATCGATCACGTTGTGGACCTTACGTCCCGTGCTGAAGGTGTAGTCCGCTTCCCAGTGGGCTTGCCCCCGACCGTCGGCTGCCGAGACGTCAGCGGCAACAACAACGAGGTCTTTGGCCGATCGACACAGCATCCGCCACATATTCTTCGCGTCCTGGCCGCGTAGTTGGCCGAATCCGGGATCGGTGAAGACGATCTCAGGGTGGTAGCAGGCGACCATTGCCTCCGCGTCGCGCTGGGCGAATGCCGCGTAGAACGCGGTGATCAGCGCAGCGTGCTCGTCGTTTCGTTGGTCTTGGTCGTTCGCCGACCGTGAAGTTGGGGCCATGACGTGACTCTACGCTAAAGGGGCCTAGGCCAAGCTAAGGAACAGCTTCTCCATCTCAGCTTGGTCCAAGCTGCCGTCTGGGTCAGTCATACATTGCCGGATCCCGCTCGCAACGATGGAGAATCCTGCTCGATCGAGCGCTTTTGACGCGGCCGCTAGTTGCGTGACGATCTCTTTGCAGTCTCGACCAGCCTCAAGCATGCGGATCACCCCGGCGACCTGCCCTTCGGCTCGACGGAGCCGCTTAATCGCAGCGTCGGTGTCGGTCTCTTCTAGCTTCATCACGAGTCCTCCAAACTAGTGGTCCACATCATGACCCACGGATTAGTGGGTATGTGACCCACGCATCAGTACTAAACGATACCCTACATACCCCCAGGGGTATACAGTACTACGCATGGATCAATCTAACGAGCCTTTGAAGACTATCGTGATTATTGGCGGAGTCGCCGGCGGAGCATCAGCAGCCGCTCGGCTGCGTCGACTCGACGACAATGTCGAGATCATCGTGTTAGAACGTTCGGGCTATGTCTCCTTCGCCAACTGCGGACTGCCCTATCACCTGTCGGCGACCATCCCCGATCGCGATGACCTCCTCCTACAGTCCCCTGAGAGCCTGCGCATTCGCTTCGCCCTCGACGTCCGGGTACTCAACGAAGTGACCGGCATCGATCGCGACACCCAGGTCCTCACGGTCCGGCGCCTAGCCGACGACTCGCAGTACGAACTGCACTACGACGCGCTCATCTTGTCCCCCGGTGCCGCGCCGATCGTTCCCGATATCCCCGGCGCCGAACGCGGCTTCGTGCTGCGCGATGTCGAGGATCTTGATCGGCTCGTTCACCAAGTCAAGAACGCTGAGCACGCCGTGATCGTCGGCGGCGGATTCATCGGCCTCGAAGCTGCCGAGAACCTCAACCACCGACTCGGAGTGCGCGTCGTCGAGCTCGGCGATCAGCTCTTGGCTCCCCTCGATCCCGAGATGGCGAGCCCACTGATCGACGAGCTCCAGGCTCACAGCATTGTGGTGGACCTGAACTGTTCGGTGACCGAGATCGGCGATGGTTTTGCCCGACTCAGCGATGGACGAGAAGTCCCCGCCGACCTCGTTCTATTCGCAATCGGGGTGCGACCCGACGCCGGACTGGCTAAGAGCTTCGGGATCGACACGGGAGCTCTAGGCGGGATCGCGATTGATGACCAGATGCGGACCAGCGACCCGCACATCTGGGCGGTCGGGGACGCAACGGAGAAGGTCGATATCCTCGGGGGAGCCACGTTGACGCCACTGGCCAACATCGCCAACCGCCAGGGGCGTCGCGCTGCAGACTCCATCTTGGGCCATGCGAAGAAGGTGCAACCGAGCCAAGGGACGGCAATCGTCAAGATCTTCAACCTCATCGCAGCGACAACCGGGTGGAACGAGAAGCGTCTCGAGCGAGCGGGCCGCGACTACCTTGCGATTCATACCCATCCGACAAGTAACGCGACCTACTACCCAGGCTCCGAACGCCTCACGATCAAGATGCTGATGGATCCAACCACTGGCGAGATTCTCGGTGCCCAATCCGTCGGCGGTGCCGGGGTCGACAAACGCATCGACGTGCTCGCTACCGCGATGCGGGCAGGTATCACGGCGCCGGAACTCCTGGACCTAGAACTGGCCTACGCACCACCGTTCGGCTCTGCGAAGGATCCGGTCAACGTGTTGGGTTACATCGCCGAGAACCGAATGAACGGCCACGCGAGTGCTGACTGGTCTGAGGTCGATGACCTCGTGGCACATGGCTGGTTGGTACTGGATGTCCGGACGATCGAGGAGTTCGAACTTGGGGCCATCCCGGGGTCGCTGCACATTCCGCTGGATGAGCTTAGGCAACGCCTCGATGAGGTCCCGAGTAAACAACTCGTCGTTAACTGTGCCGCCGGACAGCGCGCCCACGTTGCTGCCGCGATGCTGACCGCGAACGGCTACGAAGCACGCAACCTCGATGGCGGGTGGACCACCTGGATAGCCGGTGAGGCAGCCAAGGCCCAGCGCGCCTAGCAGAATCAGCGGGCCCGTCTACGGGAAGGTACCTGTCTCGGGGTCTTCCTCTGGTGCGTCCCAGCCGTAAAACAACCGTTCGAATACCGTGCGTGCGTGACGCGCATCGCGCAAATAGTCCTCGGTCAGCGATGCTCGCTGATCCGCTGGGTAGCCGAGCAGGAACGCCACCCCTGAGAGGACCTTGAAGTCGGTCGGCACTTGGTCGCCAGTGCGTCCGGTCACCGAGTAGATCGCGTTGCGCACGCGCGTCGCCATCGACCACGCGGTTACCAGCGCAGTCTCGTCATGGTCATCGATCAATTCCAAATCGCGGGCGGATGCCAGAGTCTCCAAGGTTCCCAAAACCTGGAGCGACTCATACCCTGCGGTTCCTCCGTAACGCATTTGCAGGAGCTGCGCGACCCACTCAACGTCGGTCAGACCTCCACGACCAAGTTTGACGTGCAGCGCGGGATCGGCACCACGGGGCAGTCGCTCAGACTCCATCCGGGCCTTCAATCGCCGCGCTTCAATCAGGCCCTTATCGGAGATACCTTCGGCAGGATATCTGAGCGGGTCAATGAGCGCGACGAACTGATTGCCCAGTTCCTCGTCTCCGGCGAGGGGCCGCGCTCGGAGCAGCGCTTGGGCCTCCCACGGGGATGACCAACGGCTGTAATAGGCGGCATACGACGAGATCGTCCGCACGAGCGCACCAGTGCGGCCCTCCGGCCGCAAATCTGCGTCGATCTCAAGCCCTGGATCAGGACTGTTCAGCGACAAGAGTCGGCGCAGTTCGTTGGCCACCAACGTTGCCAACTTCGTCGCCAGCGTCTCGTCCACTCCCGGTAAGGGGTCGTGGACGAACATCGCGTCTGCATCGGAGGCATAGCCAACTTCACGACCGCCAAGTCGACCCATCGCGATTACGCAGAACCGTGTCGGCAACGATTCGCCGCTGGAGGCCTCCACCGATTTGATGGCGATGTCCAGCGTTGTAGCGATCGTGGCATCAACGAGGTCCGACAGCGCGTGGCCCGTTTGATCCACCGAAAGCATCCCATTGATCGCTGCGGCCGCGATCCGGAATAGCTCTCTGCCTCGCACGTTGCGAACTGCCAGCGCCGCCGCATCTGGCTCACTTTGACGACTAGCGGTCGCGGTCATTTCTCGAGCGATATCGCCGAAGTTGAGAGGCACCAGGTCCTCAACATTGTTGAGAAGCCGGATGCTATCTGGGGATCGCAGTAGCAGTTCGGTTGCGAACTGAGAAGCTGCCATAATCTGCGTCATTCGCTCAGCCGTCTCCGACTCGTCACGCAGCATCCTCAAGTACCAGGGTGTCCCGCCTAGCGTCTCTGAGACGCGGCGGAAGGCGAGCAGGCCGGCATCGGGATTCGGGGCATCGGCAAACCAGCCCAGGAGGACCGGCAGGAGGGTCCGCTGAATCGCTGCCCGCCGACTAATACCGGCGGATAGCGCCTCGATGTGGCGTAGCGCGCCCTGCGGATCAACGTAGCCAAGGGCCATAAGCCGTTCTCGGGCTGCTTCCTCACTCAGGCGGGCATCGCCGGAATCCAGTCGGGCGACAGCGTTGAGTAGCGGACGATAGAACAGCTTCTCGTGAAGGCGACGAACGACTACCCGCTGCTTTTGCCAGGCCGCCGTGAGCTCTTTCGCGGCATCGCTGGTGAAGCCCAACGAGCGACCAAGCCGCCGTAAGTCCGCCTCATCAACGGGGACGTCGTGAGTCCGACGCATCCGGTACAACTGCAGCCGATGTTCCATCGTTCGCAGGAACCGGTAGGCCAACGCGAGCGCCGAGGCGTCTTCTCGCCCGACGTAGCCCCACGTCGCCAGCGAATCCAGCGCATTGATCGTGTTAGAACTACGCACCATCACATCGGATCGGCCGTGGACAAGTTGGAGGAGTTGGACGCTGAACTCAACATCGCGCAGCCCACCTTTACCGAGCTTCAACTCGCGGTCGGACTTAGCGGCCGGGATGTGGGCCTCAACCCGGCGGCGCATCTTTTGAACATCAGCGACGAAGTTCGTGCGGTCGGCGGCGGCCCAAACGAATGGCATCATCGCATCGACGTAGGCCTCCCCAAGCGCCTTGTCGCCAGCCGAGAACCTCGCCTTGAGTAGTGCTTGATACTCCCAGGTCTGCGCCCAGCGCTCGTAGTAGCCGACATGGCTCGCCAACGTCCTGACCAAGGCACCTGACTTCCCCTCGGGACGCAGTGCTGGATCGACTTCCCAGATCGTGCCCTCGGGAGTCGCCTCGTTCGCCGCCCGCATCACGCCTCGTGCTAGCGCAGTTCCGGTGGCTAGTGCCGCCACCTCATCAGCAAGCGAGCCATCATCGTTTTCACCTGGTTCGACGACGAACACGACGTCGACATCGGAGACATAGTTGAGTTCCAACCCGCCGCATTTACCCAGCGCGATGATGGCGATCCGACAGGGAACTGCGTCAGCGGGGAGTTCCGTCTTGGCCAACTCAAGTGAGGCTGCCAAAACGCCGTCAGCCAGGTAGGACAGTTCGCGGGCGACGTCGGTGAAGGTGGCAGTACGAGTCAGATCGCGGGCAGCCAGGCTCAGCAATCGGCGTCGATATGCCACTCGGAGCACCACGGCAGCATCGAGCCAGGTCCCGCCTTCGACGAGCGCGCCGAGCACTGCCTCGACCAGACCCGCGCGGAGTTGTTCGGCGGTGGGAGCGGCAACGCCCGCAGAGTTATCAACCAGCGCGAGATAGTGTCCAGGGTGTCGCGCAAGATGCTCGGCGAGTGCCTCACTCGCGCCAAGAACGAGGACGAACTGCTCGCGAAAATGCTCGTCAGAGTCAAGCGCCAGAATCAAATCACTGCGACACCCGACACCCTCTGCAGCGTCAACGATGCGCTCAAAAGCCAGTAGCGCTTGATCTGGGTCAGCGGAGCGACTAAACGCCTCCATCAGCACATCAGGATCAGCGATGCCATCGAAACTCGATCCCGCCAGGACTGCCTTGGATCGGTCGATCTCGGTAAAGCCCAGGCGTGCGAGTTGGCCCGATACGCTCGGTCGCCTCGCCATATCAGTTCCCCAGAGCAGCGTCAGCTAGCGCAGCGTCAGCTAGCGCAGCGTCAGCTAGCGCAGCGTCAGCTAGCACAGCGTCAGCCAACGCGAGGTCACGCAACCCGGCGATCGACAAACGTCGACTCACAGAACTGGCAGGTACTTCGACCGCTCAAACTCGGTCACCTGCATTGCGTACTCTTCCCATTCCGCGCGCTTATTGCGCAGGAAGAACTCGAACACGTGCTCTCCCAGAGTCTCGGCAACGAGTTCGCTGCGCTCCATGGCTTGGATGGCGCGATTCAAGCTCGTGGGTAACGGTTGCAACCCCATCGCTCGACGCTCGGCGCCCGACAGCGACCAAACATCATCCTCAGTCCCCGGCGGGAGTTCCAGATCGTCTTCAATGCCCTTGAGCCCAGCCGAAAGCAATAGTGCCAATGCGAGGTACGGATTACACGCGCTGTCGAGGGCGCGGTACTCAATCCTCGTGGAGTTGCCCTTATGGGGTTTGTACATTGGGACGCGGACGAGTGCGGATCGGTTGTTATGTCCCCAACAGATGAATGACGGTGCCTCGTCCCCGGCAACGATTCGCTTGTAGGAGTTCACCCACTGGTTAGTGACGGCAGTGATTTCGGGGGCGTAGTGCAGCAGTCCCGCCATGAACGATCGGGCGATCTTCGAGAGTTGCATATCAGCGCCAGCCTCGTAGAACGCATTGCGTTCGCCCTCGAACAGGCTCAGGTGAGTGTGCATCCCGGATCCGGCATACTGGGTGAACGGTTTGGGCATGAAGGACGCGTGCAGGCCCTGCTCCAACGCGACCTCCTTCACGACGAGACGAAACGTCATGATGTTGTCTGCGGTCGTCAGCGCATCGGCATAGCGCAGATCGATCTCCTGCTGGCCCGGCGCACTCTCGTGATGGCTGAACTCGACCGAGATTCCCAGCTTCTCAAGCATCGTGATCGCCGTGCGGCGGAAGTCTTGGCCGCCACCTTGTGGGGCATGGTCGAAGTAGCCAACGTCATCGACCGGCACCGGCGGTGCGCCCGACTTCAGTCGCTTATCCAGTTCGCGGTCCTTGAACAGGAAGAACTCGATCTCAGGGTGGGTGTAGAAGGTGAAGCCCATATCGGCCGCGCGTGCCAGGGTGCGCTTGAGCACCCAGCGCGGATCGGCGTACGACGGCGACCCATCGGGCAGAGTGATATCGCAGAACATCCGAGCAACGGCCTGGGTATCGCCGCGCCATGGCAGCGGCTGGAAGGTCGCCGGGTCGGGCCTTGCCAGCATGTCCGACTCGCTGACCCGGGAGAACCCCTGAACTGCGGAACCGTCGAACCCGATTCCTTCAGTGAACGCACCCTCAAGTTCTGCCGGTGCAATGGCGACGGACTTCAACATCCCCAGCACGTCGGTAAACCACAATCGAACGAAGCGGATATCCCGCTCCTCCATCGTCCGCAGGACGAACTCTGTCTGCTTATCCATGGCGCCTATCCTCCCACGCCCGATCGCGACGGCGCGCCACGGTTGCAGCACTTCGGCAGTGAGTTCCGACAACGACCTCATCGAGATCGCCGCCGGCGGTGCTGAAACAGCGTGGCCGCGGCGCTTAGGGTGAGCCCGTGACGAACTTACGGGTTGCGCTCGCGCAACTAAATCCCACTGTCGGCGACGTGGCTGGCAACTCCGAAATCGTTGTGCAAACCTGCCGTGAAGCGAGCGCGGCGGGTGCGGCTCTCGTGGCCTTCCCCGAGATGGCCCTGACCGGGTATCCGATCGAGGACCTCGCGCTCCGGCGGTCATTCCAGCAGGCCAGCGTTGCCGCCACAGAACGTATTGCGCAGGCGCTAGCCGACGAAGGTCTCGGCGATCTTTGCGTCGTCCTCGGAACCCTCGCGGTTGGTGACGGTCACCCCCAGAATGCCGCCGCGGTATTGCGTGGTGGCCGCGTGGAGGCGACCTACGTCAAACACCACCTTCCGAACTATGGCGTGTTCGACGAGCGGCGCCTGTTCGAGGCTGGCTCGCAACCATGTGTCGTCGACGTCGATGGCTTTGCGGTATCGATCGCCATCTGCGAGGACATCTGGGTCCCCAACAGCCCAGCCGAGATCGCCGCTGCACAGGACGCCGACCTCCTGCTCGTCATTAATGCCTCCCCCTTTGAGCGGGGTAAAGACCATCAACGACTGGAACTCTGCCAATCCGTTGCCGCTCGAACAAGCACGGCAGTGGCCTACGTCAACTGCGTCGGCGCCCAGGACGAACTAGTCTTCGATGGCGGTTCAGTCGTGGTCCGCCCCGACGGAAGTGTCGCGACGATGGCAGCGCGCTTCACCTCCGAACTCCTGACTTTCGACATGGAATCAGGGTCGACGGGTACTCAACCGACCATCGGTTCTGGACCCTGCGCCGATGACCTCAGCGATTGTGACGAGGTGTACCAGGCCCTGACTGTTGGACTGCGTGACTACGTCCGCAAGAACGGCATCGGGACCGTAACCCTGGGAATGTCCGGCGGGATCGACTCGGCACTTGTCGGCGCGCTCGCGTGTGACGCCCTGGGATCAGAAAACGTCCTCGGAGTCGCGATGCCGTCGGCGTATTCTTCTGGGCATTCCGTTGAGGATGCCCAAGACTCGGCCGCCCGAACGGGGATGGAGTTGCGGATCATTCCGATCGCCGCCATGTTCGACGCGTTCCAATCACTGATGGGCCTCTCGGGACTAGCCGAAGAGAACCTGCAAGCTCGCATTCGCGGCACCACGCTGATGGCGATATCCAATGCCGAAGGCCCCCTCGTCTTGGCGACCGGAAACAAGAGCGAACTCGCGGTTGGCTACTCCACCATCTACGGTGACGCAGTCGGTGGGTTCGCCCCGATCAAAGATGTCCCGAAGATGCTCGTCTGGGAACTCGCGCGGTGGCGCAATAGCCAAGCGGAACAAGCAGGCCAAACTCCCCCAATCCCGCCACGCTCAATCGAGAAGCCCCCGAGCGCGGAGCTCCGACCGGGGCAGCTAGACACCGACTCCCTCCCGGACTATTCCGAGCTTGACGCGATCGTTGAACAGTACGTTGAGGCGCGAGTCTCGGCGATCGAACTGATCGAGGCCGGCTACGACGCCGACCTAGCTCAGCGCATCATTCGGATGACGGATGCGGCGGAATACAAACGGCGGCAGTATCCGCCCGGCACTAAGATCACCCGACTTGCGTTCGGCCGAGACCGACGAATGCCGATTACTAATCGTTGGTCAGAACCCGCCGCAATCGACGAGTAGTTTTACGGGACGGCTTCACAGCTTTGTCACACTCGCCGTCCTCGCCCACCCTTGGGAGTCGGGACATTCCCCGCAATGCCTGATTGACCAGCCGTTTCACGAAGTCGCGACGACTCCGGGCACTCTGATCATTGATAATCTTGAACATCAGGACCGGTGAGACGAGCATACTGCTCGCGATCTCAACATCGAGGGATTCGTCAAACTCGCCGCGCTCCACCCCGAGGCGTAGGACCTCTTGGACGCGTTGCATGCGGGGCAGAATTACGCGCTCGTGACACAGGTGGAATAGGTGCGGATTGCTCTTCGCTTGGGCGAAGATCCTCGGGAGCAGTTCGGACCCAGACGTGCGCGAGGTTATGACCCACTCGAGCATGTCAACGAGAACATCCTCGGTATGCGCATGCTTATTGATTGCCGGGAGGTCGTCGTTCAACGTCTCGATCGCCGAGTTGATGAGCTCGTTGCGATCGGCGTAGCGCCGGTAGATGGTGGCTTTGCCGACGCCGGCACGGGAGGCGACTTCCTCAACCGAAAAGCCTTCGATGCCGCGGTCGGCGATCACGGCTAATGTGGAGGCGATGATGGCCTCGTCGGCCACCTCACTACGTTGTCTCGCCATTGGGGAAGTTTAGACAAGCCGCTCGTCGCATTCTTACCTACCCTGCTCGGGTGTGACCCACGCCGCGCACCCGTCGTCACCGCAGGGTCCCTATTCCCGCAGTTTCATGCCACCATTGACCTATCCGGGGACTGCACTGGGCAGCCTCGAGATGGGAGCACCCTCATGGCAACGCAAGGTTCAAGCGAAAATGCGCTTTACGGCGGCCAACCTGACGTTTCATCCACGCGAGTTCGGCGGGTGACCGTTACCGACCTCGCCGGGGCAAAGACCCGTGGCGAACACTGGCCGATGATCACCTGTTACGACGCACTCACGGCCGGGATTTTCGACACTGCTGGAATCCCCGTGATGTTGGTAGGTGACTCGGCCGCCAATGTCGTCTTCGGCTACGACACCACGATTCCGGTGACGGTCGACGAGCTCATCCCGCTCGTCCGTGCCGTGACGCGCGGTTCACGTCGCGCGATGGTGGTTGCTGACCTCCCGTTCGGCTCGTATCAATCCTCCCCCGCACAGGCGCTAGACACTGCCGCGAGGTTCATGAAGGAGGCCGGGGCACACGCAGTCAAACTCGAAGGTGGCGCTCGCGTACTCCCTCAGGTTGAGGCTCTAACAGCGGCCGGTATCCCGGTTATGGCGCACCTCGGTTTGACCCCACAATCGGTCAACACGATGGGCGGCTACCGAGTCCAAGGCCGCGGTGAGGCCGGGCAGACCCTGCTACAAGACGCGAAGGCGCTGCAGGGCGCGGGCGCGTTCGCGGTTGTTCTCGAACTCGTGCCAGCCGATCTTGCCGACATGGTGACGCGTTCGCTGGCGATCCCGACAATCGGCATCGGCGCAGGCTCTGCCACCGACGCCCAAGTATTGGTGTGGCAAGACATGGCCGGACTGACCCCGGGGAAGCCACCGAAGTTCGTGAAGCAGTACGCCGATATGCGCGCGGTCTTGTCCACCGCCGTGACCGAATGGGCCGATGAGGTAACGAACGGGACATACCCCGGACCGGAACACGAGTACCACTAACTACGGCAGGCACCTGGTCCCTGCCGTAGAGGCCACTGGCTCAGAGGTCGGTGACCCGAACTCCAGCGTGGGCTTTGTAGCGACGATTCATTGAGATCAGATTCGCCGTCATTGCTTCAACTTGGTGTGCGTTGCGAAGACGACCGGCGTAGATTCCACGAACCCCTGGCAGCCTGTTCGCTAGGGCTTGCACCACGTCGGTCGCATCCCGGACATCTCCGAGGACGAGGACATCGGTATCTAACCCAGTGATGGCAGGGTCAAGGAGTAGAACGGCACTGATGTGATGGAACGCTCCCACCACCGTTGAATCGGGCAGGATCTCCGCGGCCTGCTGGGCGGCGCTCCCCTCGTCGACGCTCAGCGCGAACGCACCCTGCTTGTCGAACCCCAGCGGATTGACGCAGTCAACGACAATCTTGCCGACGAGTTCGGATCTCAGAGACGTCAACAAGTCGCCGTGGCCCTCCCACGGGACAGCAGCGACGACGACATCCGCTTGCGTCGCGCAGGTCGCGTTGTCGGTACCGGTAACTCCGTACCCAAGTTCGTTAGCAGCACGCTGTGCACGCAACTCGTCGCGAGATCCCAGAACCACCCGCTGGCCTGCTAGCGCCCAGCGATAAGCCAGACCACGCCCTTGTTCGCCGGTACCGCCCAACACCCCAACGGTCAACCCGGATACATCAGGTAAGTCGAAGGGGTTCTTGGCCGGAGGTTTGCGTGTCTCACTCATGAGTGAACCGCCAGCTACTCGTTGTCGCCGTCCCACGTCGAGTTTTCTTTGTCCCACTTCTCGTTGCGCTCACGAGCGTGGTCGATGGCGTTCTTTGCCTCCGACTCAGTCTCGAACGGACCGAGGCGCTCCGCATTCGGGGCTCCTTCGTTCTCTTCGACCTGACCGCTGAGCAGGTTGTACCACCAAGCCACGATTACTCCTAAGTTGTTATGACGACCCATCGTGGAACGTCATCGCGAATCTACCAATGCGCGCGCCCAGACGCACGACTAGATGGCTGTCCCTATGGTGGCATCTACACTCACCCTTATGCCCCTACAACCGGGAACCATTAGCCCGCTTCGTCCAGTTCCCGCCGCGATCGTTCGACCCGACTACGTGAGCGCCGGTCGAGTGACTCCGTATACCGGCCCGGAAGTCAAAGATGCCGAGACGATCGCGCTCATGCGAATTGCGGGACGATTGGGAGCTCAAGCGCTTGCCGAAGTCGGCCGCGCGGTGACTCCCGGCATCACTACCGATGAGCTCGATCGCATTGGCCACGAATTCCTCTGCGACCACGGTGCCTATCCCTCGACGCTGGGTTACCCCGGGTCCGGTCACGACCCCTTCCCTAAATCGCTGTGTTCCTCACTCAACGAGGTCATTTGCCACGGGATCCCCGACTCCACGGTTGTCGCCGATGGCGACATCGTCAATATCGACATCACCGCCTACATCGGCGGGGTCCACGGCGACACGAACGCAACGTTCTTGGCCGGAGATGTCGATGAGGAGTCACGCCTCCTTGTTGAGCGGACCCACGAGGCGACAATGCGGGCAATCAAAGCAGTCGCTCCTGGACGCGCACTGTCCGTCATTGGCCGCGTCATCGAGTCCTACGCAAAGCGATTCGGTTACGGCGTTGTGCGTGACTTCACCGGCCACGGGATCGGCACCGCGTTCCACTCTGGCCTGATCGTTCCCCATTACGACGACCCGAACTTGGCGGTCACGATCGAGGCCGGTATGACGTTCACGATCGAGCCGATGCTCACGTTGGGATCGATCGACTACGAAATCTGGGATGACACCTGGACCGTCGTCACCCGCGACCTAAAACGCACCGCCCAGTTCGAGCACACCCTGCTCGTCACCGATACTGGCTCGGAGATCCTGACCCTCCCTTAGCTGGCGAGGCTAGACGCGAGCGTCTATTTCGGTCATGACCTCTTCGACGGTCAGCTCATCGATGAGCCCCAACAGTTGGCAGATTTTGGCCATCTCGACCGAGTTTCGAACAGTCACCAGACTAGACGTGTCGATGGATTCAATGGAACTCTCGTCATCAATACCTGATGCCTTGGAAGACACGTCCCGAATGAACGCTACGCGAACGCGGTCCGGGTCTGAATCAAGGAATTCTTGGTACACCTTCGGATCTCGTTCTCCGCTATCGCCGATCAGCACGAACGTCAGGTCGGGATACGCATCGAGAATTCTACGAATTCGTGCGCGTTTGTGATAAGACTCGATCTTGCCGCCGCCGTCTTCCGTCGGCGCACCTGGTCGCCAATCGAGCAGGAACACCGGCCCCCGTGGGAATCCGCGAACACCGAGGAACTGCACCAACATGTCGTAGAGGTTCCATGGGCCGGCCGACACGTAGAAGAACGCGGACTCGGGGCGACTACTGTCCGTCCCGCGGGCCAAACCTCGGTAGAGGCTAGGCGTCCCGGGGATGGGCTTACGTCCGAATGCGTCGCGCAACAACGTGCGCTGTAGCGCTTTGAGCCCCTCGGTCATACCTGTGGCCAGGATCGTGTCGTCGATGTCGGTGATGATCCCAACTCCTGAAGCTGGATCAGGCAGAACTACCCGGCCACGCGCCGTCACTTCTCTACCCCGGTCCATCGCGGTGAACTGGACCTCATGCCATCCGGGTTCGATGTCACCTACCGGCACCTTGGCAATGACGAATCCGTCGCCATCACTTTTGGTTGTGACAGAGTTTCCCTTTACCGAGACGGTTACCTCAACACCCGCGATGTCCAACACGACCCAACGCAACAGGTTTGCCGCGAGCGTCGCATCCAGGCGTAGACCACCCGGCGCCACGTCGTATACCGGCTGTTCCATAACGCGCGCCCGCACGTTCGCTACCCCGTCGGATATGAATCCTCGATAGGGCTGGATCACCGTTGGCCTGAGGAGGCCCGTGACCCGCTTGCCCGTCCGCAATGTTTGCGTCGCCAAGTCTTCCATATCTGCACCGAAACGTAACCAGTCAACCATCAGAGCATCATGGCACCAATCGCTGCGGATAGTGCATCGTGGAACCGACGATGACGCCCATTCGCGGACCGAAGCGGACGGATGAGTCGGCCTGTAAGCCGGATCCTGTAGACCCCAGCCAGTTGCCCGGCCACGATCGGCGATCATCCATCTGGGACTGCCGTTGCCGACAGCCTCATGCGGTCTACCCGCAGATCAACGAGCGAGCAGCTCTCCTGCGCAGCGACCCTCCGAAGAGGACCACCTCTTGACCTTGCTCCAGGTGGGGTTTACCTAGCCGCACCGGTCACCCGGCACGCTGGTGGTCTCTTACACCACCGTTTCACCCTTACCTCACTTTCGTGAGGCGGTCTGTTTTCTGTGGCACTGTCCCGCGGGTCACCCCGGGTGGGCGTTACCCACCACCTTGCTCTGTGGAGTCCGGACTTTCCTCGACTCCGCCGATACGGCCACTCAACGAGCGGCGATCGTGGAGCCGCGATCACCCAGCCGACTCATCCGAGCTCAACCATACGCGGCCTCGGGCACTGCCCCCACACTGCACAGGATGGGCGAAATGGATCGCCCACCGACCGATTTGCCCACCCTGTGGGCCCGTATCATTTAGGGAGGGTGCCGCTGTCGGGGAAAGCAAAGGACCCCTCCCAAAAGGAAGGGGCCTTCGCTCGGTGATGATCGGTTGCCACAGCAACACTCTCACCTACCTGTGAATCGCTCTGACTCCCTAGACGCGGCACTCACGTAGCCTCGTCTCGACAATCCGAGACAGCTCTGAGTAGTTCTACCCGGCCCAGTGTTGCCGAGCGTTCCTAACCAGAGTTTTGGCCAGTTGATCGTGTCGCTGATTGCTCAGCTAACTCCCGTCTAGCCGGGTGTTCGCGGCATTACCAGCCACTGCGGCGCATGCAGCATGAAAGCGGTTAGTGGGTCCGGCCCGACCATCGCTACCGACAGCTCTCGCGTGTCAGCTCTGCGTCTGGTGACCTCACAACACTTACCACCCGCCGGTACTTTGGCGAACTCACCAATTACATCTGAGAGTGGCCCGAGTAGCAAGCATAGTTGGCGTTTGTGCGCCCGAATGGGTGATCGAATTGGGGGCTAGCTGTCCCAGCGGCGGAGTATCTCGCCGTCTCGCCCGATACCAACTGCATCGAGGCACTCGTTGACCAAAGCATCGGCGGCCTTGTTCTCTGCGCGCGGCACCCAGGTATACGTGACCTGATCGGGCGTGAACGCATCACGCGCGGCAATCGCTAGCTCGCGCATCGCCGGATGCTTAATCTTCCACCGACCACTCATTTGCTCGACGACGAGCTTGGAGTCAAGTCGGGCTTCAACTCGCGCGGAGGCATCGAGTTCCGCGATTAGCTGCAAACCGGTGAGCAGACCGGTGTACTCGGCGACGTTGTTCGTTGTCTCCCCCAAGTAGCCGGCAGCTTCAATAACTACCTCTCGAGTATCGGCGTTGCGGACTACTGTCCCGAACGCGGCTGGTCCAGGGTTCCCTCGCGAACCTCCGTCGGCCTCGATGATGAACGCCACCGTCATGCCGACGCTCGGCGAACCAGGATCCGACTGCATTCTTCGCACCGAACGACTTCGTCGGGTGCGGCGGCGGCAATGGCGCTCAAGTCCGTCGGCGCAAGCTGCATATTGCATCCCTGACAGTGTTTACCGACCAAGGGTGCGGCTCCCACACCACCAAGGTTGTCGCGTAGTCGCTGGTAGAGCGCGGTGAGATCGGTGGGTAGCTCGTCAATCACTTTGATACGTCGTAACTCGATCGTCCTGACCTCATCGGATATCTCGCCCATAACGACGTCACGCGCTTGCTCTACCTCGGCACGTTGCGCCCGCGTTTTTGCGACAGAATTGCTGAGGTCATCAACGCGTGTCTGGACCCCTTCCGCTTGTTCCATCAATTCCAGCTCGACATCTTCCAACGACGTCTGGCGACGAGCGAGTGAGGTGATCTCGTGTTGGAGGTCCTCCAACTGCTTACCCGAAGTGATCGCCCCAGAATCCAACAGGGTCTGATCCTTGTGCGCGCGAGCGCACACTCCGGCAACCTCAAGTTCGGCTTTGGCTACTTGTTCGCCAAGGTCTGAAAGCTCCGTCTGGGCTTGCACTGAGTCGGTGTGGAACTCCGCAAGCCGATCGGTGAGTTCATGGTGTCGGGCGACCTCCGGCAGGTTCGCTGCCCGGTGCGCCAGCTGATCGAGGCGGGTATCGAGCTTTTGCAGATCCAGGAGGGTCTGCTGCTCGTGCGGAGAAGCCTTCAAAGTGTGCTCCTTTAGAACTCTGGGTGTGGCGTTAGCTGAGATAGTGCAAGCGCGATGCTCGGGGTACCGGTTCGGGATGTCTGTCGGGGGAAACTACGACAGGTGGGCAGTCCACGGATCTGTCACCAACGAACTGACCGTGACGGACACGTTAGCGTCCGACGCTGCCAGCCAGTGCGACAGTGCCGCTGCCGTTTGCTCACACCACGGGTGTTCACTCGCGAAATGGGCCACGTCGATGATCGCACAGCCACCATCCGCGAGGTGCTCACTGACGCGGTGGTGTTTGAGATCGGAGGTCAAATAGACGTCCGCTCCCGCAGCATTTGCCGCGTAAAGTAGCGAGTCACCCGATCCCCCACACAGCGCAACGGTGCGCACTGGTTGAGTTAGATCTCCAGCGACCCGCACGCCATGATGAGTCGGTGGAAGTACCCGAGCGACGATCTGCGCGAACTCCCCCAAGGTCATCTGCTCACTGATCCGGCCGACCCTCCCGATGCCGACCGATGCGGATACGGGAATGTGCGAATCAGATATTGCCAACTCCGTGATGTCGAATGCGGGCTCCTCGTACGGATGCGCGTCGCGCAGGGCGGATATCACTGCAGCGCGTTTGGAGCGAGGCAGCACCATCTCGACTCGATACTCTTCAACCTCCTCGGCGACCCCGATCCGACCAATGTGTGGATCAGCTCCAACCATCGGAACGAACGTCCCCAATCCAGTCACGAGATACGCACACCTTTCGTAGTTCCCGATCCGACCGGCTCCGGCGTCGCTGAGTGCGTTCAGTACCGACTGAACAGCAGATATCGGAACGAACACGGTGACCTTGTCGAGCGACTGGGTCGCAGCCGGCTCGAGAGGTCGCATATCGGCGACACCGACCAACGCTCCGAGCGCATCTGAGACTCCTGGACGGGCAGAGTCCGCACTCGTGTGCGCGACGTAGAGAGCGATTCGGTTTTCAATCAAGTCGTGAATAATGCGGCCTTTATGATCATCAGGAGCGACTGACGACACGCCGCCGAGGAAGAGCGGGTGGTGGGCAAGAATGATGTCCACTCCATCGGCGATTGCGCTCGCCACAACGTCAGCGGTCACATCAACGACCACGCGGACTGAGCCCACCTGGGCTTGTGGACGCCCACAGACCAGACCGACCGCGTCCCACGGCTCCGCCAGATCTGGCGGAAAGTTCAACTCGATCCAGCCCACTACATCTTCAACGGTCGTCACGGTTCCCACGATACGCGGCCGACTTAGCCTCATGGCAGCTTCACGGCTTTCCAGAGGCCAATGTCGGTATGCCGGATGCACCATCATCGGAACCAGAACAGCGATTGCCGCACCAGCAGCGGGGCCGAATCATTCGGAAGATCAGACACACTTGAGGGGCGTGTCGTTTGGTCCAGGGTGGAGGGTGGAGGGTGGAGTGTGCAGCGTCCAAAGCCCAATCGGATTGGTTGAATATCAAAGATTCTCGATCTACGCCTCGGCCTTGCCAGGCTGGCAGGTAGGGCACCACCAGGTGAATCTCTCCTGCGTGACCCTGCCCTGTTCGTTCACACAGATCCGGGATCCGCATACTCGGCACGACTGACGGCCGCGCCCGTAGACCCATAACTGGGAGCGGGAATCGCCGGTGGTGTTTCGGCGCCACGTCGCCTTGTTGAGCTCAAGTAATCTGCGCGCTTCGAGCAGTACGCCGTCGAGGTCCTGCACCTCTGAGACTGGCATTGCCGGATTAACCCTCGCGATGAAGCACAGTTCACTCTTGTACACATTGCCGATTCCGGCGAGGTTACGTTGATCCATCAACGCGTTGCCGATCCCCCGCTCAGGTGCGGTCAACAGGTTTGCGCGGGCCACGTCTACATCCCAATCTTCGCCTAGCAAATCGGGACCCAGGTGCCCAACGACCTCTCCTTCGTCAGCGCGTCTGAGAAGGTCAACGTGCGGTAGGCGATACCCAACGCAGGCGACCGATTCGGTCCGCAGCACTGCTCGAATGGCGAACCCTGGCCCGCCATTCCACCGACTGCCCGACTCGAATACCCGCCACGATCCGTCCATTCCCAGTGTCGAGTGCAGGACCACTGAGGGCAGATCGGCTTCGGTTCGACTCAAATCAATCAACAGATGTTTGCCACGGGACCGCACGCTCGGGACAAACCAGCCCGCCAACGACGCAGTGGCGTGAGCCGGAACGCGCAGGTCGGCGCCGGTGAGCACGTGCCCCGCCAAAACGTCGCGCAGACCTCTTGCCTGGCGCCAGATCGTGTCTCCCTCGGGCATAGCTAGACGTTACTCGTCGCGGTCCAGCACCCAACTGCTGATCAGAGGAACGTGAGGCCGGTCTCACGCTCGGAGTAGTCCCACAGTTCTGCACCAATCCCCGGTGCCGTCACGTACGAGGCGATCGCAGCCGGGGCGGGGTAGCCATTGATCTCGCCCTTGCCGTCTGGCCCGTAGTATCCGCCACCTTCGACGTTCGCGGTGGCGGCGTAGAGCGTCGGCAGCGCCCCCTGGCTCGCGGACATGTAGTCCATACCCTCGATCATGTTCGGGTCGTCGTAACGAAGAAGTTCGGTCTTGCTGACTCCGGGATGTGCTCCGAGGGACAACACGTTGGACTCGGCGGCAATAATCTTGCGCTGCAACTCCAACACAAAGATGAGATCAGCTGCTTTGCTTTGGCTGTATTCGCGTCGCTTGTCGAACGGCTTCTCCAGTTTCAGGTTGTCGAAGTCAATCTTCCCGCCACGATGCAGGATGCTGCTGAGCGTGACGACCCGACTGTTCTCGGTCCCAGCCAGTAGCCCGAAGAGGCGCGCGGTGAGGGCGAAGTGTCCGAGGTAGTTGATCCCGAACTGGGTCTCGAATCCGTCGACCGTTGTACCGGGTGGTGGAAACATCACCCCAGCATTGTTGATCAGTACATCGAGACGGTCATGCGTCGCGACGAAGCTCTGCGCGAACTCCTTTACGGACTCAAGGCTTGCGAGATCCACGATCCCCGGCTCGACGTCCGCCCACGGGACAACTGCCTCGATCTCGACAATTGCGTTGGCGATTCGGTCCTCATCGCGTCCCGCCATCACTACCCGCGCACCTTGTTTGGCGAGTTCCAGTGCGGTCTGGAAACCAAGGCCCGTGTTCGCTCCGGTTACGAGGAATACTCGACCCTGTTGGTTGCCAATATCGTCCGCAGTCCACGCCATGAGCCCGTCCATTCCAGATAGAGGTGTGTGGGCAACGTAGGCCGTTCTCCCACTACCTGCACCCTACCGAGAGCAGATCACGGCTCCGGCGAGAACCCAATCGCTACGAGTTCCCGTTCCCATTCCCATTCAATTCCTCGTTACGAGCCAGCGCAGCACCTTCAGCGGATTCCTCGAACTCCGGAGTATCGAATACTTCGTCGCTCAGCGGGCTGGGGCCGTACGGATCACGAGCAACCCCTGGTTCGCCTGTCTGCGCATCGAACTCAATAGCTGCCGGGCTGATACTGCGAACGGTCACGAGCGGATCGGTCGATTCGTACTCCGGCAGGTTTGGCTCGATATCGTTGGATAGCCCAGCCAAAGTCGCTGTCGCGTCCCTCGCCTCTCTCATCGGAGGCACGTTGCGATCAGCAACGGGGCCACCGATACCGTCAACACCGGCCACGATCTCGAAGTACTGCGGTGTCTTCGCCACCTCATACCGGAACGCTCGGGTTAGCGAGACGCATGCCAAGACCAGGACGATCGATATGGGCACAGCGGTAATGATCGACGCGGTCTGCAGCGCAAGGAGCGCCGCGCTTCCACCTGCAATCAGGAGTACCGCGGCGGTGATCCCTTCGAGCACAGACCAGTAGACGCGAGTGATGCGCGGAGTATTTGTTCGACCACCATTGGCCAACATGTCGATGACCAGCGAGCCCGAGTCTGACGAGGTAATGAAGAACATGCCGATCACCAGAATCGCTAAGACAGACGTGATCGACGACAGGGGCAGCCCCTCGAGGAGAAGGAACAGCGACGTGTTCGTGTCGACGGTACCGTCAGCACCGACCATGTCACCCACCTCAATTTGCCGGAGCAGCGCCGAGTCACCGAAGACGGTGAACCAAACGGACGCAACCAGCGTCGGCGCAAGCAGCACACCAAACACGAACTGACGGATCGTGCGACCGCGCGAGATCCTCGCGATGAACATGCCGACGAATGGGGCCCAGCTCATCCACCAGCCCCAGTAGAAGATCGTCCAGTTGCCTAGCCACGGGTCATTGATCGGATCGGCGTTGTCGAACGGAGCCATCCTCAGCATGTATTCGGGCAGGATCGACAGGTAGCCGCCGAGGTTGCCGACCCATGCCTGCAACAGGAAGACGGTCGGGCCGAGAAGCAGGACGAAGAGTAGAAGCGTCGCGGCCAGTCCCATATTGATGTTGGACAGCCACTTCAGCCCTTTATCGACGCCGGAGACGACCGAGAACGTGGCGATTCCGGTGATGACAACGATGATGCCGAGGATGCCCCAGTTACTGGAGTCTTCAACCCAGCCAAGCTGCACAAGACCAGCCAAGATCTGCTGCACGCCGAGTCCCAGCGAGGTCGCAACTCCGAATAGCGTGCCAACGATCGCGGTCGCGTCAACTGCGTGTCCGATGGGGCCTTCAACTCGCTTGCGGCCTAGGAGCGGCTCAAGCAACCACCGAATGGACAGCGGGCGCCCACGTCGGTACGTCATGTAGGCAAGTCCGAGTCCTACGACGACGTAGATCGCCCAGGCACTGAGGCCCCAGTGGAACATCGTGAGTTCCATAGCTTGGTCAGCGGCGGCGACACCTTCGGCTGTCTGCCCGCCGATACTCGGCGGATTGATGTAGTGGTTAAGCGGTTCTGCAACTCCCCAGAAGACCAGCCCGATTCCCATTCCGGCGCTGAAGAGCATGGCGAACCAGGGAACGATGCCGAACTCCGGCAGCTCATCGTCTCGACCGAGTCGAATGTTGCCGATCCGGCTCAGCCCGCAGTAGAAGGCGAAGACCACAAAGATGGCGACGACGAGGATGTACCACCAGCCGATGTACTCGACGACGACGGCGTTGATGTCGCCGAAGATGCGCTGACTATCGGATGCAGCAAAGACGCTGAACCCAATCAGCGCGAAGATGATAATCGTTGCAGGGATGAATACCGGCTTGTTGATGCCGGCCCAGACTCCGACCCGTTCGGTCGAGTCTCCCGTCTTATCTGCCTCGACCATCGTCTCGGGCTTCGGTGAATCGTTCACAACAAGCGTCCTGCTTCCCAGCTACCGACAGTGATCTACCCGTCGACGCTATGTGCCCAGTGAGCAGTGTTCCTGTTGGATAGAGATTGCTTGCACTGTCCTTACATAGCCAGTCGCCAGTCGCCCACCTGACATTTGCAGATTTACAGCTTGGCAGCGGCGATTGCTTCGGCTAATCCGTCTGGATCGGCGACGCTGACCCACAAAGACGAATGGTCACGCAAACCAACAACTTTTGGCACCCGTTCGATGAACTCAATGCTCAACCCGCGCCGGTGGTTTGTCCCGAAGGTGACGCCGTCACCGGTCAAAGCCAACCGCAGGCCCACTGCCTTAAACCACTTGTGCGGACCCGTGACGAGGGTGCGATCGATATTCGCAATCGGTGTCTCGACCGATACGCGTCCGAACTTTGCTTTGAGGGTTCCGTCGTCGGTTAGTTCGACACCATCAGTGTCCTTCACCCCGAGCGCAACAAACATTGGCGTCCAGTGGCGGTCCATGTCGTACGGAAAGAACTGCATGAGACCAGTGTGCCAGTCACCAGCGGCGCGCGCGGCCGCCAAGGCTCAGACCTGCAGCGCTCTTCCATCAGGCGAATGGCTCCGCGCTTGCGTAGTCTAGCGAGGCGCAATAGGGCGCAGCAGATACGGGATCTTGGCTGAATCTCGCCAATGTAAGGAGGGAATAGTGGGATGAAGATCGTGTCTCGCTATGGCTTAGCCCTCGGCGTTTTGTTCACCGCCTACGTCCTGCAAGCAAGCTCACTGCCCGTGATCAGCGTCCTCGTTGATGCCCTCTTCATCCTTCTGCTCGTCGTCGTCATCTTGGATCCCGAGTCACCAAGGTGGAGCCGCGTCGCCGGGGCGTGTCTGGTGACGGCCTCAGCTGCGTCAACAGTTGCCTACAACGTCTTACAACAGCCGATGCTTGGCACCGCCAGCACGACCCTAAACGCTTCGGTTCTCGCACTGGCGATCTTCCTCGTAGTGCGGCGCATCTCGATGCAAGAAGCAATGGTGACCCTGTCAACCGTGATGGGGGCGGTATTGGCGTACGCCCTCTTGGCCTTCGTATTCGCCAACATCTACAACGCGATGGACCTCGCCACCTCGGGCGGGTTCTTCACCCAAACACCTGTCGACCAGGGTGATTACAGCTACTTCTCCTTCATGACCATCACTACCGTCGGGTTCGGCGACCTCTCACCTGCCAGCGACCTAGCGAAGCGCGTCGTCGTGGTTCAGGCATTCATCGGCCAAATATTCTTGGTGGTCCTGGTGGCGCGGCTAGTCTCGTTATGGGGCAGCGGGATGTCCAATGCCATCGCCAAGAACCCGGATCCGACGGATCGAACAGATTAGTCACGGATCTGGTGGAATGTGTGGGCGCAGAGGGACTCGAACCCCCGGCCCCCTCCTTGTAAGACGCTTCCCATCCATCCTGCCCTGTTGTCTCCGGTGCTGTATTGTTACGTTCTATGAGGGAAATCGGCACTTTCGGCACTCGGTCCCGTTGGACCGTTTCGCGGGATTCCCGCCGTCGTGACTCCCACGTGACTCCCAGCAAGGATGAGGACAATGGCAAATAAGGTCAAAGACCGTCGTGACGGCACCGGCTCGATCTTCCAAGAGAAGGACGGACACTGGCGCGCGCAGATCCGATACTTCGACCACTTCAAAGGGAAATCGGTCACGGTCCGGCGACGGGCCAAGAACCGGGACGAGGCACGCGCCAAGCTCAAGGATCTGCTGACCGAGACTCAAACTGCTCGACCCGTCACGACAGATACGACCGTTGCCGCCTTCTTGGACACCTACGCCACCAACACTCTCCCGAATCGTGGAGTCAGTGCGGCAAGCGTCGCGATCGCCAATACCCTCATCGTCAACCCGCTCAAGCCCACACTGGGCGAAGTGACGTTGCGGGACTTCTCACCGGCTGTGGCTGAACAGTGGCTAGCTCGACTCCACAAGGCCAAGCGACTACCCCGCAACGACGACGATGTTCCTGCCCCACTAGCGGGGGCAACGTTGCGTAAGGCGTTCTATGTCCTCAAGATCGCGCTGGACGTTGCGGTGCGAGATAAGCACATTCCCGCCAACCCGCTCATCGACCTCGTGCCACCGCGAGCGGGGAAAACGCCAGTGCCCTCAACCAGCGCTGCCGACTTCGACGACGTGATTGTTCCCGCTGTTGCCGGAACCCGTATCGAATCGCTTGTGATCGTCGTTGGCCTGACCGGGTGCCGACTAGGTGAAGCCCTCGGCTTGCGCTGGACTGATGTAGACCTCACCCGAGCGACTGCGACGTTCACCCGCTCATCGGCAACGACAGACCGAACTAAGGGTGGCGATCCTCGGACTGTGCCCCTGGTGCCCGAAGTCGTCGCGGCCCTCAAGCTCCGTCGTAAGGCCCAGCGCGTAGACAAGATCGCGATGGGATCCGGCTGGCAAGACACTCAAGGTCTCATCTTCACTACGGCCGAGGGCAACCCGATCGACGATCACAACGAGCGCAAAGTCTTTGTGCGGATCCTGGCAAATAAGGGACTCAACACCGCCCGGCCCTTCCATTCGCTGCGGCATGGTCTGGCAACGCGACTGCTACAACGTGACGTTCCGATGCACGTCGTGAGCGCCATCCTCGGACACTCTTCGATCAAGCTCACAGTGGACACATATGGACACGTCGAGCCCGTCATGCACGCCGCCGCGATGGCGAAGGCACTCGGCAAGTAGAGCACCGAAAATCCGTCGCTAAAGCTCCACAAAACCCCAGCCAGCCGGGGGTAGTATTCGACATAACAGAACGACACGAGAGGCGTACGGGTTAGCCCGTCGGAGGTTCACGACCTCGCGCTTTACGGAAAGTGAACTAGCCACGAGGAGGGGCCGCCGGACTATCGGCGGTCACCCGCTAGTGCCGACGCTCGCAACGAGTGTCGGAGGCACGACGGCAACCCCAACCCAACCCAACCGGAAAACGGCAGGCCGCCAAAACGGTCCATTTTGTCGTGCCAACTTTCCGGCAGCCGCCCCGAAGTGCGGAGGGTTCCAACGCTACGGAGTGCGCCATGAAACCGATCCCCGATCCCCGACAAACACCAACACTGACAGTCGTTGAGGCGGGCCAGTATCTCGGCCTTGGCCGCGACTCGTCCTACAAAGCCGTGAACAGGGGAGAGATACCCATAATCCGAATCGGGCGCCGCATCGTCGTGCCGACCGCGCAACTGCTCGCCATGCTGGGGATCAGTGATGCTGCGTGAAGACCACCGCAAATGACTGTGCCCCCGGTCATCACACCGAGGGCGAAAAAAACAGTCAGATGGTCACCACGACCGAGGCGATCATAACCCGAAAAGCCGACAGGCTCGCGGATCTTGAGACCACCGTGGACGAGGCAAAGCTGGACATGGCCCGAGCCTTTGTGACAATCGGTGCAGCACTCGCGATGATCCGCCAAGACCAGTTGGTCCCGAACTTCGACACCTACGTTGAAGAGCGTTTCGGAATCAGCCGCCGTCACGCCAACCGATGCATCGCGGCACTCGAGATCATCGAGGCGTTGGGACCAGATGGCCCCGCAATCACCACGGAATCGCAAGCCCGTGTCCTGTCGGGTCTGAGTCCTGACGATGCTCGCGAAGTCGTCGAGGGTGCCCTCGCTTTAACGGATGGCACGCTAACGGCCTCCGCGCTCAGGTCCGTTCGTTCGGAACTTCTGCCGGTGCCTGCCGATACCCGACCTGCCGAACCCACTGCTCGCCAACGTGTCGCACGCCTGGTGCGGTCCATCGAAGCCGCACAGGACAACGTTACGTATCTCTGGATGGACGACGTGTGTATTCACGATCACGAGCGGGAGCTGTTCCAAAGTTTCGCCGACGATCTCGCCGGTTGGCTGACCGAGGTCGAGGTCTCCTATGAGTAGTCCACAGTGGGACGTGAGCAACGATTACGCCGAGGACCTGACGGCAGGAAATATCTTGTCGATTCTCGGTGCCCGCGATGATGAGCACTTCGCGGTATTCACTGACGGTTCCTTCGTCCAACCCATCGCAAAAGGGGCGATAGATCAGACGATCGCGGAGCACCGCGACGGTAATAACGTCTGGTTCGCCGTCAACCCGACATCGGCTCGAGGACGCGGGAACAAGGGGAAAGCGGAGCAGACCACGAGGTTGCTGGCGGCAACATGCGACCTCGACGCGAAGGCCGGAGGACTCGACACGTTCGAGAAGTGCGACGCCGTTATCGCTGACCTCGCCAATATCCTCGAAACGAATCCGAGCGTCATCATTCACACCGGCCACGGACTCCAACCGCTGTGGCCACTAGAGGGCACCGAGGAGCTAACGCTCGCGGATCAGCAAGCCCTTATCCGTCGATTCGGTGACCTCGTCAAGCGCGTCGCAAAGGGCCACGGCGGCAGGGTTGATTCAACATTCAATCTCGACCGACTGCACCGGGCACCGGAGACCACGAACACGAAGCCCGGTCAGGTCCCGGTCTCGACTCGCGCCGAGTACACCGAAGCGCACCCGCTCAGTCTGGCCCGACTGCGGGAAGCGTTGGATGAGTACGTTCCCGAGATCGAGGGCCCCACCGACACCGGACCGGGCTCGCTGAAACATGAGTGGACCTACGCCGAGAAGACGTGCCCCTACGTCCTGGCCATGATTCGCGGATGGCCCACCGACGAACCGCAGTCGAGTCGTCATGCGTGGCTCGGTCAACACGCTGTTCGCCTGACTGCTGCGGTTCGTCTTGGCTGTATTAACGAAGCCGACTTCAAAACCGCCCAGACGGTGCTGACGCTGCGATTCCTCGAACTCCTGGCACGCCCCGAAGCCCGCAAGCCTGAGCCGAAACATGAGATCGCCGCATGGTTCCGCGACGCCATCGGGATTATCGAAAAGAAGTCAGACGATCAGACACGCAAAGAGCTCGGCAACCACACTCACACCGAACCAACCCCCGACGTCATCTTCGAGGCGACCCCGGAGCTGGCGTACATAAAGGCTCTCGCGCGGGCGCAAATGATGAGCCCTAGCGCGGTCCTGGTGAGCGCGCTCGCGATCGCTCTGGCCGCCACCCGATACGACGTCGCGATTTCGCCGTTCATCGGTAAGCGTGCATCGCTGAACTTCTACGCGGGCATCGTCGGCGTGTCTGGCGGGGGCAAAACAGGGTCCGTAGGCGTCGCGAAGGGAATGTTTGGTGACCGCGAACTCGTGGCGATCCTGAACCCCTCGAGCGGCGAAGGTATCCCCGCGATGTTCCGCGAGCGTCGGCCCGTCGCTGAAATGAAAGACGCGCCCGAGGGCACAGATCCTATGCGCTGGACCCGGCATAACGTGCTCTCCGTCGTTGATGAAATCTCGACGCTGGCGGCCCAGTCGGACAGGAGCGGGTCAACACTGGGATCGACGCTGCGCTCGGCATGGTCCGGCTCGGGACTGTCGAATCATGCCGCCGATCCCACCCGGCAACGCAACCTGCCCGAAGATCAGTACCGATATTGCATGGTCGCTGGAATCCAATACGCCACCGCGAACACCTTGCTGCGCGACGCGGGCGCTGGCACGCCTCAACGGTTCCTGTGGGCACCGGCAACCGATCCGGGGGCGGATATGAACGCCCCCGATCCTGGCGCGTCTCCGTTCCTGTCATGGACTCCGCCGCATGGCATCGGCAAGCTCGAAATCACCTATCCCGAGCACGTTCGCCCGATGGTTCGCGACGCCCGTAGGCGACGACTCCTCGACGAGCCCGACGCTCCTGATGGTCACATGATCCTCGTGCGACTCAAGGTCGCTGCGGCGCTGGCAATCCTGCACTCGAGCACCGTCGTTACTGACCCGCTGTGGATGGTCTCCGGTCTACTCGTTGCCGACTCGGAACGACTGCTCGCGGAGATGCAAAGCCACGGCCGAAAAGAGTCAGACAGGACCGCCGCTGCGCGTGGGCGATCGTCTGCGATCAGCGACAGCGCCAAGACCGATCACACGGTGGAGCGGGTCAAGAACCAAGTAACCAAGAAGGTCCGCGATAGCGGCACCGGCATCCGGCGCAAAGAGATCCGAGAAGCCATCGCTCACCGAGACCGCGAACACCTGAACGCAGCGATCGAGGCCGCGATCTCTGGCGGCTACATCGCCGAGGACCAGCGCCCGAAAGTCGGACAACCCAACGCGAAACCGGCGCTGTGGTACGTCGCTGGGAGGACCAAGATATGAGCCGCCGCGTAGATCACTCATCGGCACTGGGGTACGGGGGTACGAGTACCCCCCTGGGGGTGGCGCGGTACATGCGTAAAACGACTAGTCGATCTTCTATATATATCCCTCGTGAGCGTGAATCCGACTATCTGACTTTTTCGGAAATCGTTACCGGCTCAGGGGGTACACCGTACCCCCGTACCCCCCTATCTCGGTCAGACCCTTTGTTTTGCGGTGGCAATACACCACCGTCCGAGGTGCCGCGAAACGACGACACAAACCAACCGAAAGGACCCAATGAGCAATCAACCGAACTGGACTGACGACGAGCTCGACCTGCTGAACGCGATCCGCGCTGGCAAGACCGTTGTCGTCAATATGCGCAAGAAGGGCCACCCCCGATTCTGGGCATGGGCGAAGGCCAACGACCTGGCCGTCCGCATCGACCGCAAAAGCAAATGGGGAAACCCCTACACCATCGGCACCGACGGAGACCGAGACGAAGTGCTGCGCAAGTACGGCGTCCACCTGTGGCACACGCCGCGCCTAGTCGTTGATGCCCGCGCTCTGCGGGGCAAAGCACTGGGCTGTTGGTGCAAGCCCGACGGATGCCACGGCGACACACTCGCTCGACTCAGCGAAGTCGACGACCAGTGAGACCAAGCACCGCCCCGACGTGGCCCCGACACAAAGCTAAAGCCCGCAAAGCCCGACGCATGACCAGCAGGAAGGAGACCAAATGGACAAGCGACCCGCGTTCCGATGCGAAGCCGACCAGTGCCCAAACCTGGGCTTATGGCCAATAGCCACCGGGCACCGATGCCCAGATCACGCCACCGACGAAAGGACACCACGATGACATCTGACGCAGAACTAGCTCGACTCAAGGCGGAGTGGGATCGCACCCGCCCCCGCACCCGGCAGGAGATCAAGGGACTGACATCTCAACGTCTCCTCGCCCTCGTCGAATCGCCAGACCCGCGATTCCCGAGCCTTTACGCCGGGGACTACCGCGATGATCCATCGACCGGACAGACGTACGGCAGGCCGGACCAAATCTACAAAGACGATCTTGCCGGAATGTCGTCAGACCAGATCAACGCCGCTCGCTTGGCTGGACAGTTGGACGACGTACAGGCGGGCAAAGTTCGACCGCCCGATCTAGGCGGCGATGCCGCATGAGTCGCGACGAGATCGTCGGCAGAGCGGTGGCCCTGGATGAATACAT
>Ga0209390_10001622_pt1 | contig 42648 bp, 21 predicted proteins | sample BON01_FD_187212 | JGI IMG/M metagenome (GOLD analysis project Ga0209390, IMG submission 187212) | Freshwater microbial communities from Lake Bonney liftoff mats and glacier meltwater in Antarctica - BON-01 (SPAdes) (version 2) | ecosystem: Environmental > Aquatic > Freshwater > Ice > Glacier...
GCTTCCCCTGAAACAACAAACACCAGGCCCGCACCATCTACGTGGTCGCCCGCGGCAACGCGCGCCAGGCCCTCACCGCCCAGCAGCGCGTCCACAACGTCATGACCCAGGAGCTCTTCGCCCCCCTGCGCCTGTCGCTCGGCGACGCGCTCGCCGCGTCCGCTGGCGCCGCCGACGCGCCGCCGGCCGAGCGCGAGGCGGCCGCGCTGCAGGCGCTGCGCGCGCGCGTGCGCGTCGTCGAGGGCGACCTCGAGCGCGAGGCGCTGGGCCTGTGCCCGGACGACGCGCGCGCCGTCCTCGCCGACGTCACCGTGGTCCTGCACTGCGCCGCGCGCATCGCCCTCGAGGAGAACATCCAGTCGACGCTGCGCGCAAACTACTACGGCACGCGCGAGCTGCTGCGGCTGGCGGGCGGCATGGCGGCGCTCAAGGCCTTTGTGCACGTCTCCACCGCCTACGTCAACATCAACCGCGCGCCCTTTCCCGCGACGGTCGGGGAGCGGGTGTACCGCCTGGACATGCCGTGGCTGGAGCAGGAGCAGCAGAGGCGGGCGCAGCAGGGGCAGAGGCAGCAGGAGCAGCATGAGCAGGAGCAGGCGCGCGGCGGCGGCCTGCGGGCGAGGGCCGAGGCCGACGGCGGCGGCGGGCCGCCGGCGGAGGCGCGCACGACGCGCGCGCGCGCGGCGGCGCATGCCAAGGCGCCGCGCCCCCTGCAGGTGCTGCGCCCGACGGCGTCGGCCGACGCCATCGCCGGCATGGCGGCCCCGGCCGCGCCCGACTCGCCCGGCGCCTGCTCGTCGTCGTCCTCGACCTCGGCGGCCGCGGGCCCCGCCGCCAGCTTTGCTTCCGGCGGCGCGAGCGCCGCGCGCCGGCTGGCCTCGCTCCTGTGGAGCAACGGCGCGGTCGGGCGCGGGGCCGCCGCCGCGCGCGCCGCGGACGCCGCCGCCGCCGCGGCCGAGGAGAACGGCGACGGCGAGGCGTCACGCGCCGAGTGGGAGCGAGAGGAGCAGCAGCGGCAGCAGGCGACCTTGGCCGCGGCGGCCGCCAGCGACGCCGACGCCAGCGCCGACGCCGACGACGCCGACGACGCCGACGCGCCGCCGCAAGACCCCGCCGCGCTGCTGCGCGACACGCAGCACAGCGACCTGGCCGCGCGCCTGATGGCGTGTGCGGACCCGGCCGAGGCCCAGGAGCTCGTGCTCTCGTGGACCAAGCGCCTCGGCTTCCCCTCGACCTACTGCTTCGGCAAGCACCTGGCCGAGCGCATGGTCGTCGGCTGGCCCGGCTTCCCGGCCAGCCCCGGCGCCCGGCTCGCCGTCGTGCGGCCGTCGCTGATTCACGCCTGCAGCGGCGCCGACCCTTCCGGGCCGCCCGCCGGGTTTGTGAGCAACTTTGGCGGCCCGGCCGGCTTCACGCTGAGCTACGCGCTCGGGTTCTTCCAGGCGCCCGCGGGCGTCGCGTACCACGGCGGGTGCGTGCTGGACGCCATCCCCGTGGACGTGGTCACGTCGATGGTGCTGGCGGCGGCGGCCGCGGCTTCGGCCGAGGGCCGCTTGGCGGCGGCGGCGGCGGCCTCGGCCCCGACGGCCCGCGGCGGCGGCGGCGCGGGCCGGCAGCAGCAGCAGTGCGCCGCCGCCGCCGCCGCGCCCGCGGCGCCGATGCCCCGCCCGCACATCTACCACGCCGCCTCCTCCACCAGCCACCCGCTCACGGCCGCCGCCCTGTTCCGCACGCTCGCGCGCTTCTACCGCGCGCACCCGCCGCCCGTGCGCCTGCCCTTCACGTCCTACCCCGTCCTGCGCGACGACCACCGGCCGCACATGCCGACCGTGGGCCTGTGGCGCGGGGTGGCCCGGCTCAAGCTGCGCGCCCTGTGCTGGGCGATGCGCTGGGCGGGGCGCGAGCGCGAGGCCAAGGGGCTGGAGCGCGGGTTCCGCGGGTGGGAGGTGCACAACAGCGGCAAGTACGACCGCTCGCTCGCGTTCAGCACGGACGGCGCGCGCGCGCTGGCGGGCCGCCTGGCGCCGGAGGAGCGCTGCCACTTCACGCTGCTCTGGCACCCGAGCGTGATGCCGTGGGAGTCGTTCTTTGCGTCCTACATGGCGCACAGCTACCGCACGGTGTGGAAGCGCGACCACCGCACGGGAAAAAAGGTGGCGGCGGCGGCAGGCGGCGGCGGCGCGGCGGCGGCCGTTGCCGCCGTCGCGCCCGCCCCGGCGACGGCGCCTGTCGGGCCAGGGCCGGTGCCGGCCACGCCGCTGCCGTCCGCCGTCGCCGTCGCCGCGCGCGCGCAGGTGTCGGCCGCCGCCAGCAAGGCGGGCGGCGCCAAGTCGGACTGGCGCAAGGCCGCCTGCGGCGCCGGCGCGGCGCCCGTCGCGGTCGTGCCGAGCGCCGGGCCCGTCACGCGCTCGCGCGCCGTCGCGGCGATGTGATTGGTATGATCACACAGACAGAGAGAGAGAGAGAGGAAGAGGCGAGCGTGAAGGAGACTGCGCTCGGAGCGCGCTGCCCCGCCGGCTCGTCTGCGTCGCGTCTTGCGCGCCCCGCCGACGCCCACCCATTCCGTCGTCTCCGTATTTCAATCCTACCCCGCCCGAAGCCCGAAACCCCGAAACATCAAGCCGAGAGCCGCATGTCCATACAGAGCAATCGCCCCCCCCTGGTTCGTGCTCCTTCCCCCCCTTACTCCCCCCCCCGCAGCAGCAGCACACAGCCATTCCCTTGACCTGGGTTCGACCTCCTTTCTCCCCTCCCAAACAGAAGGACGAGACGGGCGGCTGCGTTCCCCGCGGCTTTCCTCTCGGCGGCGGCGGCCCTCTCTACGGCCGCCCCGTCTGCTCGTGCGCCGTGGGCCGCATCGCTCGCTCGCTCCTCCACCCCCGCTCCCCATAGAAAAAAAATTAGTGTTTCGCCGCAGTCCCTTTGATCTCTCGCATTGATTCCATCAGACACACCTACACGACCTTCGCTCTGTTTGTATACACAACAGCTCCCAGAGACCACCGGCGTCGCGAAAAGGGAAGGGACTCGACTGGGCGGATTCAAAGCTCTCCTCTTCTTGTCTCTTTGGCGGACGCGCCCTCGCGACACACCGGCCCCACACATGGCCACGGCGCTCGGGTCGTCGACCCATCGCGTGTGAGATCACTCGGGGGACGCGTTCGGTCGGCGCTTTTGGAGAGAGAGAGAGGCGCAATCAAAGACTTGCAAGTTGCTGATCCGAGCTCTGTCGGACGCAAACATGGACGTCGACGACTACGACGACGACGGCGCAGCCTACGGCTTTGGCGATGCTGCTGATGCCGCAGGCGAGGCTGCCGGCGACGGCCTCGACGGACGGCCGCCGCTGCTCACTTTCGGCGGCGGCGGCTTTGGCGGCCAGCAGGCCAACCCCGGCGACGATGACGACGACAACAACGCCGCCGCCGCGGCTGCCGCCGCCACGCTGCTCGGCCAGCAGCTGAGCCCCGAGGCCTTGGCCGCCGCCGACCGGGCGCACCCGCTCGAGGACCGCCTCGCGCTCGTGCTGTCGGGCCTGATGGGCGACGAGGCGCCGGCCGCCGACGCCGTCGCCGCCTTCAGCGACGCCGCCGCCGGGCGCGCGGCGCGCCTGCGCGGCGACGCGGCCGCGCAGTTGCACCGCGCGGCCACGCACCTGCACCTGCGGCGCGCGGCAGACGACCACGAGGCGCAGGCGGCCACGTGGCGCCTGCTGGGACACCTGTACTGCGGCGGGGACCAGCCCGCGGGCCTGGGCGGGCCGCGCGCGCCGGGCGCCGGCGGCCGCCGCACGCTCAGGCAGCTCCTGCGCGAGGTCGTCAACGGGGACGCGGGCCTGGCGCGCCTGGCGCACGTGGTGGCGTGGCTCGAGGCGCAGGCGGCGGCCCGCCTAGACGCGTCGTCGTTGGGCGGCGGCGGCGGTGGACTTGGCGGCGGCGGCGGGCTGCCGGGCGGCGGCGACGACGGCGCGGGCGGCGGCGGCGGCGTCATCGCCGGGGGCGTGCTGGCGCCGGGCGAGGGGGTCTGGCGCGAGACGGCGCTCGGGTCGCGTCCCGCGCGCGCCGCGGCCGGGACGGCGGCGGCCCTGCCGGCCGGCACCGCGGCGGCGGCGGCGGCGGCCATCGAGGCGGCCGGGGGCGCGGCGGCAGCAGCAGCGGCAGGCGGGGGCGCCTCCTCCCCCTCGCGCCAAGACGACAACAACAGCGCCGCCGCCGCCGCGACGGCCGCCGCCATGGCCGCGGCGGCCGCGGCCCTGCCGCTCCCCTCGCCCGAGCTCGATCCGGACGGCCCCACGCGCGGCGCCTCGGCCCTGGCCCCGGGAGACGACGCGGCCGAGGAGCGCGTCGCCGCCCTGCTGTGGCGCCTCGTGCGCGCGGGGCGCCTCGCCGACGCGCGGCGCCTTTGTCGGCAGTGCGGGCAGCACTGGCGCGCCGCCGCGCTGTCGGGCGCGGGCGGCGACTACGGCCCGCTGCCCGTCGGCGCGGCCGCGGCCGAGGCCGACCTCTCGCTCGACGACGCGGCCGCGTCCGAGGAGCTCGCGGGCGAGGTGGACGCGGGGGTGGTGGCCGGGCGCGCGCTCTGGAAATGGACGTGCGTCTCGGCGGCCGACGCGGCGGCGGCCGGGGGCGGGGTTGGCGAGTTTGGCGGCGGCGGCGGATTTGGCGGCGGCGGCGGCGGCGGCGGCGCGGGCAGCCGCCGCTTCGAGGCGGCGCTGTACGCGGCCCTGGGCGGGCACGTCGCTCGCATGCTCCCCGTGTGCGCGGGCTCGTGGGAGGACGAGTGCTGGGCCTACTGCCGCGCGTGGCTGGACCTGGCCGCCGACGCTGAGCTGGCGAGGTGCTTTGAGCAGCGGCGGCGGCAGCAGCAGCAGGGGCAGCAGCGGCGGCGGCAGCAGCGGCAGCAGCGGCAGCAGCAGCGGCAGGGCGGAAGTTCGAAGCAGCGGGCCGTCGAGCACGCAGCTGCCTCCCCCGACGGCGACGCAGAAGCCGACGACGACCTGGCCGCGAGCGGTGACGACGACGACGCGCCCGGCGGGTCGATGCTGCTGCTGCTCGGCGCCGCGGACGCGGACGGCGGCGGCGGCGAGCCGGCGACGGCCGCCGCGCTCGACCCGGCCCTCCTGTCGGCGGCGCTGGCGCCCATGGCCCCCGGCTACACGCGCGTCGTGCGCCCGGGCGCCCCGGCCGAGGCGGCCGAGGTGATGCGCGGGGGCTGGCCCCTGGCGCGCCTGCGCCGCGCCGGCGGGCGCCTGCTGGTGCCCGGATCGTTTGGGGAGCTCGGCGCCCTGCTGGCGGCGTCGACGGCGGCGGGCGGCGGCGGCGGCGGCGGCGGCGGCGGCGGCGAGGGCCAGGGCGGCGCCGCCTCGGGCCCGCCCGCGGCCGTCGGGCAGCAGCGCCGCCTGCAGCTGGCGCTGATCGCGGAGCAGTGGGACGCGCTGGTCGTCGGGTCGGCGCGCTGGGCGCTCGAGCAGCAGCCGCCGCCCAAGCCCAAGCTGGCGGCGGCGGCGGCGGCGGCGGGCGTCTCGGGGCGCGCGGCGGCGGCCGCGGCGGCGGCCGCGGCGGCGCGCGACAGCCTGGGAGCGCTGCTGCTCCCGCGCGACCCCGCTGACCCCGCCTTTGCCGCGCTCGCCTTTGCCGCCCACTTTGCTCTGGCCTTGCGCGCCCTGGGCCTCGTGCCTGACCCGGCGCGCGCGGCGGCGGCGGCATCGGCGGCGGCCGCCGGCGACGCCGAGGGCGGGGGCGCGGGCGGCGAGGACGCCGCCGAGGCCGAGGCCGCGCGCCTCCAGCAGGTCCTGTCGCGCGTGCTCGAGGCCTACGCGCTCGCCCTCGCGGGCCGCCGCGAGACGCGCGCCCTCGCGCCCCTGTACGCGTGCCACCTGCGCCGGAGGGCGCGCCTGGCCGTCGTCGGGCGCATCGTCGACGGGGCGACGCAAGGCGGCGGCGGCGGCGGCGGCGGCGGCGACGACGACGAGTGCCGCGCCCTGCACGGTGCGCTGGCGGGCGCGTTAGGCGGGTGGCACCGCCGGCAGGCCGCGCTCGACTTTTTCCTGGACCAGGGCGAGCCGCTGGCCGAGGCGGGCGTGCCGTCCGCGGACGTGCCTGGGTGGGGCGGGCCGGGGGAGGAGGGACAGGGCGAGGACGAGGAGGAGGAGGAGGAGGAGGACGACGGCAGCGGCGGCGCGCGCCGGCCGCGCCTGCGCCCGCCGCGGCGCCCGCCCACTTACCTGCCCTCCAACTACCTGTACGGCGACCTGCGCGCGCAGGAGGCGCGCCTCCTGATGTCGGAGCTCGTGCGCGGCGGCGACGCCGCCCTCAGCCTGGGCGGCGGCGGCGGCGACGACCAGGCGGCCGGCGGCGGCGGCGGCGGCGGCGGCCCCTTGTCGCCCGAGCTCGAGCGCGTCAGGCGCGCCCGCTGGCTCTTTTACGCCTTTTTGGACGCGCGCGACCGCGCCCTCGAGCGGGGCGCGCCCTCGCCGCGCTGGGAGGGCGCCTTCGGCGACGCGCTCGGGCACGCCGTGGAGCTGGGCGCCCAGCTGGCGCTGGCCCCGTCCGTCGGCGGCGGCGGCGGCGGAACGGCGGCAGCGACAGAGGGGGAGGCGGACGACAGGGCGCCGGCGGCAGCGGCCATGCGCGCGCTGGTGCTCGAGGCCGTGCCCGACGGCTTTGGCCCCGCGGTGGCCGCGGCCGCGGCCGAGCTTCCGGACGCCGCCGCGGGCGTGGTCGAGCGCCGCCTGGCCGCGCTCGCGTTCCTGCAGCGGTACGCCGCGCTGGACGGGCGGTACAGGGCGTGCAGGCAGCGGCTGGCGCCGGCCGCCGCCGCCGCCTCCGTCGCCGCCGCGAGGACGACGGCGGCGGGCGGGCGAACGGTTGCGGCGGGCGCGGGCGCGCGCGGCGCCAACCTCGCCGCCGCGGCCCCTCGCCCCCCTCCCTCCCCGGAAGCCGTCGCGGAGGCCGAGGAGCTCGCGCGCGACCTGCTCGCGCTGGCCGGGGCGGACGAGCTGTCGGCGCTCGTGTCGCCGGGCGAGGACGAGGCGTCCGAGGCGCCGACGTCGCTGCGGCTGCTGGTCTCGGCGGCGGCCGCGGCGCCGGCGGCCGCCGCGGGCGGCGCGGCGGGCCTGCGCAGCGCTGTGGCGGCGGCCCTCGGGCGCGCGCTGCGGGACGTCGACGGCGTCTCGGCTCGCGTGCTGCTCCCGGAAGACGCGGCCGCGGAGGACTATGCGCGCGCGGGGGACGCGCCCGGCGGCGGCGGCGGCGGCGGCGGCGGCGGCGGCGCGGCCGACGACGGCGCGGGCGCGCAGCAGCAGCAGCTCTTGCTCCGGGCGGCGGCGGCGGCGAGCCGCGGCGGGCCCGCCGTCGTCGTCGTCGAGCTCGCCTCTTGCGTCGAGGACCTGTCGCGCCCGGACCTCCCCGCACCCGAGTACTCTCGCCGCGCGGGCCGCATGCTCGACTCGTGGCGGGAGATGTGCCGCGCTGCCGCCTGGCTCGTCGGGGGCCCTCGGGCGAGGTACGGCGGCCAAGGCGGCGACGGCGGCGCGGGCGGCGACGGCGGCGCGGGCGGCGACGCAACAGCGGCGGCCCCGGCGCTCCCCCGTCTGGCGCTGCTGTCCATGTCGGCGTCGCTGTCGACGTCGCTGCAGCTCCTGCGCCACCGCTCGGCCGAGAAGCTGCTCACGCGCGCGGCCAAGGTCCTTCGCGCGCTGGCGCTCGCGCCGCGCGCCGCCGCTGCTGCCGCCCCCGCCCCCGCCGCCGGGCCCGCCGCGGCCTCTCCCTCGCCGCTGCCGCCGCCGCTGCTCGCCGTGCTCGTCGAGCTGGCCGCCGACGCGGGCGGCCCCTGCGAGGCCGAGGCCGTCGCCGCGCAGGCCGCCGGACGGGCCCTGCCCCCGGCGCCCGCCATGCTGCCGCTGCTGTCGCGCGAGGCCGCGAGGCAGCTGCTGGGCCTGGTCGCCGACGCGGTCGAGGCCGGAGCGGCGTCTGGATTTTGATTTCGATTTTGATTTCGATTTTGATTTTGTTTTGGGGAGACGGCGGGGGACGCGTCAATTGTTTGTTCCGCCCGTCAGTGTTTTCCTTTCTTGGTAACAACGACCCAGCATTGGAGAGAGATATTGAAACACCCACCCCCACGTCAGCGCCTGGCGAAGAACGACCGCTTCTTCACGCCCCCGGCGGCCGCGCCCCCGGCCCCCCCGGCCGCCGCCGCCTTGCCCTTGGGCGCCCGCCGCTTCTTTCCTGCCTTCTTGCGCTTGGGCTTGGCGCGCTTGCCCGCCGCCGCCTCTGCCTTGGAGGCCGTGATGGCCGCCAGTCCCGTCAGGCGCGCGCCTCGCGCGTCCACAAACACCTTGCGCCCGCCCGGCTCGGTCATCCAGCGGCCCGTCCCGCCGCCCAGAGAGCGGGGCCGCGGCGGCGCCGCCGCCGGCCTGGCGCGTGCGCCGCCGCCGCCGCCGCCCCGGCCGCCCCGCGCGCCCGTCCCCTCCTCCTCCTCCTCGTCGCCCCCTGGTTCCTTGGCCGCCGCAAACTGCCGCTTGTAGTCGACGTAGACGGGCAGGCCCGTGCGCGGGTCCACCCCGCCGCGCTCCTCCAGCACCTCGACCGGCACAAAATCGGGCAGCGCCATCCACCACGGCTCTGTGCCCGCGGCCACGAAGGGCGGCAGCGGCAGCGCGGGCGGCGGCGGCGGCGCGAGCGGGTCGGCGGCGCCGTCGTCGTCGCGGGCAGCGGCGGCGGCGCGACCGGCAGCGCTCGCGAGCCGCTGCTGGCTCGCGCCGTGGCGGCGCTGGCGGCCGCCGCCGCCCATCTCGTCCTCGTCGTCGTCCGTGTTGTCGTCGTCGATGCCCCGCTCGCGCTTGACGCGCACCCCCTGCTGCTGCTGCTGCTGCTGCTGCTGCTGCTGCTGCTGCTGCCGCTGCTGCGGCGGCGACGGGGCCGGCTGCGGCGGCGGCACGGGGCGCATCGCGGGCGCCTTGAAGCCCCCCCCGCCGCCCGCCGCGCCCCCCCCGGCCGGGCCCCGCCTGGCCGCCGCCGGGGCCGCCGCCCTGGGCTGCGGCGGCGGCGCGGGCGGGTCCACCGGCGAGCGCGGGTCCAGGTCGTCCTCGTCGTCCGGGTCGCCCTCTTGGCGGCGGTGGTGGTGGTGGTGCTGCTGCTGCTGCCGCTGAAACGGCGGCGGCAGAGGCGGCGGCGGCTGCAGCAGCGGCGCCGGCGCCGCGGCCGCAGCGGCGCCGCCGTTCCCGCCGCCGGGCGCCCTGCTCGCCAAGGCGGCCGCCTCGCGCTTCTGCCTCAGCACGCGCACCCACTCGGGCTCGAGCGTCGCGTCGACGGCCGGCGGCTTGAACGGCTTGGCGGCGCCGCCGGGCGCCCGCCTCGGCGGGGCCGCCGCCGCCACCGCTGCTGCTGCCGCTGTTGTCGGTTCGGGCTTGATCGGTCTGGCGACGAGCGACCGCGGTGGTCGTGGCGGTGATGGTGGTGGTGGTGGCGGTGCTTCTGCTGCTGCTGTGGGTGGTTGCGGCTCCGAGGGGTCGAGCCAGCTTGGCAGCGGGACGCGGACAGAGGCGGCGGCGGCAGCGGCAGCGGGCGGCAGCGTCGCCGACGCAGACGCTGTTGCTCCCGCTCCGCGCGCGTCCTCCTCCTCCTCCTCCTCCTCCTCCTCCTCCTTCTCCGCCGCCGCACCCGCCTGCTGCTGCTCTTCCATCACCGGTGCGTCGTCCTCCAGGCCCAGCCAGTCGTCCCGGTGCACGCGCCCAAAGAGGGAGGAGGACATGGTGCTGCGGAACAGACGGTTTTCAAAGAAGGAAATTCGACTGGATTGAGGGTTGTGTGCGGGTGCGTGTGTGTGTGTGCGTGCGTCTGAGACTCGAGCTGCGGCGTGTGCGGGCGGGCCTGGCGACGGGAGAGCGAAGGGCGAGCGCTCACTCGTGAAGAGATGGTGGGTCGCGCCGACGGCGGAGCGCCTTTCCGTCAAGCTCGCGGGCGCTGGCCCTTGTCCCTGCGCGCGCTCTCGCGCGCACGTCGACCCACACGACGACCCGTTTCCCCGATCCTTCACATCCTTCACAAGTAAAACCAGAACAACCCCTTTGATCCTCCCTCCCTCTCCCGAGACCGACACTCAAAAACCGAACGCCAGAGAGCAGCAGCAACGATGGCCGACCCCTCGCAGCTCACGGAGGAGCAGATCGCCGAGTTCAAGGAGGCGTTCTCCCTCTTTGACAAGGACGGCGATGGTGAGGTCCTTCCGACAGGGGGGGGCGGGCGAGAGAGGAGGAGGAGGACCTTCTCCTTCCCGCAGGAGAAGGGACCTGCGAGGGATCAAAACCGCGCGCGAGGCTCGAGCTAGTGCGCAGGGAGGGCCACGCTGGCGTGCGCAGGAAGGCGGACGCCGCGCGCGCCGACCTGGACACCTGATCACGCCGCGCCACGCCGCGCCATCAAGCGAGCGCCGCTGACGAGCGACGAGCACGCTCCTCACTCGCCGACGCACGACGCGAGCATCCAACCAAACGCCCCCCCTAAAACACACACAAAACGACAGGGTCCATCTCGACGGCCGAGCTCGGTACCGTCATGCGCAGTGAGTTAATTGGTTGTTGGTTTCTCAGCCAGACCCTGCCGTCGGTGGCTCAGCCGTTCGCGGCCGCCGGACGACGCGGCAGGCACTCGCCGCCCCCCCCCTCCTCCTTCCTCCTCACAAACGCCTTACCCCCTCCCTTCCTTGACACCAAACGACACAGGTCTCGGCCAGAACCCGACGCAGGCCGAGCTGCAGGCCATGATTGAGGAGGTGGACGCGGACGGCAACGGTGAGGGACAGAGAGCGAGAGTAAGCGAGGCCGACGGATGAAGGAGGGCGCCACCGGCCTGCGCCCCCTTTTTCTTTCTTTCTTGGGCTTGCTCCCGCCGTCACGCCTCCCACCCCCTTACTGACAACAACACCGACGCTTTAACCCGACCCTCCACAGGCACCATCGACTTTCCCGAGTTCCTGAGCCTCATGAGCCGCAAGATGTGAGTCGTCGTTTGCCGCGCCCCGTTTGTTGCCCCCATCTGCCGCCTGCGGCGCATCTGCGCTCGCGCCCTCTTGTATCGCCCCGACCCACCGAGCCCGACCAACTCACCCTCTCCGTGTCTCTGCACGCACACGTCCACACCGTCGCAATCAATCGCGCCGCAGGAAGGACGCCGACCACGAGGAGGAGCTGCGCGAGGCGTTCAAGGTGTTTGACAAGGACGGGAACGGCTTTGTGTCCGCGGCCGAGCTCAAGCACGTGATGACCAACCTGGGCGAGAAGCTGTCGGACGAGGAGGTGGACGAGATGATCCGCGAGGCGGACGTGGACGGGGACGGTGCGTTTTCTTGTGTGTGGAGTTGCCTTTTTTTTGTTTTTTTTGTCGCAGCCGCGCGGGGGACGGGGGCGCCCACTCGCTCCCTCGATCTCGCCGCCGCTCTCGCTCACACAAACGACGGAGGACGCCCCTTTTCGCCGACCCTCTCCTCAAAACATTCCACCCTCCACAGGCCAAGTCAACTACGAGGAGTTTGTGCGCATGATGATGGCCAAGTGAGCCCTGCGCGCGGCTCCTCCCCGGAGCTTGCTTTCTCCCTCCCTCTAGCGAAAGAGGGGCGGCGGCGTTCCCTAGCTTTTGGCGCCGCCGCTCGCCTGCCTGCAGTGCCGGCCCCTCTTTCTGTCTGTCGTGTCTGTTTTCCCCGCTATGTGTCTTGACCAAAGTCTCGTCGATCAAACGCATCCCGCATTGGTGTAAATATTTGTGCTGGCTTGGGACTTTTGGGCAAACGAAGGTGCGGGGGGGGCGTTTGGCGGAGGGAGCGAGGGCGGGGCGGGGAGAGAGCGCCGTCGGCGCCGCGCGCGGGCCGTCTCTCCTTCGTCTCGTCCCGCAGCGACGGCCACCCCCAAGCCTGACACGCACAACCAACGCGTGACCCCTCTTGCGCGCGCGCACCTCTCTCTCACTGCAAAGAAGGAGCGGCGAAACAGAGGAAGCGAAAACCTCCTTTCAGATCGCGGGGCAACCTCCTCCGCCAACAACCAGGACCACAACCACAGAGCCAATCAGCATCAAGAAACCAGCATGTCACAGCCGCGCGCCGCCCTCGGCATCCTCCGCGCGCTGCGCTCGGCGGCGAGCGCGTCCACCTGGTCGGCGCCCTCGTCGTCGGCGCCCGCTGCCGCCGCCGCTCCCGCGCGCCTCTCCTTTGCCACCAAGGCGGCGGCCGCGCCCCCTGCCACCAAGGCGGCGGCCGCCCCCCCTCCCGCGACAACGGCGCCCGCGCCCAAGAAGGACTGGTCCGCCGTGGCCATCCCCGCCGAGTCCGCGAAGGTCCCCACCACGGTTGGCGGCGGCCAGGCCTTTGCGAACGACCTGCGCTCAACCAGCGGCCTCGGCCTCGGCGACGGCCTGTCGTCCCACACGGCCAAGTGGCTGCAGGGCGCGGGCCCGGGGCTCAAGTCGCCCATGGACTGGGCGCGCGAGGCCGAGCCCATCGAGGTGCACGCCAACGTGGTCGCGTCGACGGGCGGCGACGACCCCGCGCTTGGCTGCCCGGTCGAGTATATTAATCTCAAGGGCACGACGCGCGACCGGCCCGCGGTGTGCAAGTACACGGGGGCCAAGTACTGGGCGCCGAAGCGGTATTGGGCGGGGTCGCACTAGACGTGAGATGTAATCGTGCGGCGGGCGGTTTGCTTTTTTGGGGCTTTTCGGTCGTGGTCGAGTGGGCTTGCGCGCACGTCCGCGGCGCTCGCGAGACGTCGAGACTTCGCGCCGCACAAATCAGGGCGCCCGCACGCGCATAGACACATCTCGTGTCCACATCCAACATACATACGCCCTCCTCTTCCGCATTGACCCCACACGCGCACAACACTCCCCGAGCCGACCAAAACAGACCACCCTTCTTCCACGGAACCATCGAGAGAGTCTTTTCTGGTTTTTGTTGTCAAGCCCGAAAGCCAACCATGTCCGGCATCCGCCGCTTGATCCCGCTGCTGGATCGCGTGCTGGTCGAGCGCATCGTCGCGCCCACCAAGAGCGCGGGCGGCGTGCTGCTCCCCGAGAGCGCCGTGCCCAAGGTGAGTGAGAGGAAGAGCAGCAGTGAGGTGTGGTGTGTCGCAGGCCCGCGAGCTGCGCCTCCTCCACCGGACGCGCCTGCCAACCACGCATGCGACTGGCGCGCAGGTACTATGTCGGTGTCGACCGGGTCCTACCTTCGGGACAGGCGAGGCGCCCGTTGCTTTGCACGCGCGCGCCCACCCCCCGACCGGGCCGCCGCCTCCTCGCCCTCGTCCGCCGTCGCCGCTCGCTCAAGCGCCCCGCCGCCTTCCCCCCCCCCTTGGAAAAAAAACCCCAGGTGAACGAGGGCGTCGTCCTGGCCGTGGGCCCCGGACGCCGCACCAAGGACGGCGAGCTGTTCCCGCCCAGCGTGAAGGAGGGCGACAAGGTCCTGCTGCCCGAGTACGGCGGCGCCCTCGTCAAGATGGACAACAAGGAGTGAGTTTTGTTTTTTTTCGGTTTTCGGCCGGGGGCGCTTTGATTTTCTTTTCTTTTTTCGGTGTCCCGCGCTCCAGTCTCGTTTGTGCTCACGCAAGCCCGCTCTCCCTCTCTCTTCCGCCCGTCGCACCAACAAACACAGGATGTTCCTCTTCCGGGACGAGGAGATCCTCGGCATCCTCTCGGACTAGAAAATAGCCCTATAGCGACAACTTCCTAGCCGCGGTTGTTATATTTGTTTTGCAAAACGGTTTCGGTCAAACTTTGAACTCTCGCTCTCTCCCGCCGCCCAATCCCGGCGCGAGGGGTCCGCCTCCGGCCGGCGCGCGCGGCGCGCGTGGTTGATAGGGGCGCCAATGGCCTCCGCGTCGCAAAAGCGGCGCGCGGAGGGGCGCGCAGGGGACCGGGGGGCGCGCGGGTCGACAGACGACGCTCTGTCTTGTTCTCTCGGCGAACGGCGAAAACACGCCGCTCCCGAAAACGCTGCCCGCCGCGCAAGAAGAAGGATCAATCTCTTTTACAACAACAACGGCGACCGCGGGTTGTGGGCGTGTGTATATGATGTGTGTGTGTGTGTGAATGTGTGTCAATCCGCGAGCCGAAAGACGGGCCCAAAAGCGAGGGGGTGTCGAAGGGAGAGCAAGCAAGACAAGCAAGGGCCGCCCGAGAGAGAGAGAGCAGCGGGGCGAGAGGGCGGCGCCGACGCCCCCCGCGCCCGAGACCAAAACAAAACGGTACCGCCAACCGCCGCCCTGCCCCCCCGTCGTCCATCCATCACTGGAATCACCACACCCCCACGGTCCCGTCGTAGCTCCCGCTGAACACCGTCCCGTCCTCCCCGCTCGCGAGCACCCGCACCGCGTCCTCGTGCCCGCTGCACTTGCGGTCGCACCGCCACGACCCGTCCAGCCGCCAGAACCGCAGCGTGGCGTCGTAGCTGCCGCTCGCCAGGTGCGTCGGCGTGACGGCAAGCGCCAACACGGCCTCGGTGTGCCCCTCGAGCACGCGCACGCAGTCGTACGTGCGCAGGTCGTAGGCGCGCACGGTCTTGTCCCACGACCCCGAAAACAGGTACCGCCCGCTCGACGCGAGCACGCGCACGTTGTCGTCGTGCCCCTCCAATGTTTTTATGCACTGCCCCGTGGAGGCGTCCCAAACGCGGACCGTGGCGTCGTCCGATCCGCTGGCGACGTGCCTGTCGCCCGCGGCCACGAGGGCGCGCACGGCGGCCGTGTGACCCGTCAGCACGGCGAGGCACTCGAGGGTTGTGGTGGACCAGGCGCGGACGGTGTGGTCGTACGAGGCGCTGAACAGGGCCGGCGCGCCGTGGTTGCGGGTGTCGGCCTCGGGGCCGCCGACGCCGCCGCCGCCGCCGCGGCCGCTGGCGCCGCCGACCCAGGCGCAGCCCGGCCGCACGAGCGTGCGCACGGGGCCCGTGTGGCCGCGCATGACGCCCAGGCAGTGCAGGGAGTCGGCGTCCCAGGCGCGCACGGTGCCGTCGTAGCTGCCCGAGAACAGACGGCCGGCGCCGCCGCCGGCGCCGTTCCCTCCCCCTCCCCCGCCTCCGCCGCTGCAGCAAAGCAGCGCGCGCACCGCGTCCGTGTGCCCCTCGAGCGTCTTGATGCGCTGCATCGACTCCAGGTCGTACGCGCGCACCGTGCAGTCGTACGACCCCGTGAACAGCTTGGTCCCGCCCAAGGCGAGCGACAGCACGGGGCGCGTGTGGTCCTCGAGAACGGTCAGGCACCGGCGCGACTCGGCGTCCCACACGCGGACGGTGCGGTCGGCCGAGGCGCTGTAGAGCCGCCCCCCGCGCGCCTCGACGGCCCACACGATCTCCTCGTGGCCCTGGAGGATGTGGCGCGGCTCGTCCTGCTCCTGCTCCTGCTGCGGGCCGGCGCTGGCGCCGGCGCCCGCGAGGGCGCCGCTGCCGCCGCCGCCGCCCGGCGGCTGCTGCTGCTGCCGGTCGCCGCTGCGGACGCTGCCGAGCGCGGCCGAGCCGGCGTGCGGCGCGCCGAGCGAGGCGGCGCCAGGTATTCCGCCGCCCGCCATGGCGCCCGCTGCTCCGCCTGCGGCCAGCGCTGCAGCCGCCGCCACCGTACCGCTGCCGCCTCCCGCGAGGCCGACCGACGACGAGCCCCCCAAGCCCGCCGCCGCCCCCGAGCTGCCGCCCGCCGCCGCCGCCGCCGCCGCCGCCTCGTCGCCCGCCCCGCCCGGCGCCGGCAGGCCCTTGCGCGCGCCCCCCGGCACCACCTGGATGTCGCGCGAGTTGGCCCAGTCCTGGATCGCGTTGCGCAGCGCGTGGTTGGGCGTCAGCTCCAGGTGCCGCAGCCGCGCGCCCGTGACGGGGCAGGTGCGGTTGCCCTGCTCGAGCCAGCGGCGGATGCATACGCGGTCGTACGTGTGGCCCGTGGCGCACATGACGGGCTCGGCCATGAGCTCCATGGAAATGGGGCAGTAAAAGGAGGCCGGGGCCTGCTGCGGCTGCTGGGGTTGGAGGGAGGAGGACGCGCGGTCGGCAGCGGCGCCGCCGTTGGCGGCGGCGGCGGCGGCGGCGGCCTGGTCGGGCGTCGCGGCGGCGGCGGCGGCCAGCAGGTCGGCGGCGGCGGCGCTCGGGCTGGGCGCGATGCCGGAGGCTGCTGATGTGGGCGCGGGTGACACTAGTGCTGCTGGCGCTGGCGCTGGTGCCGGTGCCGGTGCTGTTACTGCTGCTGCCACCGAGGAGGGGATGGCGGTGGTTGCCGTGCCGTTGGCGTCCGCCGCCGCCGCCGCCGTCGCCGACGACACGCGCGAACCGCTCAGCAGCGACTTTAGGCTCTGGCGCATGCTCTTCATGGTGATTTTGTTGCTGCAGGCGCTGTGAGCAGGAGCAGCGCCTTCGTGTTAGAGCGCGCGCCCGCCAAGGCAGAGAGCGGCGCGTCGCGGGACGAACAGAAAAGAGGGGCCCAAGCCGGCTGTGCTTTTTTGCGATGTCCGCGTTCGTGCGCGTTCGTTCGCGCTCCTCCCGCCCACACTCCTCAACCAGAGGGGTGATTTCTGTGGGCGGGTGACGGCGTTGGCGCTGTGCTTGTGTGTCTCACTCTCAATCTCGTCGGCGGACCGAAAGAAAAATGAGAGCCTTTTTTGGGTGGTTGGGCGAGGCAGGAAGCAATCGCGTGTTGAGCTGTCACTGAGGGTGGGGGGGTGGGGGGGTCATCGTCGTCTTGGGGCATAGGCGATTGGCATACTGGTGTGCGTGTTGTTCGCATAGAGGCCGCGGGTTCGTCGTCTTTTCGGCCTCGGCGGCGGCAGCGGCGGCGGCGGCGTGCGCGCGCAGAGAGGACGGAAAGGCGGGCGATGCTATCGGGCGGCGGACGGACCGCCGCCGCCGCCGCCCGAACGCCGTCCCTCGTCTCCATTTGACCCCCCCCTCCGCATTCGTTCCGCATTCACTCCCTGAACACAAAACCGCTTAACGAGAGAGAGCCGATCCATCACGCGCGCGACGTTCAGCCCGAGTCGATACCTGAAGACAAACGACCCGCACCGCAACAGGAAAGGGAAAGGAAAGGAAAAACAGAGACCGCCGCCGAAGGTCGGTCAAAAAAGGAAGGAGAAAAAGACGCCGCAACCTTTCAAAAAGGCAAAGAAAGATGGGCAAACGCATGGTGCCCAACAACGATCCGGTCAGGCTCGCGCGCATCTTTGACCCGCAAAGCACGCGCGGAGCCCAGGTGGCCCAGCTCGACGCGCAGCAGCGCGAGCGCCGTGAGGCAGAGGCGGCCGCCGCGGGGCGCAAGCAGCAGGAGGACGAGGCGGCGGCGCGCTCGGCCGCGGCCGCCGCCCTGGCCGAGCGCGCGGCGACCCAGGCGCGCGCGCGCGCCGCCGCGCGGCTGGCCAAGGACAACCTGCTCAGCGCGCAGGAGCGCGTCGCGGCGACGCTTCTGGCCTCGCGCGCCGACCAGAGCGACCAGAGCGGCGGCGGGGGCGGCGGGGGCCCCGGTGGCAGCGCCAGCGGCGCCAACAAGCCGCCGCACGGCCCGGTCTCGTCGCTGCGCTCGTTCGCGGGCGAGGACGCGCTGCGCCCGCAGCGCCTGGCGCGCCAGCGCGACGAGCACCGCCGCAACCTGTCCTCGCAGACCGCGCGGCAGCTCGAGGACCAGGGGCGCCAGCGCGCCGCCGAGGAGGGCAAGGCGCGCGAGCACGCGGCGGCGGCGCTGGCCGCGCGCGCGGCGGCCGAGCACGAGGCGGCCGCGCGGCGCGCGAGCGCGCTCGCCGCCGCGCGCCTCAACACGTCGCTGTCGGCGGAGCGCGCCGAGGCGGCGCGCCGAAAGGCCGCCCAGTCGGACGCCCAGGGGCGGGCCGAGGTCTCGGCGGCGCTCCGGTCGCCGCTGCTGCTCGAGCCCCACCCGATCCCCCGCCCGCTGTCGCCCGACGGCGGGCGCGGCCAGCGGGCAGGGGCGCCCTCGGGCAACGGCGGCGGCGGCGGCGGCGGCGGCGGCGGCGGCGGCAGCGACGCCTCGCTCCTTCCCGCCTGGACCCTCTCGTCCGCCCTCGGGCACTCTGCTGCGCCCAGCCCTACCGTTGCCGCCGCCGCCGCCGCCGACGCCGCCGCCGCCGCCGACGTCCCGCCGGCCGACTTTCGCGGCCTGCCCCGCAGCGAGCGCTGCCGCTTTGCCGAGATGCGCCGCGCCGAGCAGGCGGCGTCCGAGGCCGCCGCGCGCGCGGCCGAGGCCAGTCGCGCTGCGCGCGAGGCCGCCGAGTCCCAGGCGCTCTCAGCCCAGCGCGCGCGCGCGGCCCTCGCGGCCGAGCGGCAGCGCCGCCGCGCGGCGGGCGAGATCGCCGCCGCGCAGGTGGCGCAGCGCGCGGCCAAGGCCGCCCGGGACGCGGCGGCGGCGGCCGCCGCGCACGCGCCCGACCGGATCCGGCCCGAGTTCCTGGCGCAGTTTGGCACAAGCCACCGCTGACGGGGAGTCGGGGTTGCTCAAAAGGGGGGGACAGGCGAGGGAGTGAGTGAGAGATGGACTGAAAAAAGGGAGAGACGACAGGCGCGCAGGGATCAATACCCGACAAAGTGAAAAAAAAAACACGCCGGCAAAGCCGACGCGACACCCCCCCACCTCGCTTGCATGATTCTCAGCGACGCCAAAGCCACGCGGACGATCCTTATCAGCCTTTTACACAACGACGACGACCATCACAGGATCCTGCGGTCGTCCTGGCGAAACACAAACAGCGCCCCCTCGGGGCGGGGGCGTCCGCTGGCCGTTGTCGTCGCCAAGGGGCCGAGCGGCAGCGACGCCAGCGGCCGCGGACGCATTATCCTTTGGATTCTCAAGGGTTCGGCGTCGTCGCGATGGCCGCCCAGCACGATGCCGACCCCGTCCACCCCCACGAGAAGCCGCCCGAGGCGTCGGGCGCCAGGGGCGAGGCCGCCGCCTGCTCGGGCGTGCACTCGGGCGTGCCGTCGCCCGGGCCCGGCGGCCGCTCGGGCGCGGGGCCGACGAAGTAGCACGTGGCGTTGCCGTTGTAGCCCCAGCTGAAGGCGCCCGTGAAGGCGTCGAGCTCGGACGGGTACCTGACGATGTCCTCCTTCGAGCACTCGGGCACGCCGCCGCCGGGGCCCTGGAGGAGCTTGCGGGGGGCGGCTGGGGTTTTTGTTTTTTTTGGCGGCGGGTGACAGCGAAGGGCGAGGGGAGTTGCCGTGAGCAATTGGGTTGGCGGACGGGGATGCGAGAGGTCGCGAATGGCCTCGGACCTCAGTGCGGTCCTCTCATCCGCGACACGGAGCGCGGGGCGCGCGAGCGAGACGGGCCACGACCTCGAGCACCGCCTCGCAGGACCGCGGTTGCATGCTGCGACTCTGGCTGTCGACCTCGAGCTGGAAATCCTGATACCAAAAAAAGAATTATCGGCAGGGGAGGCCAGCTGCTTTGTCTACTCACCGGCGGCCACGAGGGCGAGCGCCGCGACGACGACGAAGAAGAGCTTGTTCATTGTTGTCTCTCTGTCGGTTGAAGAGGAGGAGGTCGTGGCGTGTGGCGTGAGAGAGGGAGAGACCCGCAGAGAGTAGCCACCAAACCGAAACGAAAAAGGGGGGATGAGTTCCCGTTTTGTTTCCGCGCGCGCGCTGAAACCGTCGGGCCGATTTGACTGACCAGGTTGAAATGATTAAGGGTGCGTTGTTCCCCGGCGTGATGTGTTGGGACGGAGAGGGGGCGGCGCCCGCGTCTTTCCGCCCCCCACGGCGGGTCTTCTTTCGGCGCCGCCGACGGGGAAACCGCCAACTCAGCGACCTCGCCGGCGTCTCTAGCTCGGGCGCGCGAAGTTTTCTCTCGGGCGTTTGTTCGCGAGTGCCAGAGGCGCTCGCTTGAGTGCGCGACACCTGCTCCCACGCCCCCCCCCCCCTCCTATAGCAAGCCCGCGGGTTCGGGGGGGTTTTTGGGGGGGGGGCGCCTCCATGCCCTGGCTTCTCTCTCCAGAGGCCGACAGGGGCAGAGGGGCGCCGATGGCGGCAGGACGGCGTCGCTCTGTCTCTCGTCGTTCCGCCGCGCCGTGTTTTCGTCCCCCGTTTTCCATTCCTTACAAATTAGATCTAAAACGACAAAGGCGACGCTTGGAAGAGTGCGCGAGGGAGCAAGGGCGCGGTGCCGCATGGGCAAAGAGGGAGAGGGGGGTGAAGGGTGCGATTACTACCCACCACCATTAGAAAACAAAAGGCAAAAATAGACGCGGCAGACGAAAGCGCGCGCGCCCCCCCCCCCCCCCCCCCCCCCCCCTTGGCCCGACGAGAACCGAAACCTCGCTCAAAACGCAAACGCCGGCTCCTCCTCCATGGCCCAGCTGAACTTGGTGATCAGCGACCGGTTGAACACCTTCTCGATCGGCACGTCGTTGCGCTTGCACCACGCCACGCTGATGCGCGGGTCGCAGTAGTTGATCTTGCTCGTGCCGAGCGCCACCGTCTTGAGGTCCTCCTTGACGCGGGCGGCGAGCTCCGCCCGCTCCAGCTGCACTCGCTTGCGCTCGAGCTTCGCGCCCGCCTGGTCCGCCGACCCCACCTTGCGCCCGTCTTTCGTGCGGTCGCGCCCCTTGCGCGCGGCGACCACCTCCTCCTCCGCGAGCCTCAGCTCGTCCCGCAAGGCCGACAGCTTGTCGTAGATCTTGTCCATCTGCGCGCCGTGCGTCCGCGCCACCGCCCGCTGGTGGTTGCAGAGCACCGCCACTTCCTTGTTGGCGCGGTCGTACTCCGCCTTGAGGGCGTCGACGCGGGCGGCGTCGCCGGCGGCCGTGAGGGCGGGGGCCTTGGCGCCGGCGCCGCCCGACGCGGGGGGGGCGGCGGCGCGCGGGGGGTGGCCGTTGGCGCCGCCGCCGCTGCCCGCGCCGCCGCCGCCGCCGCCCGTTGCGCCGCCGCCCGCCGCCGCCGCGCCCGCGCCGCCGCCGCCGCCGCCGCCGCCGCCGCCGCCGCGCGCCGCCTCGGCCTCGCGCAGCAAGCGGTCGAGCGTGATCGACGCGTTGTACGTGCGGAACACCTTGACCGACAGCCCGTCCATCAGCGACTTGAGCTCCCGGTTCAGGTCGGTCGCGTCGAACGTGTCGAACAGCATGTCGCGCGCCTCCTTCTTCTTCCCGCGACGGTCCACTTTTGCGAATTGCGCCACGTTGCGGAAGACCGCGGGGTCGACCTCGACGGTGTTTTCGTATCGGATCGAGTCCTTGCCCAGAAAGTCGAAGCGGATCGAGCTGGGCGCCACCATCTCGACGTTCTCCACCTTCAGGGTGCAGCAGCCCACCGTGTCGGCCTCGTCGTCGTCCTTCTCGTGGCCCGCGCGCAGCGCGAGCTTGTCCAAAAAGTAGACGGCGACGGCCATCTGCCGCCGCTGCAGGTCCTTGCTGCCCCAGTCGCGCGTGTAGTTTCGGCGGATGGCCGCCACGTGCCCCTTGAGCGCGCGGGCCTTCTCGTACTTGAGCAGGTCCGAGTCGGCCTTGAACGACGACGCGGCGCCCAGCCACACGTACTTGAAGTCCTTGGGCGAGATCGTGTCCTTCCAAAAGGCGAGCCACGTGACCGAGGGGTCGTGCCGGACCTCCTTCCAGCGCTGGCCGGGGTAGGGGTGCTCGGGAACAGGCTCGCCGCGGCCGATGTTGATGGTGATGTCGCGCGGGTAGACGCGCTTCTTGATCTTGCCCATGCGCGGGTGCTCCCCCCGGCCGCGGAAGAGGCCGGGCGGCTCGACGCGGAAGTTGCCGACCGCCTCGCGCCGGCCGTCGACCAGCGCGTGGCGATATTTCTCCTCCTTCAGCTCGCGCTCGGCCTTCTGCGCCGCCTTGTCCTCGCGCGTGGCGGCCTTCTTGCGCTCGCGGTCGGCCGCCAGGTGCTCGTGGATGGGCGCAAAGTCGCACCGCGCCAGAGACTTGACCGCGTGGCCCGGGCCGAGCGCCTCGCGGAACCCCTCCCAAAAGTTGCGCAGGAAGGTGGGCTTTCCGGCGTACTCGGTCTCCTTCATGGCCGCAAACATGGTGGCGACCTCCTCCTGCTCGGGCGTGAGGTCGACCGGCCGGCCGTCGTACAGCATGCGCACGCCGTGGGGCTCGTACTCGGCCGGGAAGAGCACGCCGTGGTGCGAGAGGGTCGTCCACTTTTTGTCGCCGCCGCCGCCGCCGGACGCCGGGCGCTTGGCCTTTTTGTCGCCGCCGCCGCTGCCGCCGCCGCCGCTGCCGTTGGCGGCGGCGCGCGCGCGCTTGGCCTTGGGCGCCGCGGCGGCCGCGGGCTTCATCTTCTTGGCGGCGGGTGCCGCCGCCGCCGCCTTTTTCTTGCCCCCCGCCGCCGCCTGGGGCGAGCGCTTGCGCGCGGCGAGCGGGACGTCGTCGTCGCTGTCGTCGTCCGACCCGTCGCCGGACGAGTCGCCGTCGTCGCCGCTGCTGCTGGAAGAGTCGGACTCCTCGGAGGAGACCGGCGGGCGCTTGCGCTTGGGCGTGGTGCTGCTGCTCGGGGGCCGCTTGGCGGCCGGCTTGGCGGCGGCCGCGGCGGGGGGTTTGGCGGCCGAGGCGGGCGGCTTGGCGGCCGTGGCCGAGGCGGGCGGCGGCGCCGCCGCCGGGCGCTGGCCGAGCGGCACGTCGTCGTCGCTGTCGTCGGACGCGTCGTCGTCGACGGCCACGCGCTTGGGGGCGGCGGCCGCGGCTGGAGGTGCTGCTGCTGCTGCTGCTCCTGCGGCCGCGGGCGCGGGCGCAGCGGCCGCAGGCGCGGGAGGGGGAGGAGGAGGAGGAGGAGCAGGGGCGAGTGCCCCCCTCGCTGGTGCTGGTGCTGCTGCTTGGGCGCGCTGGCCGAGCGGCACGTCGTCGTCGCTGTCGCTCATGGCTGATGCTGCTGCCGCCGTGAGGTGGCGGGAGGCGAGGCGCTGGCCCAAGGGCGGCGCGCTGCTTGGATGGGCGCCCGGGGCGGAAGATCGGGGGAGAATTGGAGGGGCGGGGCGGGACAAAGAAAATCTGTTTTTTTTTCCGTTCGTGATCGGTTTGCGTGCGCGGCTTGTCGGGGGGCTGCTGTGGGGAGAAGAGGTCGGGGGGTCCGGTCGTGTTGTGAGGATGTGGAGCGTCGGGGTTTGGTTTGGTTGTGAATGAGGATCCGTGGAGGGAGAGCGAAGCCAGTTTGGATCGCTGAGCAAACCGTCGTCGTCGTCGCTCCTCTCCGCGTCGCCGCCGCTTTGCTCTGCCCCTCCCCCGTCTCCGCCTGCCGCTCGAGCGCCCGCCCCCCGCAATCCTCTCTCTCTCTCTCGACCTTTAATCCTTATTAGGAGGCTATACATTGCACCTGGACACGACAGCGGTTGAGGACTCTCTTTGTGCGATATGAGGCGCCGGACAATTGGGTTTTAGGGGCGCGGCTCGTGTTTTGCGCCAAGAAAAAAGCGACGAAAGGGGCGGCGGGCGCAAACGCAAACGCGACGGAACGCCGAAAAGCAAAAGCAAAAGCAAAAGCAAAAAAAAGAAAACACAAACCCCTGCCCTCCTCCTCCCAAATCTACCTCAAGACCGACCTCATAGGACGCGAGACCTGACGAGAAAACGAACAAAAACCAACCGCTCACCCGCCCGCCTCGGCAGCGCCGCCGCCGCCCCCCTCCTCATCCTCCTTCCCTTTCCCCTCGGCGGCCACGGCCACGGCCGCCGCGGCGTCGCGCGCGGCCGCCTCCACCCGCGGCCGCAGCAGCAGGCAGTAGAGCGACTGCAGGTACCGCCGCGTCTCCACCCGCTCCAGGTCCGACACCACGCGCCAGAACGCGAAGCACCCCGTCAGCGTGAGCAGCCGCCCGGCGTACAGCCGCCACGTGTACTTCTCCTCGATGCGCTTGAGGCCCGCCTCGCTGACGCGCCGCCACGACGCACCCCCGTCGCGCGCCGCGCGCTCAAAAAAGCCGGCCATCAGCTCGGCGGCGCCGGCGCCGTGAAAGGGGTCGATGTGGAAGCCGCTGTCGCGGTCGCGGATGATCTCCGAGGGCCCGCCGTTCTTCGTGGCGAAGCAGGGCAGGCCGGAGGCCATGGCCTCGACGACGGTCAGGCCAAAGGCCTCAAAGGTGGCGGGCTGCACAAAGGCGCCGCCCGTGTCGGCGACCACCCGGTACAGCTCGCCGTTGCGCACGCGCGCCTTCTGCGACAGCACCCAGCGGACGCAGCCGTCGAGCGCGTGCGCGTCGAACAGGCTGTGCATCTTTTCGCACTCGGACGCCTCCTCGCGGTCGGCCGTGAGCGACGGGTCGATCACTCCGCCGACGATCAAGAGGTTGCACGCCGCGCGCAGGCGCGGGCACCGGGCGTACCACTCGACCAGGCCCGTGATGTTCTTGACGCGGTCGAGGCGCGCCATCGAGAACAGGAGCGGCAGGCCGCGGCGGTCCGGGTCGCCGCCGATCGCGCCGCGCGCCAGGCGCGGCCCCGTCTCCTCGCCAAAGATCAGGCGCTCGAGCTCGGGCTGCAGCGCGGTCAGGCGGCGCGGCGCCTCGGTGTAGGGGAAGTAGATCTCCGGGTCGCACCCTGGCGGGACGACGTTGAACTTTGGGTCGAAGACGTCGACGCCGTTGACGACGCGGCAGAGGTCCGGGAGGACCAGCGTGCGCATGGCCTCGTACTGCCCGGGCAGCGCCTCGTGCAGCGAGCCGCGGATCTCCTGCGCGCTCGACGCGATGATAAAGTCGGCGCTGTTGATGCAGATGATGTCGGTCAGCAGCTGCACGTCGAAGTGGTACTTGGGCGCGTAGCGGCGCCACATGAGGTCGGCGTCGGCGTACTTGGAGGCCTCGAGGGCGTGCGCGATGTGGCTGTGTGTTGTTTGGTTTTGGTTTTGGTTTTGGTTTTGGTTTTGGTTTTGGTTTTGGTTTTGGTTTGCGCGTATTTTGCGGCAGCGGCTGACGTTTGTTTCTTGGTTTGTTTTGAATCGCGGCGCCCCTCTCTTCTCTCCTCCTTCCCCCCCCTCCCCGCTCGTCCCCCGCCGCAAGAACTAAACAAACAAGAACAAACAAAAAAACTCACCACTGGATCGTCGACATCCGCCGCGCCAGCAACGTCGCCACCATGCCGCCGTCCGAATAATTCCCGACGATCAAGCTCGGCGAATGGCCGAGCATGGCCAGCAGCTCCCTCTCGACATCCAGAGCAAAGCGCTCGAGGTAGGGCGCGACATCAAAGCGGCTCACCCACGGCCGCAGCACGGTGCCGTCGGCCGCCCGGAAGGGCACGCGCAGGATGACCGCCCCCTCGGTCCCGACGACGCGCTCGAGGCGCTGGGCGCACGTGGTGTCGGCGGGCGCGTCCGGGATGAGGCGGGTGACCAGCACGACGCGCGGCTCGACGTCCCCGAGTCCCTGCTCGTCGAGGCGCCGGCGCATCTCGCGCTCCAGGCCTTTGATCATATCGACCAAATAAACCACCTGCCCGCCCGTGTCGGGCATGCCCAGGACCCCGTCGTCCTGCCCGAAGAAGCCGTGCGGCGAGAGGATGGCGACCGAAGTGACGAGCGGCAGGCGCGACAGGAAGCGCTCGAGCGCCTCGGGCGACGGCGCCTCGAGCACGTCGAGCAAGAGGCGGCACATGTCGCGCACGCCACCGACGGTCGCGCCCCACCCGCGCTCGAGGCCGAGGGCGGCGAGGCGCGGCGCGGCGGCGGCGAACGGGGCCACGTCGGGCAGGTTGTCCAGGTGGCGGTCGGCGCGCAGCAGCGCGTGGGCCAGGGCGCCGGGCGAGTCGATGATGCGCGGCGCGACGAGCAGGGACTCGCCCGAGGGGGCGCGCAGCGTGCGCAGGAACTCGAACAGCTGCACTTTCCCCTGCGTCAGGGCGCCCTGCATCATGCCGAACCCGGCGCCGCCGCCCGCGCCAAAGCCAAAGCCAAACCGGCCGCTGCCGCCGCCGCCGCCGCCAAAGCCACCGCCAAAGCCGCCGCCGCCGCCTCCTCCCTCGTCCATGTAGGTCGGCCCTCCGCTGCCCGACAGCGAGCGCCGCGTCGGCGACACGTCGCCGGCCCCGCCGTAGATCCCGCCGGCGCCGGCGCCAATGCCGCCGCCGCCGCCGCCGCCGCCGCCCCCGCCCCCGCCCCCGTCGCCCGCGATGGGCTTCTGGAACATCATGCCCGCCAGGTACCGGTTGAGGAAGCGGACGCCGTCGCCGATCGAGCTCGGCATGTGCAGCTTGGGGAACTCGCGGTTGAAGGGGGCCAGGTCGATCTCGAGCGCGGCAAAGGGGTTGTCCTCCTGCAGGAGCGGAGGCGACGACGACGACGGCGGCGGGCGGGCGTCGTCGGTGCGCTCGGCCTCGGCCGCCAGCCGCTCTTTGAGCGCCAGGTAGGCCGACGTCGACAGCTCCTCGACCGAGACGGCGCCGCGGAACAGCACGTACGTGGTCATCCCCGGGCGCGGGCGCAGGGCCAGGGCCACGCGCGTTGAGGTGCTGCCGCCGTTGGAGGAGCGCGGGAGGGCGCAGGCCGGGTCGCTGTGGCAGGCGAGGATGGACGGCGGGACGGCGGCAGGGGGGGCCGGGGCCGGCGGCGCGGCGCGACCGCTGCCGCTGCCGCCGCCGCCGGACGGCAGCACCACCAGCACCTCGACGCACAGCCGGAAGACCGCCGCGAGCGACGCGCGCGAGCCGCCGTCCTCGCCGTCGTCGGCCTGGTCGTCGTCGTCCCCGTCGCCGCGGCGAGGGGCGGGCGCCGCCGCAGCCCCGTCGCGGCGGGCGCACTCGTCCACCAGCTCGTGCGGCCGAAGGACGGGCGTGCCGCCGGCGCGCGCCTTGAAGGCCAGGCAGGCGAAGACCGCGATCAGCTCGTTGCGCTGGGCGGACAGGCAGGCGCGCAGCACGTCGATCGGGCGGCCCGAGATGGAGGCGCGGCGCTCGACGCGCGGCGCGGCGGCGGCGGGGGGCGGCGGGGACGCCGCGGCGGCCGGCCGCGGGCCAGGGCTGGGGCGGGCGGCGGTCGCTTCCTGCGCAGAGGCGGACGAGGACGCGCCGCCGCTCGTGGCGGCCGGTGCGGGGGGCGCGAGGTCGTCCCCGTCCTCGGGCTGCTCCCCCTCCTCCTCCTCAGCGTCTGCGTCTGCGGCGGCGGCGGCGGCGCGAGGGAGGGCGGCGTCGCCAGCGTGAGGGAGGGCGGCGGCCGCAGTGGCGGGCGCCTCGGCCGCGTCGTCGGTGCAGTTTGCTCCGAGCACGGGGGGCAAAGGGCCCGCCTCCTTGCGCCCGCTTTTCGGCGAGGTTGGAGGCGGGGATGACGGCTCGGCCTTTTTCTTGGAAAATAACTTCATTGTTTCTTCGGAGGTGGGAGCGGGAGGCGCGAGGCCGCTGACGGTTTTGTGGGCAAGTGTGACGACGCGACTTCTTTCGTTCGATTTGCCAAACGCCTTGGGCAAGAAAGGAGCACCCCCTGAATGGCGAGGCGCGATTTCGAGGTCTAATCGTTGGCCTGGCGGGCTTCAGAGCGGAGAAATCGGAGCTCGGGACGCGCGGGCCGCTCGGCAGCTGCGGGTGATGTCGGAGGAAAACGGCCTGTCTTGCGCAATCCAGACGATTCAACGACGACGGGGCGGAAAACAGAGGCGTGTGCGTGTGCAATCTCGTTGTGCTGCTTCGAGAGAGGGATGCAATGAGGGGGTCTTCGAGGCTGATTGGAGGGAGCAGAAGAAGAAGCGATTCTTCAATGAAGGCCGAGGGAAAGTGAGGGGCGAGGACGCGCGACTTGCGACGCCGATACGGCCCCCGTGCCGCCTCAAGCTTTTGTCTCTCTCCGCCCGCCCCTCCCAACGCCACATGCGATTCCCTGATTCATCCTCACTCGGCAAACAGAAGCCCCTGCTTCCGCCTCATCACGATTGACCCGAGAAAGAGAGAGCAAAACGGGAGCCGGTAGTCACCAGAAACACTCGCCTCTTGAAGCAGCCACGATGCGCGACGACGACGACGTCTCGGGCGCGCGCGACACGGCCGCCGCCGCGCCGGGCCGGGGCGGAGACGACGGGAAGAAGCTCATGCAGGGCGGAGCGGCGGCCGCCAGGAGGAGCGACGACACCGGCGGCAACGGCGGCGGCGGCGGCGGCGGCGGCGGCGACTACGCGCGCCCGCTGGCCGAGGCGCTGGTGGCGGACGAGGAGGCCGGGGCCGAGTACGAGGGCGAGCGGTACACCCTGGACGAGGCGCTCGACCGCTGCGGCAGGGCGGGCTACTTCCAGCTGTGCATGCTGGCCTTCACCGGGCTGAGCTGGTCCGTGAGAGGAGAGCAGGCGGCGCTGTGGCGGCGCCGTCGCCGCCGTGTCTTTTTGCGCGGTCTTTTTTGGCGTCACGGGTCGCGGCCGGTGTGGGGGGGGCGGGCGGGGGCGGGCCGGGCAGGAAGGACGGCGCCGATGTTCTCCCTGTCTCTCCCTCCTTGCCTCTTCCACCGCTCTCCGGAGAGACGGCGAACACGCGCCCGAAAAAGGGCCAAAAAGCCGCTTGCCGCTGCCGCAACGAACCCCCCTTCCAACGCTCGACGACAACCCCCGCCAAAACAACCAAAACAACCAAAAAACGACAGGATGGTCGACGCCATGGAGGTCATGGTGCTCGTCTACCTGGCGGCGGCGGCCAAGTGCGAGTGGGGCCTCTCCACGCAGCAGGAGGCCCTCTTAACTTCTATGGTTTTCCTAGGCATGTGCCTGGGGGCGCCCGTCTGGGGCGCCGTGAGCGACGCGCGCGGCCGCAAGTTTGCGTTTGGCCTCGGAATGCTCGTCACGTGCATCTTCGGCTTTGCGTCGGCGGCCGCGCCCAACGTGGCGGCGCTCATGGCCTTCCGCACGCTCGTGGGCTTCGGCATCCCTTCCGCGTGCGTGGCGTTCAACTGGCTCGGGGAGACGTGCCCGGCGTCGACGCGCGGCCTGTTCCTTGTCGGCATCGAGGGGTTTTGGTGCGCTTTTTCGTCGTGTTGGTTTTGGTCGGGTGCGGGGGGGGGGGCGGATTTGTTCGGCGGCCAGGAGATCAGGCGCGCGGGGCGAGGCGCGCGGGCCCGCGCGAGGGCAAACGACGCCTCTCGCGGCCCTCGCGCCGTCACGCCAAAACAAAAGAGCGCCGAAAATCGCCCAAACGACGACATCTAAACGAACTAAATCGCCAACCAAAAACCAAAACCACCCAAAAACAAACCAACAACAACAACAACAACAAATCAACAGGACCATCGGCACCGTCGCTCAGGCCCTGCTCGCCTACGCCCTGCTCAACAAGTACGGCTGGCGCGTCATGCTGACCGTCTCCGCCGTGCCCACGGTGCTCTTGCTGCTGCTGCTGCCCTTTGTGCCCGAGTCCCCGCGCTACCTGGCCGTCAAGGGCCGGACCGACGAGGCGGACGCCGTGGTGCGCCGTATCGTGCGCTTCAGCCGCAAGGTGCCGCCCCCGGGCCGGCTGCAGCCGCTGCCCGTGCCCGCCGCGCGCCCGCCGCCGCCCGCCGGCGCGGCAAAGGGCGCCGTGCTGGCGTGGCGCGCGCGCTCGGCGCGCGACGGCCTGCTCGAGGGCCTGCGCGGCCTGCTGTCCAGGCCCCTGCTGCCCACCACCTGCGTGCTGGTGTTTGTGTGGATGAGCAGCGCCCACGTGTACTACGGCCTGTCCTACCTTGTGGGGCAAATCTCGTTCATGAGCGGCGGCAGCAAGACCTGCGACGCGTCGGTCGGCGGGCGGCTGCGGATCCCCAACGAAGACCTGACGGGCATCCTGATCACGGCCTGCGCCGAGGTGCCGGGCCTCGCCCTCTCGTTGCTGCTGGTGCACCTGTGCTCGCGGCGCGTCGCCTTCGCCGCGCCAATGACCGCCATCGCCGTCGTGCTGGTGCCGCTCATGGCGGGCGTGTCCGGCGCCGCGCTGATCGCGCCGCTGTTCCTGTCGCGCATGTTTGTGTACGCGGCGTTCGCGGTGGTTTGGACCACCGCCGAGCTCTACCCAACCAGCGTGCGCGGCTTTGCGCTCGGGTTCAACAACTCGATGTCGCGCATCGGCGGCATGCTGGCGTCGTACGCGGTCGCCGGCAGGGAGACGGGCTGGGCGCACACGCCCGAGGCGGTGTTTTTTGCGCTGTCGCTGGCGTCGGCCGCCGCGCTGATGTGCCTGCCGCAGCGCGACGCCAAGGGCGCGCACCTGGCTGACACGGTCGAGGACGTCGAGGAGCGGCAGCGGCTCGAGGAGGCCAAGGCGCTGGCGGCGGGCGGCGGCAGCGGCTTCTTTTCGCGGGCCTTTGGGTCGGGCCCGTCGGCGAGCGGCAGCAGCAACAGCGCGGTGGTGGGTGGCGCGGCGCGCGGTGCCGGCGGGGGGTCCGTCGCGGCCGGCGGCTCGCACCTGGTCGCGCGGCGCAAGCTCAACGACGCGTCGCACCAGGCGAGCGGCGGGGTGACCGCCGCTTGAGACAGCTTTTTTCCCGACCTGATTCTTGCCGTTGTTCATTTTCACCCCCGCCGCCCCCCCAACACAAAAACTTCGGCTCCCTTTCCCTCTGCTCGTCCGCATGACCGCACCAACTGCCAACCGCCCAAATCACGCACGCAGAACTCGCGCTTGCGGGATCCCTAACTCCACAACACATAAGAAGATTTGATTAGCGGCACTTTGACGAAGACACGATGAGACGCTATCTCTTGCGGAAACGAAACGAAACGAAATGGAAAAACACCTGCGCGCCAAAAACTCCTCTGCCGCCAAGCGCCGCCCCCCCGCCCCGCAACCGCAGTCAGTCGAGCACCCCCTCGAACGCCGCGTCCAGGATCTCGACGCTCTCCTTCTGGTGGATCGCGAACGAGGCCGTCGCGGGCGACGCCGCCGGCGCGCGCCCGACGTACCGCACCCCCTCGCGCCGGCGCGCCGCGGGCCTCGCGCCCAGCCGCTCCTGCCGCCTCAGGCGCGCCACGTCGTCTCCGTCGTCGCCCCCCGCCTCCTGCTGATCCCCACCCCCCGCCTCGTCCTCCGAGCCGGCGGCGTCCGAGAAGTAGTGCGACAGCGCCGCGGCCAGCCGCGGCCGCACGTACGCCCACGCGCCCATGTTTTTGGGCTCCTCCTGCGCCCAGACCAGGTCGGCGTTCGGGTAGCGGGAGATGGCCTCGGCGACCTCGTCGTAGGGGAAGGGGTGGAGCATCTCGACGCGCACGAGGGCGACGGCGTCGGCGGGGCCGGGGGGGGGCGAAGAAGGAGGAGGAGGAGGAGTTTTGGCGGCACCAAAAGACGCCGGCGCGCTGCCGCCGCCGCCGCCGCCAGCGCCGTTTGCCGCCGCCGCTTGAGCGGCCGCCGCCGCCGCCGCCGCCGCCTGCCGCTTCTGGTGCCTCCCCTTGCGCGCGGCCGCCAGGCGGTAGTAGATCGCGCCCGTGCACAGGATCACGCGCCGAACGCCCGCCCGCTGCCGCGCCAGCTGCCCGGGCTCGGTCGGCAGCCCCAAGACGTGCCGCTGGTTGTCGGCGCCGGCGTCGCCGTCGGCGATCACGCGGCGGAAGTGGCGCCCCGTCGTGAAATCCAGCAACGGGCTGGTCGCTGCCTTGTGGTGGTGCAGCCACGTCTTGGGCGTCATCAGCACGAGCGGACGCTTGGCCGGCAGGTTGACCTGCCGGCGCAGCAGGTGGAACAGCTGCGCGGGCGTGGTCGGGCACGCGACGAACAGGTTGGCCGCCGCCTCTGCGTTGCGGCGCGCCCAGCCCCGCATCAGGCGCGCCCAGGCGGCGTAGGTCAGCGGCGCACCCTCCTCGAGGCCGACCTCGGCCCACAGCGCCTCGGCGGCGGCCTCGGCGGCGGCCGAGGCGGCGGCGGTGCAGGCGGCGGCGGCGGCGGCGGGAAGGGGCCCGCCGTCCTTGAGGGGGGCGGGAAAGGCGGCGGAGGAGGCGGCGACCGACGCGGCCGTCAGGACAGAGACGACGTGCTCGCGGCGCAGGCCGCCGCCCGCGCTGCCGCCGCTCACGCCGCCGCCGCCGCCCGTCGCGCCCGTCGCGCCTTGTCCCGGCGCGGACGACGACGCCGCCGCCGCCGCCTCGCGCACGACCGCCTCGTACGTGCGCCGCACGACGCCCGCGTGCCCCGGGTCCAGGCCCGGCAGGTGGTCCGGGTCGTCGTTGGCCAGCTGCAGCAGCCGCTCGAGCCGCGCGCTCGAGTGGTCTGGCCCCTGCCCCTCCAGGCCGTGCGGAAGCAGCAGCACCAGGCCGCTCGACTGGCCCCACTTGGCCTCGCCCGACGCCAGGAACGCGTCGAGCACCGTCTGCGCGTTGTTGACAAAGTCGCCAAACTGCGCCTCCCACAGCACGAGGGCCCGGTCGCGCGCGCCCAGGCTGTAGCCGTACTCAAAGGCCAGCACCGCCGCCTCGGACAGCGGGCTGTTCCAGACCTCGACGTTGTCTCGGGGGACGGTGATCGCCTCGAGCAGCGCCCTGCGGCGGCCCGTGGCCTGGTCGACCAGCACGGCGTGGCGCTGGCCGAATGTGCCGCGCTCTACGTCCTGCCCCGTGAGGCGCACGTTGTACGAGCCGCGGTTGAGGCCCGCGCCGAGGGGGACAGCGGCGGCGGCGGCGGCTCTGTTGAGGCCCGGGCCGCCGCCGAGGCCGGCAGCGTCAGCGGCGGCGGCGGCGGCGATCAGGGCCGGGGGCAGCGCCGACTCGGCCGCGTCCTGCAGCTCAGCCTCGGCCTCGGCGGCGAACGCGAGCGCGAGGGCCGGGGAGGAGGAGGGCAGGTCGTCGGGCAGGACGCCCGAAGAAGAAGAAGACGAGGGGGAGGACGACGAGACGTTTCCGCCGCCGCTGCCGCTGCCGTTGCTGTTGCCGTTGCCGTTTCCGCCGCCGCCCCCTCCATCCGCCCGGTGCAGCATGAGCGTCCCGAGCGCCAGCGTCTCCGCCATGGCAAAGTCCACGCGCCCCTCGCGCGACTCAACCATGCGCGCACGCGCCCTCAGCAGGGCCGCCACGTTTGGGTGCGGGTGGAAAGAACGGTCGGCCAGGGGGGTCAGGCTGACGGCGCGCCCGACGCGCTGGAGCGTCGACAGCGGGAGGCCCGTCGGCTCCTGCAGCGCGGAGGAGGCTCGCCCTGCCCCTCCCGCCGCCGACGCCGACGACGACGGCCCCTGGGCCAGGGCCGCCAGCGCGTCGCCCTGCCACGACGACGACAAGAACTGCGCGGCCGAGACGCGGTAGGCGCCGGCGTTGGCCGCCGCAAACTCCGCCTCGGCCTCCTCGCGCGCCTCGGCCCGCCACGCGTCCACCTGCGCGCGCGTGACCACGCCCTCGGCCACCAGGCGCGCGCTGTACTGGCTCACCACGGGCTCATGCGCGTCCACCAGCGCGTGCGTCAGCGGCAGCGTCACGCGCGGGTCGTCCAGCTCGTTGTGCCCCCGGCGGCGGTAACCCACCACGTCGACGACGACGTCCTTTCCCCACGCCGCGCGCCAGTCGGCCGCGAGCGCGCAGGCGCGCGCCACGGCCTCCGGGTCGTCCGCGTTGGCGTGGAACACGGGCGCCCCCACGGCCAGGACAGCCGAGGTCGGGTGCGGCGACGAACGGCCGTCGGCGGGAGCTGTGGTGAACCCCAGTTGGTTGTTTAGGCACACGTGGACGGTGCCTCCCGTCGTGAAGCCGAGGACGTTGGACAGCTGCAGGGACTCGGCGACGATGCCGAGCCCGGCCATGGAGGCGTCGCCGTGGATCAGTAGGCCCATGACGCGGCGCCGGCCGCGCGAGGAGCGGGGGCGGCCGGCGGCGGCGGCGGCGGCGGCGGCGGCGGCGGCGGCCGACGCGGAGGGCGCCTCGCCGCCGCCGTCGCCGCCCGCGCCGTCGCTGCCCGCGCCGTTGTCGTCGCCGTCACCCCAGGTCCCCACCGCCGGCGCCGAGGGCCGCAGCACGCTGTTGGGCGCGTGGTCGAGCGCCGCCTGCTCCGCACGCACCATGCCCATCACCACCGGGCCCACGGACTCGAGGTGGCTCGGGTTCGGCGCGATCGACAGCCGCACGCGCGGCGCTTCCTCCGCCGCCGCCGCCGCCCCCCGCCCCGCGCCCCCGCCGCCCGCGCCCGGCGCCCTCCTGCCCAGCACGCTGCCCCCGTGCTCGGGCGCGCCGCTCACGACCTTGGTGCCGCTCTGGCCCAGGTGGTACTTGACGTCGCCCACGCTGAACTCGGACTGGCGCCCCTCCATCTCGGAGCAGAGCGCGCCAACCGACTTGCCCAGCAGATTGACGAGCACGTTGAGGCGGCCGCGGTGCGCCATGCCGACCTCTATCCTGCGCACGCCGTGGCCCGCGCTCGCCTCGACCAGGGCGTGCAATCCCGGGAGCAGGGCCTCGCACCCCTCGAGGCCGAAGCGCTTGGACGAGGGGAACCGCGCGGCCAGGAAGAGCTCGAGCCCCTCGGCGCGGATGAGGTGCCGGAGCACGGCGGCGCGCGAGGCGGGCGGAAGGACAAAGGGCCTCTCGAAGCGGCTCTGGACCCAGGCGAGCTCCTCCTGGCGGAAGAGGTGGGTGTACTCGACGGCCAGGGTGCCGCAGTAGCGCGCGGCCATGGCCTCGATGACGTCCGGCAGGGGCCAGCGGGGCGGGCGCGGCGCGCTCGGCGGGCCGGCCGCGGCGGCGGCGGGGTCGCCGCCCGAGGAGGCGGAGGCCGCCCCTGCGCCGCCTCCGCCGCGGCCGCGCGTGCCCGTGCCCGCGGGCATGACCCCGGCCAGCGCGAACGTGCGCGCCTCCGCGCCCTCGGACAGGCCCAGCTGCCGCGCCACGAAGGCGGCCCGGTCGCGGGCGGGCGCCGACCATGGGAAGCCGGCTAGCAGGTCGCCGAGGGCGAAGTCGGCGCGGGGCAGGCCGCCGCCGCCGCCGCCGCCGAGCCAGGGGCCGCCGCGCGGGCCCGGTCGGCCCAGGGGGTCGAGGTTGGCGACCAGGTGGCCGCGCTCGCGGAAGCGGCGCACGATGGCCGCCACCTTGAGCGTGTCTGCGACCTCGTCGGGCCATCGGGAGGAGGGGGAGGAGGAGGCGGGCGAGGGCGAGGGCGACGACGGCGACGAGCCCGACGTTGCAAAAGACGACGACGCTCGCCGCAAATGCGATTGATCGTCGTCGTGCCGTTGCCGCGAGAACAGGGCGCCGGACCGCACTGGAGACGGCGACGCCGGTCGCGATTGGGACGCTTCGATCCTCGCGCGCGCTTGCGCCATCGCCTGGCGCCATGCGAGGACGCCGCGGAGGAGGAGGGCACTCATTTCGGGGTTTGGTTCCGTTCTCTCGCGCCCGAGGGAGGGGGCTCAATTCAATGTAAAAGCATCGAGTCCGAGGCAGGGCGGAGGTCCGTCGTCATGGCGACCGTCGTCTTATGTGATGATGCTGTGCTGCTGCAAAGGAATGAGAGAGACGTTCCGTGGGGAACGGAGAGAGAGAGAGGGAAGGAGAGGGAAGGAGAGGGAAGGAGGGGGTGACTTTTCCTGATGCCTTTCGCGACGCGCCAAAAGCAGAAAGAACGCCGCACGCAACAGGCACCATCACCGCGATACTCCGCTGCCCGATCACACAACCTTTTTTACTGACCCTCTCTTGACACCTGGAACCTTGCGTTTCCAAACACCACAGTTTGAATTTTGATCGTGGCGCGCCCTTTTTGCCCCCCGCACCAAGGGGCCCTTGTCCCTGACAAGCCCACCTGACCGCCGATCCACGCGTGGCATCCAACATAAAACAGACAGCGCACACCATGGTGCGTTTGACGTGTCCTGAATGAGAGGCGTTCGGGAGAGTTCTCCCTCGCCCTTGTCCATTTTCAAAAACTGAGAGCTCTGCCCGCGGGCTCTCTCTCATCCGCGACCCCCCGCGACCACCCCGACGCTCATCCCGACGCTAATGTCCTCAACCAACCCCCTCCACCTCGCGCTCGTGCAACCCCAACAAACAACAACAAACAAACAAAACAAAACAAAAGGCGCAAAACGTGTTTCGCGCGGCGCCGCCGGCGCTCGACGACCCGCTCAACTCTGCCGTGGCCGCCGGCGCGCAGCCCGTGCTCCCCGTCGGCGGCATGCAGGTCGACCCGGTGGTCGGCGGCCTCGACGCCCTGTTCCGCCAGTTCCTCATCGACTACTCCCCGCCGGATTACGACCCCGCGGCCGCGGCCGCCAGCCAGGGCGGCGCCGACGGCGCCAGCAACGCCTCGCAGGGCGGCGGCGGCGGCGGCGGCGATGGCGGCGCCTCGGGCGACGGCGGCGAGGGCGGCGGCCCTGGCGCCGGCGCGCCCCGCGCCCCCCCGCGCTCCTACATGTCCCGCGCCGTCGAGGAGATGGCCACCAGCGGCACCACCGTGCTCTACGTCGACTTCGCCTTCCTCCACGACTTCAACGACGAGCTCGCCGACGCCGTCCGCGACCACTACGGCCGCGCCGAGCCGCTGATGCGCCGCGCGCTGCAGGCGCACGTGGCCCAGTGCCACCCGGACTACCTGCGCGAGGCGCACGGCGTCGAGAAGGAGTTTTTCGTGGGCGTGCACAACCTGCCCGCACAGGACGCGCTGCGCGACCTCAAGACCGAGGCCGTCGGCCACCTGGTGGCTTTTAGCGGAACGGTCACGCGGGCCAGCGAGGTGCGGCCCGAGCTCTTTCTGGGCACGTTCGCCTGCATGGTGTGCCGCACGGTGGTGCGCGGGGTGGAGCAGCAGTACAAGTACACGACGCCGCTGGTGTGCCCCAACCCGCAGTGCAACAACAAGTGAGTGGGTCGTTTTGGTGTTTTGTTTTTTGTTTTCTTGGTCGCGCTTTTTGACGAGCGAGGAACCAAAAAGAAAAGAAAAAGAGACGGCGCGCGCTCGGAGCGAACCCAAATGGGCGCTCGCAAGCGTTGGGCGTCGTCATGAAAGTCAAAGTTTTGTCCGCCCCCACCGTGACACCTGATGCCCCCGACCCGACCCGTGACCAAAAACTCACGCGCCCTCCCACCCCCCCCTCCCCACCTCCCCACCGACCGACAAACGCCCGCCCGCCCAAAACCTCCAAACGGAAAAACAAAAACAAAAACAAAATAAACCGAACCACAACTCGCAGGGTCCACTGGCACCTCGAGCGCGACCAGTCCACCTTTGTCGACTGGCAGCGCCTGAAAGTCCAGGAATCCGTCGACGAGATCCCCTCGGGCTGCCTCCCGCGCGCCATGGACGTCATCCTGCGCGCCAACAACGTCGAGAGCGCCAAGGCGGGCGACCGCGTTCAGCTGACAGGGACGCTTTGTGTTTTGCCGGACGTCGCGGCGCTGGCGGGCCCGGGGGAGCGCGTGACGGTCAAGTCGGGCCCCTCGGCGGCCGGGCGCGCCGACGCTTTGGGCGACGGGGTCACGGGCCTGCGCCAGCTGGGCGCGCGCGAGCTCACGTACCGCCTGGTGTTTTCGGCGTCGACGGTGCGGCCCGCGCAGCAGCGCGACGGCATGGTCTCCGTTCGCGAGGCGGAGGCCCTGACGCCCGAGCAGGTGCTCGCCGAGTACAGCGACCGCGACGTGCGCGAGCTCGAGGCCATGCGCCGCTCGCCGACCATCTACGCCGACCTGCACCGCTCGCTCGTCCCCGGCGTGTACGGGCACGACGCCGTCAAGCAGGCCGTGCTGCTGATGCTGTTTGGCGGCGTGCACAAGCGCACGGCCGAGGGCATCTCGCTCCGCGGCGACATCAACGTGGCCGTGGTCGGCGACCCCTCGTGCGGCAAGTCGCAGATCCTCAAGTACGTCGCCGCCTTCCTGCCGCGCGCCGTCTACACCAGCGGCAAGGCGTCCACGGCCGCGGGCCTGACCGCCTCGGTCGTCAAAGAGCCCGAGAACGGCGAGTTTGCCATCGAGGCCGGCGCGCTGATGCTGGCCGACAACGGCATCTGCTGCATCGACGAGTTCGACAAGATGGACTCGAAGGACCAGGTGGCGATCCACGAGGCCATGGAGCAGCAGACCATCTCGATCGCGAAAGCCGGGGTGCAGGCGACGCTCAACGCGCGCGCGAGCATCCTGGCCGCGGCCAATCCCGTGGGCGGGCGCTACGACAAGAGCAAGCCGCTCAAGTGGAACGTGGCGCTGCCGCCGGCCATCCTGTCGCGGTGAGGATTGGGTTGCATTTTCGTCGTCTTTTTTTGTCTGTCTGTCTGTTGTCTCGTCGTTGCTTTGGGACTGGGCGCTTCTTCTCGTCATGGCGCCCCGTTCTCGGGCGGGGCCGCCCAACGACGGGCGGGCGCGGTCGCCGGGAGAAAAAAGGGGGAAAGGGCGCGCGCGCCGCACGCTGCTCTCGACGCAAAAATAAACGCGCGCTGCACCAAAAACCGATCCGCTCGCAAAACCAAGGCCCATCCTTTCCCCCACAACAACGCCCCAACGCCACGACATCCCCTCTTTCACCGTCTACAATCAACAAACCAACCAATCAACCAATCAACCAACCAACAAAAACAACCAACAAAAACAACCAACAAAAACAACCACAAAAACAACCAACAAAAACAACCAACAAAAACAACCAAAACAACAACCACACACCAAACCAAACAACAGGTTTGACCTCTTGCACGTCATGGTCGACGACACCACCGAGTACGTCGACGAGCGCATCGCGCGGCACATCGTCGAGATGCACCGCGACCCGACCGCCACCCTCGCGCACGCGGCCCCCTACACCACCGACGCCCTGCAGCGGTACATCCGCTACGCGCGCAGCATCGTGCCGACCATCACGGCCGAGGCGCGCGCGGCGATGGTGCGCGCTTACAAGCGGCTGCGTGCCGACGACGCGGCGCCGGGCACGGCTACCGCCTACCGGATCACGGTGCGGCAGCTCGAGGCGCTCGTGCGGCTGAGCGAGGCGACCGCGCGCGTCTACTGCTGCGAGGAGGTGCGGCCGGAGCACGTGCGCGAGGCGGCGCGCCTGCTGCAGTCGTCGATCCTCAAGGTGGAGCAGGGCGACGTGGCGCTGGACGACCTGGTGGGGCCGGTGGGCGGACCGGGCGGCGGCGGCGGGGGGCCGGGCGGCGGCGGCGGGGGGCCGGGCGGCGGCGGCGGCGCGGGCCCGGCCGAGGAGGAGGAGGGGGACGGCGCCGGCGCGGGCGCCGCCGCCGGCGGCGCGCCCGGCGCCGACGTGGACCCCCTGGGCGCGGGCGCCTTCCTCGCGGGCCACGGCATCGCCGCGCCCACGCAGGTGGCGGGCGACGGCGGCACGGCGCCGATGGACGAGGACGGCGGCGGCGGCGCGGGCCTGTCGGCGGCGGCGGCAGGCGGCGGCGACGGCGGCGGCGCGGCCGAGCAGCAGCAGCAGCCGGGGGCCGCGCGCCCGCAGGAGCCCGTCAAGATCAGCGCGCAGGAGTACGAGCGCATCAAGGCCATGCTCCTGCGCCGCCTGCGCGAGCGCGAGGACGCCGTCCGCGCCGACGAGGCGCGCGCCGAGGGGCCCGCCGCGCCCGCCGACGCCGGCGCCGACGCGACCGCCGCCGGCGCCGCCGACGCCGACCCCCTCCCCGCCGACCCCCGCGCCGCCGCCGCCTCCCGCGCCGCCGCCGCCCGCTACGGCTGCCGCCAGCAGGAGCTCGTCGACTGGTACATGGAGCGCCTGATCGACCGGCGCGCCGTGCAGACCTACGACCAGGGCGAGAGGGCCTACCACTTGGCTTTCCGCGTGATCAATCACCTGGTCAGGCGCGAGGGCCTGGTGGTGGTGGTGACCGTGCCGCGGCGGCGCGAGGGCGAGGGGGAGGCGGCGTACCGCGGGCGGCTGTGGCGGGAGCGCGTGCTGGCGCTGTCGCCGAGCTACGTGCCCGAGTGAGAACGAGGACGAGGACGCGGAGAGAGTCGGCTCGCTCGACTCGGGCTGCCGGCGATCTCGGCCGAAACGCGCCCTCGGGCGTCCTTCCTTCCGCTGCCCCGCGAGGGAAAAAACAAAAACAAACCCCACGCGCCTCTCTGCCCCAAACGGAGTAGGCCGCGCGCACACACATATCAGAAGCCCCTCCTCTTAACGAAACGAGCGAGACCCCCGTTTTCCCTCTTGTGAAACAAACGACAACGATCCAAGCAGCCTCGCGCCGCCGGCAAAAAAGCGCCGCCGGCGCTTTTTGACCCCGAGCGCGATCGCGGGGAAGAAAAAACCAACGCCATGCCGCCGTTTGGCTGCGACGACGCGTCGTTCCACACACGTCAGCGCGTCCTGCAGGCCCTCACTCGGCTGGCGAGCAAGGACACGCACGCGGGGGGCCGCGACGACATCGAGAAGATCGTGCGGGTGAGCAGCAGCAGGAGAGACAAGAGGGACGATTGAATCGCGATTGACCCGCCGACGCTCCCGGCCGCCGACGCCAAACGCAGGTGGAAATCACGACCCGCCAACGCCCGCCCTTCCTCCCCCCCCTAGTCCTCATCACCACAACAACAGAACCTGGCGCCCTGCCGGCTGCCCGACGTCATTAGCGCGGTGTGTGCGGCGTCCCGCAGCAACTGCGCGGCCGTGCGGCGGGTGCGTTTGTGTTGTGCGTTGTTGTGAGGTAACAAAAAACCGTATCTAAAAATAGATCACTCACACGAGGGAAGACGCCACCCGACGCAAAGAAACAAAAAAACACGCAAAGAAACAAAAAAACAGGAGTGCCAGCGCGTGCTGTCGCTGATCGCCTCGCCCTCCAGCTGCCCCGCGGCCGCCTGTGCGACGGGCGCCGCTTCCCTGCCGGACGCGGAGCACCAGAACGCGGGCGGCGACGACGACGACGACGATGACGACGGCGACCACGACGGACAGAGCGGCGGCGGCGGCGGCCTCTGCGGCAGCGGCAGCGGCACCAGCAGCACCAGCAACGGCATTCGCTGTCGCCTCGTCTCAACCGCCGCGCACGGTCTCGCCGATCCGGACGCCCGCACGCGCTCGGCGGCGGCCTGCGCCCTGGCCAACGTTGCGCGCCACGGCGACGCGGCGGGCGAGGCCGCCGCCGCCGTGGCGCGCGCGCTGGCGGCGGCCATCTCTGCGCGCAACTCGGACGCGCAGGCCGCCGCCGCGAGCGCGCTCCGCATGTGCGCCCCCTTTTTGCCGCCGGCTCTGCTGGACGCGTCGGGCGCCTTGCTCAGGTCCTTGACGCGCGCCTTGCCGACGGCGGGCGCGACGGCGGCGCACGAGCTGCTGCGCGCGCTGGCGAGCACGGCGCCGCTTCTCGCGGCCCCGCCGCCCCCGCCGCCGTCGACGATGGCGGCGCTCGCCGCCTCGCGCGAGCGCAAGAAGCGGAGGCAGCAGCAGGAGCGCGAGGAGGCGGCGGCGACGCGCCTGCGGCAAGACCAGCAGATGTCGGCGCCGAAAGGAGGGGGGACGGTCGAGGAGGTGGCGGCGGCGGGCGAGGACGACGACGACGACGATCCAGGAGGAGGGGAGGAGGACGCAAAGGACCTGCGCGCGGTCCCGGGCCTGCCGCGCAAGAAGCAACCGTCCCGTCCTTGCTGCTGCGGCCAAGGCGGCGGCGCCCCGTCGCCGCCCCCGCCCCCGTCGGCCGTCGTCACAGGCGTCGCCGGCACGGCCGCGGGCGCGGCGTCGCTGAGGACGATGCTGCCGCAGCTGCTCCCCTGCGGCGGCGCCGCCGCCGGAGGCGGCGCGGAGGGCGGCGGCGCCCCCGCCGCGCCGTTGCTCCTGCCCCCGCTGCTCGCGTCGCCCGACTGGGCCGTGCGCCGCGCCGCGGCCGACGCGGTCCTGGCGCTGGCGCTGGCGGCGCTCGTCCGCCCGCCCGACGCCGCGCTGTGGCTCGCGGTCCTCGAGCGCGCGCGCGTGACGGACGACCGGGTGTCCGCGGCGCGCCAGGCGGCGCGCGCGGCCGCGGCGGCGCTGAGGGCGATGCTGCCGCCGCCGCCGGGTTCGGTTTTGGGTGTGGAGGGGGCGAGCGGGGGGCCGGGGCGGCCGGGCCGCGGGTGCGCCGCCGCCGTCGCCGCCGCCGCCGCCGTCAACAACAAGGAGCGGGCCTCGACAAGGGCGTCGGCGGCGGCGGCGGCGGTGCCTCGCCAGCGGCTTCCGCCACCTCTGGCCCCTCGGCGCGCGGTCCTTGCTGCGCCTGCTGCTGCTGCGCCTGCTGCTGCTGCTGCTGCCGTGGCGCCTCCGGGCGCGCGCGCCGCCGGCCTGCGCGCGCACGTCGCGGCAGCACGGGCGGCGGCGGCGGCATTGGCGGCGGAGGGCGAGCCGAGCAGCGGGGTAGGCATCGTCGTCCTGGTGCTCGCGCCTGGGCAGGAGCCGGCGGCGTCGTGCGCTCCCGTCGAGATGGATGCGGCCGAGCCAGCCAGCGAGCCCCAATTGGTGGCGGCCTCGGACGACAAAGGCGCCAACTCGCCCGCCCCCCCTCACGGCGTCGTCCTCGCCGCTGCTGCCGCTGCCCCTCGCTCGCCGCCGCGCTCCCCGCGCTCGCCGCCGCCCCCCGCCGTCGGGCCGTCGCCGCCGCCCTCGCCCCGCCTCTCTGCGGGCGAGCCGATGATCGTCGATCGCGTCGCCGCCCTCGAGGCGCGCGTGGCGGCCCTTGAGCACCACCAGCGGCCGCAGTGAGTCAGTGAGTCACGTGAGCGAGAGAGAGGGCGCTGATACATAGAGACGAGGGCGCGCTGATTTGCCGGCGTCGACGCGGCCGTGCGTCGGCGCCGACGCTGACGCTTTTCTCCAACCGACCACCCAACGCCCCCCCCCCCCCCCCCCCCCCCCCCCCCCCCCCCCCCCCCCCCCC
>Ga0209390_10001626_pt1 | contig 42532 bp, 35 predicted proteins | sample BON01_FD_187212 | JGI IMG/M metagenome (GOLD analysis project Ga0209390, IMG submission 187212) | Freshwater microbial communities from Lake Bonney liftoff mats and glacier meltwater in Antarctica - BON-01 (SPAdes) (version 2) | ecosystem: Environmental > Aquatic > Freshwater > Ice > Glacier...
TTAAACAAAAAAACTTTTAAAAATATTTTATCAAAAACATCACTAAAATTAAAATATGGAAAACTTATAATGCCAGCCGACAACCGAAGTTATTTTCAAGATGGAAATGTCGATCAATTCAATATTTATGGAATCATTTTAGATAAAACTATAAAGATTTCTAAATCATACTTAAATTCAAATATTTCCTTTACAACTCCACTAACATTAATACGAACAAACGAAATTGCTACACGTTTCAATAATGTTAGTTTTTATTGGATAGATTCTGTTGAGATGATTTTAATGCAAAATCCAGAAAACTTCCTATTTATTATTAAAAATTTGATTGAAATTAGAATGAATTTAATATACACCAACCATGGTATGTTAAAAGAATATAAAAAAAATAAATTGGTTTTTAAAATTTTTATCATTTCTTCTTTGTTACCAGATTTTATGATTAGGTTATTTTTTAGTTTGTCATTTTCTAGTTATAGTTTATCAAAAAATTTAGAAAATTTAAAAACATACGGTATTTTAATTTTTCCAAAATTTTTTTTTAATAACATGGAATTAGATTGTGGAAAACCTTCTAGTTTTTACTTTCTTCAGTTTTTGAAGACAAATTTTCAAAATTTTCTTTTCAATAAGAAACATTTTAATTTATTGGTATTTGTTAAAAATTATTCTGAACTAATACCAATTCGGAATAGTTTACAAAGATTAAAAAAGAAAATGAATTTTAAAATCAATGTTTTTAGTGAATATTTAGAAAAAAATAAAAAAAAACCTTTAAAACCTGATTCAATTAAAGAAAAAAATAATATAACTTTAATGACTGAAAGATATTTTTTTTATTTTAGATATTTATATATAAAATTTGATTCCATTTATTTTCATACCTACCCCTTTAATAAAGAGTTTTATTATGAGATAGTAAAACAAACACACGGTTAAAACTAAATTTGATTTATAAGAATTTATTTTCCTTTTAGAAAAAATTTAGAAATATCTAAAATTTTTACCAATCTATATTTTTATAGATACTGAACGCTGTAATATTCTTTTTATAATTTTTGTAGGATTCAAATAACTACTACAAATTCCATGGTTGTTAATTTTACATAATCTAATGATTCCACTACTATTACCATCTTTTTGAATTGCCAGAGAAATTGCCTTAATGACAAGATTTTTTGTTTTATTAGCGTTAAGGCAATTTTTAAAATTAATATCACAAAAAGAATTTATAAAAATCGAACCACTTCCTGATGATATAATAGGTGAATCTAAAATAGTACCTCCTTGGATAACTATATACACTTGCCCTCCATGTAAATTATCCCAACCTGCACAAATGAGTCCACAGTTTAGATGAGATTTTCTCTCATAACAAATATTTCGTATTATTTGTGCTACAACTCTTACTTCTATAAGTTCTTGATTTTGAAGCTGTTCTTTTAATACTATATTTCTTACTAAATTTATTATACTTTGGGTGTCAGCTGAAGATCCTGATCTTAAGCAAACGATATAGTTAGTTATCATTGAAATTTTATCAGCAGCTCGATTTAAAATGTGATGATCAGAACTTGTTTGAGAGTCGGCAGCTACGATTACACCCTCATTGTAACGTATTGCAAGTAGTGTAGTTCCCATTTTTAAAAAATAATTTTAATATCTTATATTTAAATTTTAATAAAAAATATTAAAATTTATATTAATTTGAAAGTCGTTAATTCAAATTAATATAATTTGGATTAAATAAATTTAATTAAATCTAGTCAAATTATTTAGATATTCGATTTTAATCTTGGCCCTTCGAATATTTCCTAGACGCTTCTTGGCAAATTTAATTGCTTTTTTTTCTTTACCTATTTTTAGGTAATTGATAATGTTTTTTTCATATGGGGATATTCCATTTAAATCTTGAACTAATGATTTTATTTTTTGTTTTAGAGATATAGTTTCATTTTTTCTAGTTATCTTAACCATTTTTTGATTATTTTTCAACATAATTAAAAATATATTTTAAAATAACTATTGTATTAATTTACTATATTCACTTTTTTATTTAATTTTTGAGTTTTATTTATTTACATTTAATATTTAAACAAAATAGGATACTAGGAGCTTTTAAAAAAAAATCAATGGTTAATGTTAATTTTTATAGGTTTTATTTATTACTTTCAATTGTTAATAAACCAGTAGTTATTTTTTATTTTAATTACAAATCAAAATGTATGAAATTTTTACTAAAAATAAATATATATTTATTTTTAGTAAAAATTTCACATACTCTGAGTTCCAAAAATTTTGCTTTCCAAGACTATTTATGCACATCAATTTTTAAGCTTTTAATTTACAGTGAAATATACAAACTTTATATAAGGTTCTTTACTAAATCTTATATTGCTTTGTTATTTTTAGAGCGAGTTATATCCAATAAACAATATGAGGAATTAAAAAATCTATTTCCAATAAAATACATTAAAAGTAATTTTTTTAAAATTTTTTATGATTTTTCAAATTTTTATTCCAATCCAATACTAGATTCTAAAGATATTTTATGGAATGGTTTTGTAAATGAATTATTCATAAAAAATTTACAACCTTGTTATACAATAAAATATAAATTTGTTATGACTGGGTCTTTGATTTTATTTGATACTTTTTGGTTATTAGATGGTCAATACGAAAAAATTCAAAAACGAAAAAATCACGAAAAAAATACAGTTTCTTTTTTACATATAAGAAGATCATTTTGTCTTAGATTAAACTACCTATATCATTGGTGTAGTAAAACCAATAGTTATTCTCCTAGAAGAAGACGAATTCTTAGGGAGGAAAAACTAAGAAGTACATCAGATTACCTAAAAGTTATATCAAAAAAAAAAAATTTTCCCTTCAACTATTCATCAATTAAGCATGGAAGTTATTTAATTACAGATAGTTTGTATAAAACTTTAAATTTTTATTCAAATTCAGTTAATTTATCGACTCAAAGGGCTGAAAACTGCCAGATTTAATTAAAATCTAATATTAATTTTACTAAAAAAATAAATTAACTTTTGAGTTATCTAATTTTCCTATAAAAAGGATTAAAAAAATCATATTATAAATAGCCATGTGGAAAGATAATGTTGATTATATTTATTATTGTTAGATTTTTTAGGTAAATGTTAGTGTAAAGTTACTTATTCGAAAACTTCTTTAATTGGGAATCTTGATGAGCTTTACCTGTAGAACAATTTTAATATATCAAACAATTTTAATATATCAAACAAATTTAGCTTTGAAATAACTAGTATAAAATATTAATTATAAAAAAACATTATTTAAAAAAAAATTAAAAATTCTTGATCAAAAATTCTAAATTAAAATCCAATACAAATTTTTTATAAACTTTGGAATATATATTTATTTAATTAAAAAAAGCGAACCAATTGACTAATTTTTTAAAAATTCATGAAATCGAACAAAAAAATTCCTATAAGTTTTTCGGAAAAACCAGTTAATTATCAAAAATATGAATTTCAAAAAGTACAGGCGCTTGATAGTATTCAAGCTGTACGCTACGGATTTTATCGAAAATCAGACTTTAAAAAAGAAAAAATTAAAAAAATAGTTATTAATTTTAATCCATATCTCAAAAATATTATTTCTTCAGATCCACTAATTATTGCAATAAAAAGCTTAACTAAAAGCTTTATAAGTGAATTAATCGAATTTTCAAAACAAATAATGAGTGAGTTTGAAAAAGATATTAATTGGAATCAAACATCTATTTCTAAAAAAATTATAAAATTTGCTGTTAAATTATATTATATAGGAAATAAAGATCTTCGGTCAAAAAAAAACTGAAATTGAAAATATTTTTAAAATATATCCAATAGATATATATAATCTTTAAATGAAAAAATAATTTTAATAAAAGATTTAATAATTTTTGAAATAGATTAGTGTTAGATAATTTATTTAAATAATATCAATGATTAAATTATATACAAAAAAATTAAATATTTATCCAGGTCTACATTTTGACATTTTTCTGAAATTTTAAAAATTCTTTAAAATGTATCTTTCTGTCATAATTAATTTAATTACAAACAAACATCAAAAATATGGCAATTTACCCATTTTAATTAATTAAAATTCAATAATAAAAAATAGAAAGATCTTAATAATTATGAAAAAAATTTTAATCTACATTATTCTAGATTCTATAGACTCTTTGGTTTTAGAGAAAAATTCTAAAAAATCTTCTAGAAAATGTAGAAATCTTATACCTTGCCTAAGTTTTAAAATAAGGACAATTGAACAGATTATTAGCTATATCAAATTTAATTATATTTTTTTTCCAACCAGTTTAGTTTGTTTTTTAGTAATTAATGGGTTTCCATTTTGGTTTTCTTCATACAATATTAAATCTACAGTTCAAAGATTGAAAATAAAAAATGTTCTTAAACATATTTTAAGGTATTTGAAAGAAAATTTTTATATATCACTAATCGATCAAGAAATAGAAGGAATAAAATCTATTCAAGATAGTCAAAAATTTTATTTAGATATTAATTTAATGTTTTTTATTATGTACAATTTATCTAGAAAACTTGATTTTTTCAAAATAAACGTATTTAATTTGGTTTTCGATAAAAAATCTGCAATTAATCAGAAAAAATTTAAAGAAACTTTGAATATATCACGAAAATTTCATTGTACCTTCAGTTTTTTTGTTTTGATCAGAGAATTACCTTTTTTAAAATTTTTATCCTTTTTTTCAAATGGTTCTTTTGGCCAAATTATAGGTAATGTAATAAAATTACTATATTCAAATAAATTTCTTCAACTTCTTTTAAATTTATTTTGGGTAAATATAGTCAGCAGAGAATTGTTTTCAAAATCTTTTCAGACTCAACCTAAATTATTCAATAATAAAATTTCAACCCAAAAAATTGTCTCACAATGTGGTTTTTGTAAAAGTATTTTTAAAACTAATTTCTCGAACTGCTTTGTATGTGGAAATAGTTATTTATATAAGTTTAATTAACCTTTATTCGTCATTAAATAATTTTGCTGCTTCCTTGTGATAAACCAAGTCATCTAAGGAACTTTTTTTAAACTCTCCACCAATCTTAAATTTAATTGAGTTTCCATTAGTTTCAACAAATTGTCTCATTAAACCAGCCCTTTTAGAAGGCTCTGGATTAAAATCGAACGAATCACTTGAGGTAAAGTTATCAAGTCTTAAATCTTTACCAAAGGGATGTGGGTGAAGAAAATGGAAGGATAATGAAATAGGATTCCTAGATTTTTGAAGATAAACTCCTTGTAATCTAGCTAACTGCAATCTTTCAGTTGCAATTTCTCTAATTCCATTTAATAGCTCCTTTCTTTCTTTTTCTAGAATCCACGTGTTCCTAATAAAAAAAGGTGCCATTGGCTTGGCTTTAGTAGTAAAGTATTTTTCTGTTATATTAATTGAAAGTTTAATATCTTGATCAATATTATTTGAGATTTGTACTCCTGAAACAGCTTCTCTGAAACTTTGAAATGAAAATTCTTTAAGTTTAGAGATTAATTTTTCATAAATTTCCGATAATAAATACATCAAATTTTCAACAAAAACAGATCTTGTAATTGTATATGATCTGGTATCTCTAAATATTCTTGTCTCTATATCAAAAATTTCAGTAAGTTCATTGTAAATCTTACTAGCCTCTCCTCCAAAGTTTTGAATTAAACCTCCTTCTTCAATGCATATTTTCCAAGGCTCGTTAATCTTTTTGAAATCCTCAATTAGACTAAATGAAGTCTTTTTACATATTTCAGAACTTAGGATTTCTTTAATTAAATTCATATAATAAAATTAACTATTTATTATCAGACATAAGATTATATATTATTGAAAGCTTTGACAGTCAGAATTAACGAGGTTTATCCTTTTTAAACGTTTTCCTGGGTAGGTGTAATGCTATCTTAGTATGTTATTTCACCAATCTTTCTTTATAATTGCATTAGTTTTTTATGAGCTCGTTGATTATTTTTTTTTTTATATCATCCTTTTCCCGTAGAAACATGTTTAGTTATATTATATATAAAAATGAATCTATGTGTTAAAAGAATAATTTTAATTTTTTTGAAATAAACAATATTCTTAAAATAATACAGTCAGATTTTAAAAATATTTATTAAGGATATAATTAAGGAAAATGATGGGTTGTTAGTCTAGCGGCATGATTCTCGTTTTGGGTGCGAGAGGTCCCGGGTTCGAAATTATTATCCCGGACAGCCCCAGTAAAATAAAATTTTTTAAATTTAAATTTTTTCGCATTCTACAGGATTCGAACCTGTGAGGGAAATCCCAATAGATTTCAAGTCTATCGCCTTAACCACTCGGCCAAGAATGCTTCACCAAAAAAATAATTAACATTAATAAATAAAATGTTAAAAGTAAAAATAATAAATTTTCCAAAGATTCAATTTTTTAATTTAGTTCGTTGTATATTTAATTTTTTTCAAATGAAAATTAGAAAACGTCTAATTTTATATGAAATTAAAGAATTATCCTATTTTTTATTAAGGATTTTCAAAAATAATTGTTTTTGTTTTAATATTTGGAAAACAACACATAATGCCTACTTCTTTTTCAATGAAATCTTAAATTTTGTTCTTAATTGTTCTGATGAAATTTTTTGCTTCTCACCTAAAAAGAGTCAATATTTGAGATACTTAAATTATTATTTTTCTAAAAAAATTAAATTCTCTACTTCAATTTTACTCCAGTATAAATGTTTTATTTCAGAGAATTTTTTTAGAAACTTCATTTTATTTATTCGTAATTGGATATTGAAATCAAATTATAATAGAATTAGAGTAAATTTAGTAATTAATCAAAATAAAAATTTTAACTGGTCTCATTTTTACTTTACAAAGTTTTTTTTTTCGTCTTTATATCTTTCATGTAAATTATTAAAAAAAGTGTCCCAGGCCATAACATGGAAAATCTTTTTTCGGGAAAACGAAATTAAAACATTATTTAAGTTTTTAATTCAAAAGATTTTTTTTTTCGAAGATTTTATTGTTTTTTTTGCCATTTTTTCTTTAAAAAAAAGAATATTTGATATTAAAAAATTTGTTTATAATTTTTTTTTTGATGTTTTGAAAATAATAAAAATTTCAACTTTTAAATTATTTAAAGCCAGAAAATTTTTGGTTGATATTAATAAATTCAAAAAACTTAAAAATTTATTGATCAATGAAAATATTCATTTATTTGTTCAAAAAAATAATAAACTTAAATTTTTTCCACTAAATTTTGGTAAAATAAAATTAGTTTTTTTAACGAATTTTAGAGGCAACAACTCGATTATAAAATTATTTCAAAGAAACCTTCTTTCTTTATTTGAACTTGAAAGACTAAAAATGAAACTTTCTTCATTTTTCCTTTTAAAAGTTTTTATCGTCCATTTAAAATCATTAAAGAGTGTAAACAAATATAGTTTATTTTTATTTAACATTTTAAATATTTTATATCATTTAAAAAATAAAATTTTGAGAATTTTATTTGGTATAGAAAAAAAATTTGAAAAAAATTTATATAAATTAAGCCTTGTGTTTCAAGGATTCAAACGAAGCTTTTTAGAATTTAATAAAATACTATTTTTTAATAAAATTTTAGATTTTAAAAACGAAAATGTTCATATTGCATTTCTAAAACTAATTCGGATAATAATAAAATTAAATAAGAAACTATCCGCAAGATCTAAAGCGATTAAAAAATATAACAATCTATATTTAATTAGAATTAAAAGTATACCAGAAATTAAGCATTGTGAGAGAAGATTGGAAAATTTGAACGATTGGCAGAATATATTTGAAAACCGTTTAAGTTATTTTTTTTATTCTATAATAGATTTCGATAATCATGAGTTTAAAAATGGATTGGAATTAAACGATTATAATTTTAGACGAATTGGCTTTTAAAATTCCGATTAAATATTACATTATTTAACCCATAATGCAGATTCTTCGTCCCTATTAAAATAGACAGATCAAAGAAAATTCCAGATACGCTACTTGAAAATAAAAGATAATTGATACTAGATCTACTAGCATCCACAGACGCTTCTTTAAATGTGAGATTTAATTCTGCTCCTGTAAAATTTTTATTTAAACTTTCCGCAAATAGATTTAAATTTAAATACGGTAAGTAGCTTACATATTTGAAAATAGTTTTTAATATAAGGAATTTTCCTTCTAGATTTGGGTATGGTACTGGTAAAATTTTATCAATTCGCCCTGGTCTAAGAAGAGCTTTGTCGATAATATTCGGTCTATTGGTTGCTCCAATGAAAAATACCCGCTTTTCTACTCCTATTGAATCAATCTCGGTTAACAATTGATTAACTACTCTATCATTTGATGATGAACTTGTAGATTCTTGAAATAATTCTCGCTTTGAAGCTAGAGAATCAAACTCATCAAAAAAAATTATAGTCGGGTCAAATAATTTTGCTCTGGAAAAAATTTTACGAATTCCCTTTTCAGATTCCCCTAAAAATTTATTGAGCACTTCTGGTCCTTTAACAAAAATAAAATTAGCACCAGATTCATGGACTACAGCGTTAACTAAAAGTGTTTTTCCACATCCTGGTGGTCCATATAACAAAATACCTATTCCTCGTTGGACATTGTCTATTTTTTTATAAGGGTACCTAATCGGTTCGATGATATATCTACTTAAAACCTTTTTAATTTGATCTAATGCACCAATATCTGACCAACTAATTTTAGAAACTGTGGTAAACCCATTTTTTAAAAGACCTGGGTCAATTAAAGTTTTAGCTTTATCTAAATCTCGTTGAGTTATTAAAAATTTAACATCATCGTTATTTTTTTCACGATATTTACCTTTAATCAGAGTTCTGCCTAATCTAGAAATTGTAAAACTAGCAGAAATTGAAATCAATTGAAATAGATCACCTGAAACATATCCTTTTGTTTTTAAAGCAAGAGATTGTACATCAAAATCAAAAAAAAAAGATGAGTTATACATCAAATCCTTTAAAATTTTAAACCTAGTCGTAAAGGAAGGAATCTTAAATTCTATTTCTTTATCAAATCTTCCTGGACGTCGAATAGAATCGTCAAGCTGATCTAAATAATTAGTTGCTCCTATTATAATGACACATATATCTCTATTTACCCTTAATTCATCGATTGAATACATAAGTTGATAAATAATCTTTTTTTCATAATCACGAGAGTTAAAATCTCTTTTTAAAGCAATTGTATCAATATCATCTATGAATATAATTGATGGTGAATTTTTGGCAGCAATCCTAAATAAATTTTGAATTTTTTTTTCATTTAATCCAGATAAAGGGTTAGAAATCTTATTTGGGGTTAAATAGAAAATAGGTAAGTTTAATTCACCAGCTATAGCATGAACAAGTAAAGTTTTTCCACAACCTGTTGGGCCACTTAATAAAATTCCTTTTGATGTCTCTAAATCCCTTTTACCATACAATCTATAGTTTAATGTCGGCCAAATTATTAATTCTTGAATGTTAGAAAAAAGATCTTCTATTCCTGCGTAGTCAGTAAATCGGTATTTTTTATTAAAATTGTTAAAAGGCTTTAAATTAACTTTTTCTATTTTATCAACTTTATAAATTTCTTTTTTACTACCATTAGATTTTATTCTTAAATTATTGTTAACTTGGATAAGAGTTTTTAGAGGATTTAAATCTGGAAAAATTATGAAAAATCTGAATTTAGAAAACTCTATCATCTTTACATTTTTTTCCAAATTCTTTTTGACATATGATAAATTAATGAGATCGAAAGAAAATAAAAGACTTACTTTCATTCCAACTACAATGGAATAGACTCCACAAATAATCAATTTAGTTGATTTAAACAGGTTTTGTAATAGAATCATATCCGTACAATTATTTGAGTTTTAGAATATATATATATCAATAAATAAGTCTAATTCTATTAATATTTACAGGTTTAATTTAATTTTAAAAGAAATTAACGTTTTAAATAATAAATAAAAATAAAATATATTCGCATTTTTTTATTTTTTTATAATGAACACAATTAATTTACAGCGTAGGCTTGCTGCGTCAATCACCAAATGTGGACGTAGGAAAATTTGGATCGATCCAAATGAAATAAATGAGATTTCCATAACCGATAGTCGTAAGTAAAATTCATAAATACATTTATCCCCCGAAAAAAAGAGTTAGAATGCAATTAACATACAATTTTAGGAGCAAATGTCAGAAAATTATTAAAAGAAGGATGTATAATAAAAAAACATTCTAAAAACTATTCTAAAAATTCAATAAGATTAAGAAAAGAATCTGATAAAAAAGGAAGGCATGGGGGTATTGGAAAAAGAAAAGGTACTAAAAATGCGAGATCTTCTAGTAAAAAAATGTGGGTTACAAGACAACGTGTTCTTCGACATTATTTAAGAAAATCTAGAATAAATCTAAAAATTAATAACAATTTGTACAGAGAACTTTATTTAAAATGTAAAGGAAATGAATTTAAGAATAAAAAAACTTTAATAGAATACATACACAAAGCAAAAACTGAAAATAGTAGAAAATCAATATTATATGAAAAATTTGAAAAAAAAAGAAAGAAAAACATTTTCCAAAAAGAAAAAAAAATTCAAACTTTTAATAAAAAAATGCTTCAAATTTCTGGAAAAATTTAAATTAATTAATTAAAATTATTAAACAAATTTAATTTTAGATTATTTACTTAATTTTTTGACTATGATAAAAATAAAAACAAATTACAAATTAAAATTTTATATTGCTAAGAAAATTTTCGTCCAAGTGATCCCAGATCGTAAAATCTTTGGAATTTTAAGAGGATATGACCAATTTTTAAATTTAATTTTAGACGAAGGGTTTTTAATTGGTAATCAAAATAAAAAATTCGTGGGAACAGTGTTACTTCGAGGAGATATGATAATATCACTAGGAAGTTATTAAAAAAGATGGAAAAAAGTCCTTTGATTACAATAATTATAGTAAAATCTGCAGACTAAAAAATTTTTTTACATTTACTAATTATTTCTTTAGGAATTTGATTTGCATTTTTGGTTTGTTTTACTAGTTTTTCGATAATTTCCTTCATTCTAATTAAATAAATAATTCTTTTTGTTTTAAAAGGGTTTTTTCGGATTATAAACAAAATATCTTGAAAAACAGGTCGTTTAGAAAGTTTTAAAAAAGAAATAAAATTAACTTTGATAACTGTAAAGGAGACAAATTTTACAATCAAGTTTTCAATGAATTCCATTGCATTTTTATCGGGAGATTTAGAATCTCCATTTCCAAACATTATTTCCTTAATTTCATTAATAAATTTTTTTTTAAATATAAATTTTGTTTTATTGAGTTTTTGGTGAAATGTTTGCAATCGAAGAAATTTATAATTTACAATACAATTTCTTTTAGATTGGTAATATTTCAATCTATTAATTTTTAATATTTCTAAATATCTATTAGCTTTATCCATGAAATATAATCTTTTCTTTTGAAAATCCTAAAATATTTTAAATTAAACTAAAACAATGTTAGAGTGTGAATATTACTATGATAAAGTAATTCAATGATAAAATTTAAAATATATTTACTTTAATAAACTATTTTAAAAAAATCACAATTCAATATAAAAAAAAATTGATTTTTTATTTAAAATTAATTGTTCAACTGTGCAAAGAATATTTTGGGCTCTTAATAAATATTAGAAATAAAAAATTCTTAGGGAGATAATCTTAATTTTTGTTAAACTTTTAACAATTAGAATAAAGATACATTATACGTATTTTTACTCTAAATACTACCTTTATTGGATTAATTTTATTCTAAAAACTCAATTATTGAGTTTAATATAGTAATTGAAAAAGCTTAAGATACCAAACTGTTTCATTGGAAAATGGGGGAAAATGGGGAACTTGATCGTTTGATTTTTTTAATAGTTAGATTTTATATAATTTTTCTTTATTTGTATGAAGAACTCTCTTTTTATGATGTTTTTTTAAAACCATAGTTGAAAGCTTAATTAAATAACACATAAAGATTTTAGGTTGATTAAATTGCGATCACAAAAGGTAATTTAATCAATAATTAAAAATTTAATATCTTTTTATGAATAAAAAAAAGTTATTGTTAAAACCCTAAACTTATTAAACTGTGCAATTAAATTTTTTTAAAAAAATCTATAATTTTTTGTTACTAAGGAGGGGAAAAAAGATTTTTTTACTAAAATATACTTGAAATGATTTTTTTAAATTAATTTTTCAAGTTATTATATGTATAAATTAAATTAGAAAAAAGGTTCCATATATCACTAGAGGAGGTATATAAAATAGGTTGGAATTGATTCGCAAATTTCCGATCTAAAGTAATTATTTGACTTTTTTTGATTGAAAAATTTAAAATGTGATCCTTGAATTTTTTAATGTAAATGTTTTTAACCTTAAGATTTGTCCAGTACTTTGAAAAAAAATAAAAATTTATACAAATAGTTATTTTTTTTAAAATTATGATAAAAATTTTAGGATAGATTTTTTTATTAATAGATTCCATTTCTTCGACCTGCTTGTTATTTTTTTTCGATTTAAAACTACAGAAACTTGAAATCTTTTTCATTTGTTTTTTCACTATGATGTCACTTATTAGGGTGTTGGTTATTTTTATTTTTAAAAAATCAAATTTTCTTGAAATATAGCGATTAAGGTGTTTGATTTTTTTTTCAAATTTCTTCATGCTTTTTATTTCTCCGATTATGGCCTTGTTAAATAAAAAAATTTTTTTAAATTTATCGAAATACAGTTCGAGGTCAAATTGGAAAGAAGCTCCCCCAAAATTTCCCATAACCATCTCTCCTTCTGTTCTGAGTCCTATAATAGGATACATAATGGGTAGTTCGTACCAATAATAATTTTGTATAGCTATTGGTAATTTAATTCCGTTTTTTGTAAAAAAAATTGTCCTATCTATATGATTCCAACATAAACCTATTATGTCTCCTTTTGAGAATCTAGGTCCATAGACTTCACCATATTCAGTACAATTAAAAAATTTACCATCGTCTGCATGATATCCGAAGGAATGTCGTTGCCAACCAGGTAAGGCATCTGAATCACAGTTTTCGAATGCCAAACCAATTCCAATAAAACCTGATCGCCCATGTTCCAATATCTTAATCTCAAAATAATTTATAGGGTAAGTATTAAAAATTCCAAAATTACCTCTTATTGCGGCAGAATCCCAATCTGACATTCCAATTCCCTTAAAAGAACCACCGAGATTATTTGAAAACAGTTCAATTTTTCCTTTGGAAATAATTTTTCTTTTAGATTTATTTATATTTTTTTCACTATTTTCGTCACTATGACTTTTCCAGTCATTTATCCACTCATTTATAATTTTTTCAGTATATGAAAAAACCCCATATGGTAAATCTCTTTCTAGTTTTATTTTTTTGATATTAGATTGGAGAAATTTTCTTTGACATTTTTTTTTAAAGACATTTTTTTTTATGGTAATTACTGAATAATACTCAAAAACTGATACTTTTTTAAATTCTATGGCCATAGTAAAATTAATTTTTTTTAGAAATATTGAGATAATGGAAAAAAAATTCTAAGGTGTAAAAGGTTGTATTATTATCTATATAGAGCTATAGATTTTATTATTTTTCACTTGATGTTTGTAAATAATATATAAACTTATTGAAATTAATATATATTAGAAAAAAAAAATGGTAAGTATTTTAAATTAAACATTGGTTTTTATATTTCTGAATACTAATTTTAAAAGACAATAGATAAAAATAAAAAGGGACAAGGTGTTGGAAAATCAAACAAAAAAAAAAATGTCGATTTTTTACTTAAAAAAGAATGGTTTGAAGTTAATTCTCCTAAAGAATTTGGAGAAAAAAGCTTTGGTTTGACATTAGGGAATAAAAGTGTAAATGTATCGAAAACGATTGAATCTCTAAAAAATAGAAACTATAAAGTTAATTTAAATGATATAAAAAGTGCAGAAGATTCTTCACATAAAAAATTAACATTCAAATGCTATGATTACGATGAAAAGAATTGTCTCACAGGATTTTGTGGTCTTGATACATCAAGGGATAAATTTTTTTCTATGGTAAGAAAATGGCAAACTATTATAGAAACCAACTCAGATATTAGAACAAAAGATGGATATTTTCTACGAATTTTTTTAGTTGCCTTTTCGCGTAAAAGAAGAAATCAGACTAAAAAAACCAGCTACATCAAAGCTTCTCACATAAGGACTATACGCCGAAAAATGAATGAAATATTGATAAAAGAGGGAGCCGTCTGTTTAATGAAGGATTTGATCCCTAAACTGATTTCTGAGAAACTTGTTGACGAAATCGGTTTTTATGGTTCTAAAATTTATCCTCTTCAAAACGTCATTATAAAAAAGGTTAAGGTGTTAGACAGACCTTCTAATTTTTAAACATGAATATAGATATAAAAAAGTTGCACGCTCCAAATGTATTTTAATATAAATAAAATTATTAATGATTTACAAAATTTCATTATTCCAGGTTTCTAAACCATCATCTTTATATTTTCAAAAATTTTTTAAAGGAAAAGATTCAATTCACTCTATAAAAAATGGAAAAAGGTGTCTAGCAATGACACTAAAAAAATTTGAAAAATTTGAGGAATCTGAACTAGATCCAGAATCAAAAAAGATTAAAGAAAAACAAGCTGAAAATGAAAAATTAAGAGCAGCTGAAAAATTCATGCAAGTAGATGAGGGTAAGTTTGAATGTCAGGCTTGCGGTTATGTATATGAGCCAGAGAAAGGTGATAAATTTGCAGGAATTCAACCAGGAACAGAATTCAACCAGCTTACTGAAAATTTTTCTTGTCCCGCATGTAGATCTCCTAAATCACAATTTAAAAATATAAAAAAGGTTATTGCAGGTTTTGCAGACAACCAAAAATATGGGTTTGGTGGTAACTCACTTACAGGAGGACAAAAAAACTTATTAATATTTGGATTTCTCGGATTTTCATTTCTCCTTTTACTTAGTGGTTACTTTCTAGAATAAAAAATTAATTACTAATAAATAAACCTAAAAAAAGCTTCTTCTTTTCTTAATAATTTTTAATATATTTATTTTCTCATTCCTATTTTATGAATAATTAAATAATTTTAATACTATAGTTAAAAATAACAAAACAGTTGTGAGAAATTCATTTCAATTAGTTAATAATTTGACTCATTAAATTGTTTATTTCCAATATCAAATTTTATTATTATGTATAATTTTATTTCACCGAAAATAGATACAGGTCACTAGAAAAATAGAGTTTCCTATTCTATTCGTTAGTTTAAATTTGGGCGTGTTTTTAGTTTTTTAAATTATAGTTTTTGCTTTACAATCATTAATAGCGTAATTTAATATACAACATAGTCCACTTGAATTTTATTATAATAGATTTATTATGGCACAAGGAAAAGGAAAAGGTGGTAAAGGGTTAGGAAAAGGAGGTACAAAAAGGCATAGAAAAGTTTTGCGTGATAATATCCAAGGAATAACTAAACCAGCTATTAGAAGATTGGCTAGAAGAGGTGGTGTAAAGAGAATATCAGGTCTAATTTACGAGGAAACACGGAATGTTCTTAAATCGTTTTTAGAAAATGTAGTAAGAGATGCTGTAACTTACACAGAACATGCCAGACGAAAAACTGTCACAGCACTAGATGTGATTTATGCATTGAAAAGGCAAGGTAGAACTATCTATGGATTCGGTGTATAAAATCTTTTAAATTTAAAAAAAAAAACCTTGGAGATATGATCCTAAATAAGATTAGTTTTTATATACTTTTGCAAAAAGCAATGTATGGTTGTGAATAATTTTAATTTATTTAAATCAGATCGCACATTAAAAATTTTAAAGTAAAATATAAAATCACAAATGACATAATTATTTTTTATTAAAAATCATGATTTTATATCAAAATCAGTTTAACCAAACATTTCTTTAATAATTAATTAATTTATTAATATTCTGATAGATTTTATTAAAACTCACTATTTTAAATAAATATATTATTCATTTATTTTTAAATTTTATTTATCCTATTAGTGCTAATATTAGTTGTGGCTTAAACAAAGTTAGCTTTAAATTTTTAAAAACAAATTTTCTATATTTTTACATAGATCTAGTGGTGAAAATTAATTTGTTCGTGATGATAAACAACGGTCTTTTGATAATTTTAAATTTTAAAAGTGATATTTATTTAATTTTCTGATTTTGAATTGTTGGTATATTAAGAAAATAGTTTTTTCAACTTACAAACAAAAAAACCATCAGTATTGTGAACATGAGGAAAAAATCTTCTGCAATTTTCCATTCTATTGTCAAAAATTACGCCTTTAAATTTTTTATATCCTGGCATACCAAATTTTAAACCAGTATCTATTACTTCAACATTTCGATTTTGAATAGCATATTGTATTACACATTCATTCTCTTCTACTAGGATTGAGCAAGTCGAATAAATTATAACTCCTCCTTTTGTTGAGCGTTCGTTACATGCATCAATAGCTGCCAATAGTAATCTTTTTTGTGATGAGAAATGTACAGCAGCTTTTTTGGAAATATTTTTCAATTTAATATTTAAATCATGACTTATTATACCCGTTCCAGAACAAGGAGCATCTATCAAAACTTTATCAAATCCTTTAACAATAAATGGTAGAATTATTCCATCTAGATTAGTAACTATGCAGTTGGTAATGCCCATTCTATGGACTGAACTTACTAATGATTTAATTCTAATTTTATTTTTATCATTTGCAATTAAAATACCCTTATTATTCATAAGTTGACTAATATATGTAGATTTCCCCCCTGGAGCTGCGGTTATATCTAATACACGATCACCTTCTTTAGGATTTAGTGATAAAACTGGCAATAAAGATGCAATACTCTGCAAGGTATAATATCCAGTGAGAAATTCAGGAATACCACCTATTTTTAACCTATTTTTTGAGATTATACCGGCAATATTCAAAGGTTTCTCTAAGACAAATACCCTAATACCTTTTTTTTCTAATTCCATTCTGATTTCTTCTGGATTTTTTCTCAAACTATTATATCGTATTGTTAACGAACGCTGTTTTTCATTTGATTCTATAAATTTTATTGTTTCGAAGATAGGGAATAGAGTTAAAAAATAATTTACAGAATCTTTCGGATAATGGAATATAGTACAAATTTCTTTTTTAAGAAGTTTTAGATAGTATTTTTTAGAATTATTTAAAGACCGAACTTCGAAATTTTTCAAAATTCTAAGAATATGATACATTCTATGTGTAGAAAAAGTAGGCTCAATTTGCATTTCTTTAATTTTTATTCTCCCTTATATATTGAAAATATAAATACTATTTTATTATTTCAGAATTTCTTTAGATAATTAATTTAGCAGAATGTTTCACAGAATGGGGATTATATTAGATCTCCCTTTTAAAAATAACGTTATTACTATATCAATTGAAAATTATCAAAATATTTTGGAAGTTTGTTCAACATTAGTAGCATTATATAATATAGAAAATCCAAACTCTCAAATTATTATTTTAATATCAAAGAACCACCTTATTGGACAATTAACTCATCTTAGTGGAGACATTCGACATCATTACCAAGGAATTTGGCATCTCATATTTGGAAATAAAAAGCTATCGGAAACTGATTTGGGTTTTTTTTTTACTGAAAGAATCAACATAGTTAAAAATGAGAGAACCAAATATGAAATTTCTTTTATTTCTGATGGTTCTTTAGATTTTCTAGATTCAAATTTTTTCGCAGTATTTATGGGAAAAGAGGAGAGATGTTTTTCTGTTATTTCGTTGGGAATGAAGTTTTTTGCAATTCAAATTATGACAAAAATCACAGGCGGAAGATATATTAATTTGATAAATAAACAAAAAAAAGCCCTATCTCAAATTTTCCTTAAAAATATGCAATGTTATGGAATTTTCGTATCCACTTATTATCTAGACTCCTCGTTTGCATCCAACCGTTTAATTGTTAAAAAAACACAAAACTTAATGAAAATAAAAAAAATCAAAATTTGCTTTAAATGTAAATCTGATATCTTTTCAAAGCTTCAATATTGGTGTGAAAATTGTGGAATTTTCTTATTATCAGGACAGAATATATGTACCAATACAATGATTTTTTTTAAGGAATGTAAATTAACCAAAAATTTATCTTTTGTCTTTAATTTATTTACACCTATTTTAAATAAAGAAAGGAAGAAATTTAAACAGTGTACAAATAAGATTTTTAAATTCTTTACTATAAATACAAAGGAAGATATTTACAGGCTTTCAACAAAAATTACCGTAAATGATAAATCATTTGAACATCAAGAAATTTTGGTTACAATAATTTAAAAAAAATTAACTTATTTATTTTTGGTTCAATTGTTCTTAGTAAAACATTTTGGAATTGAGTTATTTCTTTGAATTAAGGAAACTCTTACGTGACACGGATTACTATTGAAATTATTTATTCTTCCGTGTGCACGAAAAGTTCGTCGTCGTCCCTTTATGGCCTTATTAACATTAACTTTATCAATAAATATTGCATTTACATCAAGTCCTTTTTCAGATGCGTTACTTTCTGCATTTTTTAATATTTCTAGTAAAATAGTAGCAGATTTTTTTGGCCATCTTCCTGTTGAACTCTTTTTCATTGTTTTTAATTGACTTTTTCTTGAAACACCATATTTAAATCGAGTAAAAGGAACAATTTCAACCTTTGTTATAACATTTTTTAAAAATTGTTGAGCTCGTTTTAAGCTCATTCCTTTTAGAGCAGCGCTTGTTTCTCTTGTATTTTTGAAATGAACTCTTAAATTTGATCCTTTAGCGTTACAACTTTTTTCCACGAGGTTTTTATCGTTGTTTTTATTTGTCATTATATTAGTATAAAGTGTACGGCATTTAAAAAATTCTGACAGGTTTCCCCATTGTTGATTTTAAATGGAGTGATCCGATATTTTGCCAATTTTTTTTCAAAAGAGAAACGAGAAAGTTAATCGAAGTTAGAGTGTTTTGAAGGACCTCAGAACTTTTCATCTCAGAATTCCCTACTAAAACACCGAGACATAGTGACTTTTTTAATTCAAATTTGATTGTTGCCTTCATTTTATTAATTTTTTCTTGAATATTATCAGAATGTAAAATAAGAGTAGGAAATTTTCCCGCTTTGTTTAGTCCTGGTCCCAAAATACGAGGAATTACCTTAATTAGAGATTCGGAGGCTAAAAAAAAATCATACTTTTTGGCAAACTTTTTGATTATTTTTTTTTGTTTATTAAATTTTTTAAGGTCGTCTGAACAATACGAATCACAACCAAAACGAGTTGCTTGAGCCATGTGAACAGAGTCACCAAGAATTGCAAAGGTTTTTTTTTGTTTAGGGATATAAGGAAGTGTAATTGTTCCTGAAAATCTTTTATCTTTTTTGGGATCATAATTTTTAAGGCCAATCTGAAGTTCAAGTGACTCAATAAAATTTCGTTTGTTAGAAACAGATCCTTCCAATATTTCAACAATAGCCTTGTTTAATTTCTCATGAGATAATTTTGCTACCATTTTTTTGGAAATAAATTACTTAATATTTTATATTCTTTTAATACTTTCAAAAATTTATTTCAAATTTATTAAATATATTAAAATCTAGTCTAATTCTATTGAATTATTTAAAATATTTTTTATAAAATATCAATAAAATCCACTTTTGAGCATGATGTGTTGAATTGTAATAAAATAACATTTTCTAAAAATAAATAATAGATTTCTTAATTTTTTATTACTTTTCAAAACTTCATAAAACAACCAGTTTTTCCAAAAAATCTTTTTTTCGCGAATGGTCCACTGGTATAAAAAAAAACTAGAATAAAAAAACTTAGCTAAAATTTTCCCCGTATATCCTTTTATTAAATAAATTTTTATTATTATTCCCATACATTTAAGGGTTTTTTTCAGTTCAATTTCAATTGTAGATCTTCTGTAAATGATATAAAATACAAGTATTCCCATATGAATAAACAGACTAATGTTAAAGATATTATTTTTTTTTAATAAATCAGTTCTATAGGATTTTCTAATTTTTCTTTTGAACTTTAAATTTAAATTAATTTTAAAATATTTCGACAAAAATAAGACAATCAGGTTATTTAGAACATTATTTGGTGTGGCTAATTCAAATTTCGTTTTTTTTAATAACCAAACCAATAGGTGATCCCCATATTTAACAATTATTTCGAATTCAGAAATAAAAAAGAGGATTTTTTTAATAAATACAAAATTTTTTAAAGATTGGTAAAAAACGAAGCAATTTTTTAAAAAGCTAAAAATTATTCCATATAAATTTAAACATTTTTTGTCATTCGAAAAATTATAAAAATCTAATTTTAAACTAATTTTATAAAAATATTTCCTCGAAGTTTCAGGGTAAAAGTACACTACTATATTGAATAAAATATCTAAAATTATTAGTGAATAATTGTTATATTTATGAATCCAACCTATATTTAAATATTTTAAATGACGTAATTTTAGAAATTTAACGATTTTTAAAATAAAGATACCTAGGGATAAAATTATTGAATATGGTTTACTTATAAAATAAATTCTTTTCAATGTAAAAATAATAAAATAGCAAGAGAGTTTTTTAAAAAATTTTGAATTTTTTAAAAAATATAGAAATATAAAAACGAAATGACTTCTCAATGACATTATAAATTTTTTTTCTTTAAGTTTCAATTTAAAATTATTAATATCCTTTTTTAAATTTTCAAACCTTTCATTTTGGATGCTTAATTTTCTGAAGTTTAAGTTGAAAACTACAAAAGAGAATTCATTTTGTTGGATTTCACACCATATATCAATTTTTAATTTTTTTAAATGTAAATTTAAAAGACAATTTTTAAGGAAAAATCTAAGAATTTTCAAAAATTCAAACAAATACAAACGATCATCAAAAAAATTATGTTGATTAAATTTATTTTTGGTTAAATCTTCGTTTACTAAGTTAATAGTAATTTCATTTAAACTGACTATTTTAAATAGTTTAAAAAAACTTTCATCACTGAATTGTTTTTTTTTCAATAAAATTTTCTTTATGAATTTCAAATGAAAAACTTCTGATATATTAGGTAATTTGTAAAAATTAACTTTTAGAATGGTTTGATATTTTCTAAATATGTGTCGAAAAAATTGAGAATAGAATCCCCAACCAATTAATTTATTGGCCTGAATTATTCGTTTAACTGTAAAGGAAATTAAAAATTGAATAAACATTTTTTTTTTAAGATCTAAAAGCAAATTTTGATTATAATCAAAAAAATTAATTCCAATACATTCCAAATATATCTGTCTGGACATAATAGATTAAATAAATTATAAAAACAATTTACCTAAACATATGCATAAAGGTTTATTAAAATTAATTTTAATATTATTGTAAAATGGTAATTATTTTTTACTGTCAATTTAGGGTCTTGTTTATAAACTATTGAAATTATAATAATATATAATATACTATCGATGTTTTCTTAATCCATACAATAAGAATTAAATAGTATTAAATTGACCATCTATTTTTATTTTGTTAATTGTGCCATAATTATTTAAAGAAACATTTTTCATGGATTAAATAGATTTTTCAAAATTATTTTTATTGTGTAAAGTTGGGTTAAAAATAATTATGAATATTTTAACAATCATCTTTTATTTTCTCGATTTGAAAGATTTTATCAAAAAGGTTCTTAAATGTTTATTTACAAAAAGAATTATTATATTTGTTGAAGTTTTTTTTAATGAATGCACAAAAATTAATCCAACCAACGTCAAACCTTTTGCAAAAATTAAAACCTAAAAAATTTATTCTTTCAAAAAATTTAAATAGTTATAATAGAAAAAATTATAACACTACACGAAACCTTTTTAAATGGCTGCGGTTACTTAAAAACAAGAAATACGTTCGATATAGATTTCTTGTTTTTATATTCGGTGTAGTAGATAAAAATTCTGGCTCAAATTTTTATTTGGAACAATTAAGGGACATTTATTGTCAAAAAAAAATTAGTTTTCATATTGCATTTGAGCATCTCGTATTATCTGACCCACTCCTCTCTATATGGTTAACAGATGAGCCTGAGATAATACTAAAAATCTTTCAATATGCTTGTGAAGAAATTGTTTCTGATATTTTTCAAAAACCAAATAGACGGTTAAACATCCCTGTAAGATTTTATGGGCTTCCCCTATGTGAATCAATGAGAAATCTAAAAAAGAAGAAACCTAATTGTTTAGTTAAAATAAGAGGGGTTGTCCTATCTAAAACTCAGATATTTCCAACTATAGGGTTCTTTTATTTGACCTGTTTAAAATGTTTAGAAACCCAGGAAACATTATTTTCAACAACTGATCAAAAAATTAAAAGAATTAAAAATTGCTTTAATTGTAAATCAACTGGACCTTTTCAAACAAAATGGGATAGATTAATTTCAAATAAATTTCAAAAAATTTCTATTCAAGAAGGGTTTAAAAATAATTCTTTCCGGTGGTTACCGTATTCAAATGAAATTATTTTAATTGGGGATTTGATTGATTATGCAAATCACGGCGATAATGTAGAAATAACTGGTATATTAAAATATAGTACAGCAACAAAATCTAATCATGTTTCAAACCACCCAACATTTTTAATTTTAATCGAAGCAAACTCTATTCAAAAAATAAGAGAACAAGAGAATTTTTTTAAAATTTCATTTTTTGAAGTTCAAATTCTGGAAAGAGTAACTACTGAACAAAGATTATTATCATGTCTACTTTTGTCATTCATTCCTGATATATTTGATAATTACTACTTAAAACTATTGATATTATTAACATATTGTTCTCCAAGCCAAAAAAAAAAAACCAATGTGAAATCCAATGATACCATAAATATGTTAATTCTAGGAGATATTTCTGTAGGAAAATCAAAAGTTTTAAAATTAATTTCTGATTTTTTCCCATATTCTCAGTATCTTACGGGTCAAGGATCGACAATAAAAGGTTTAACTTCATCTTTGAAACACGATAAATTAGTTGGAGAATGGGTCTCAGAAGGGGGCCTACTAACGATGGCAAAAAACGGCATATGTTTAATCGAGGGTTTGGAAGGACTTTTATCTAAAGATCTAAATTCTCTATGTAAAATTTTAGACCAACATTATATACAAATAGATCAAAAATCATCTTTAGATAAAATGGAAGTGACTTTTTCTACAATAGCAACATTAAATAATTTTAATACGGTACCTAACCCATCTCTTCCATTTTTTTTGAATTATGGTTTGAATGACGAATCGATTTCAAGATTTGAAATTATTCATAACTTAGAAAAAAATGGAAACTTAGAAAATGAAAAAAATCTTGCCAAGTTTTTACTAGCTCGTCATCAAGGAATAATTCACTCGAAGAGAAAAATTAAAATTAACAAAATTAATTCAAAAATAAAAATGTCAGACCATAGACCTGAATGTTTATCTGAAAACTTCATAAACAAATATTTATACTATTGCAGAAACAATTTTTCTCCCAAATATTGTATACTTGACCAATCTTTTATTTTAAAATTTTATCTAGATCTAAAACGGGAAACACATATTTTAAGTTCGCTTAGCTTTTCTTCTAATTTTCTTGAAACTATAATACGCATAGTTTCGTCAAGTGCTAAAATACACTTGAGAAACCAAGTTTCAGAAAAGGATTTATCTATCGGCCTTTTAATATTTTTCGAATCTTGGATACAAATTCAACCACAATTTACTGCAAGTTTTCTAAGATCAAAATATAAAAGATTCTTTTCTCGAATTTTTATAAAATACAAGGATTGTCATATTTTTTTAGAAAAAAAAGGATACAATCAGATTTAAATTTAATTGATTAAATTAATTTTTAATTTTTAAGAAAAAATTCAATATTATTTTAAATATACATTAAGTAAAAACTTAATTTTAAATATATACTTAAAAAATTTAATTTTTAAAAATAATATTCTGCTCAAAATTGATAATAATTTTTAATGCTCAATTTTTTTATAAAAAAATATGAGAAATTTATTTATAGTAATAAACTAATTTTTGTAAAAAGAAAAAAAAAAAATGTATACAACGATGGAATGATAAAAAAATTTGATTTTCTATTATGTTTATATCAATTTAAAACCGATGTGATACATACTTCCATAAAGAACATGATTGAAGAATCGGATTTTGAGCTAACAATACTACCAATATTAAAACCAAATTTGAGGCTTGATTTTACAGAAATTGAGTATAAGAAGACTTTTAAAATGATTGATAATTTTAATATTTTTTTTTTAAAAAGTTTTATATGTCTATGTTTCAAGATGTTACCAGCTTTCAAACGAAAAGAAGCTCTACAAGGTGAAATATTCCGAATCCAGATTATATTTTGTGACATGGTTTTTGCTGATACGTTATTTTTAGAAGAATTTATGAGCAAAAAAAATTCGTACAAAAACAAAAATTCCTTCCAAATTCGAAAAGAAAATTGGATAAGAAGGCTGAAACAGGTATTTTCATCAAATGGTTACATAGAATTCAGTAAAAATCATTTCAATACACATTTTCGTCTCTCAGCTATTGAATCTTTGAAAAACAATAGCTTAATAAGATATAATGTCGGTCCTGAATATAGATTTAATCTCAGATAATAAGAATAAATTATTAAATTGAAACATAAATGTATTAGAAAATTTAATTACTTATTGTTCTCACGGGTTTTTAATTTTAATAAGTTTAAATTAATGTCCAAAAATTACAGAAATTGTAAGTATTCTTTTTTCCAAATTTTATATTACTATCTTGTATCGATTAAATTCTAGAACTCTTTTCCCAAAACAGGTTCTAAGACATACAAAACACCGAGAAGACCTTTTGAAAAAGAAAGATTAGATTCAGAACTTAAACTAATAGGAGAATATGGGTTAAAAAATAAAAGAGAAGTGTGGAGAGTCCAATTAATTTTATCTAAAATACGGTCTTCAGCTCGTCTTCTGCTAACTTTACCACAAACTGATTCCAGACGTCAGATACAAGGGAAATCTCTGATACAAAAACTTGAAAAATATGGAATTTTAAATGAATCTGAAAACACACTCAATCATGTACTATCATTAAGGGTACAAGATTTTTTAGAAAGACGGTTGCAAACTATTGTATTTAAACACGGATTAGCACGAAGTATTCATCATGCTAGGATCTTGATTCTACAGAGACACATTTCAGTTAATAGTGATCTAGTTAATATTCCTTCTTTTTTAGTAAAAATACAATCGCAAAAAAAAATTTCTTATTTTTGCAAATCCCCGTTCGGTGGTGGAACTCCAGGTAGGGTAAGAAGGAAAACGATCGGAAAAAATTAACAGTTTATATATTCTAAAGATGAAAAAAATTTAATTGAAAAAGATTAATAAAATTTAAAAAATACATAATTTTTTCCTCTATAATCCTTTTAAATCTGGTCTGAAAAGAGAAGAAATAATTAGTATTTTCTTTTTTAGGAAATTGTTGGCATTTTTTTTTCTGTTCTTTTTTTGTTTCATAGAATCTAAAAATACCAAAATTAAATCACGTTTATCATTTTTAAAGTTGAAAAACAACTTCCAAAATCTAAAGTTTTTCATAATAAATTCTTCAGAAAAAATTCGGATATATCTTTGTAAACGTATACAAATTGATTTTATTCTTGACACAAAAAAAAAATTCAAAAAATCATTATTTCCAAAGATTTTATATCTTTCAAGTTTTAAAACAAATCCAGTTCTAACTTTTTTTTTGTAAAAATTTGAAAAAAAGTATTTTTGTAAAAAATAAATAGCATTTATCAGATTTTCTACACTGAAAACAACAACTTTTTTTTGTTCTCCAAAAATATAGTTAATTAATAATTTGAATAAATTAATTGTTTTTTTTACATAAATCCAGCTATTTTTTTTTTCAAAACCTATTAATTCTAAAAAAGGAATCGGTAAATTTTTTTTGATTTTTCGTTTATTGATTCTTTTTTGTTTACAAATGAGTTTTTTTTGAAATATCCTATTACAATTTTTATAAATTTTGTGTCCGAACAAGAATCTTGAATTGATTTCTCTTTTATAAAATCCTATTTTTTTGAGTATTGGATGTTTTTCTTTTATATTTAAAGATTTTTTGGAACAATAATCAAAGAAAATTTCTGCAGCTAAAATTAATTCCTTTGACATAAATGTAAGATTTAATAGTTCGATTTGGTTTCGACTTCTATATTTAAAAGGATTTGTAATTGTTTTTTCTAAAATCAGGTTTATTAGAAAACAAAGTTGAAAATAAACAAAACTATCCTCTAAACTTTTATTGATTGAATTATATATTGAGAAATATCTTGTAAAAACTGAAATATGATTTAAAGTAAAAATTTTTCCTATCCAACTTCCAGTTGATTCAAAGAAAGTTATCTCAGTTCTACTCATGTAACCCCTTCTCTTCTCGGAAAAAATTTTGTGGATTTCGAAACAAGTTTTAATGAGTAAGTCAGAAAAGCCTTTTATCTTGTTAAAAAAACCTAAAGTAAATAATAGATACATTTCAAAAAAATTTGGTTCGATTATAATTCTTTTTATTAGAAAATAATTTATTAATTCATTGATCTTAGGATTGAACATCTTTATTTTAAGATTTAACTTCCTCGAATGCGACCAAGTATGGAAAGAAAATCTATTAAAAAATTGAGCCAAAATGTTTGAGTTTGTTTTCATATTTAATATATAAATATTGTACTATGAATACTTATTTTAAATAAATTTTAGTAAATAATCTTATACTAATTAATAAAAGATAATTAAGTATTTTATGTTTGTTTTTTATTTTAATTATTGAAAGTATGTGCAAGAATACAATATTATATAGCTTATTCACGAATTTTTTGGAGAAATACAAAAAAATTGAACGTTGAAGCCTATGTAACCAAAAAAAATACCTCATTTGTAAAAACGCTTGTTTAAAAATTAATTTTCTATTATTTCTTCCTTCTATCCAGATAACATCATTTTGCTTTTCAATTTTCTCATTTATCAATTTTACATAGTTTTTAGCCAATTTTTTTTTACTTTTTAAGGTATTTTGAAAATTCAAAACATTATTTTGAGATGCATATAAAATAAATTCTGTTAATTCAAAAAACTCCGAAAGATATTTAATTTTAATTCTACACATATCTTGAATAATATAATAGATTATAACTATACCTGAATAACAAAAAATTTTGCTACTCCTAAAATAAATTTGTTCGGTTAAATTGCTAAAAAAATTTAAAACTATACCTTTCAATTGACATTTTAAAATTGGTTTTACTATACAGTTTCTAACATAATCACTGTTAAATATCAGCTTAATTGTTTTTAATTGGACTATTAAATTGCATCGTATAGAGTTCTTTATTTTAATGATTTTATATACTAGTATAAAAAATATTTTTACAAGTTTGATAACAAACTTCCTATCATGAGCATTTTGATTAGGGGGAGAATTTTCTTTTTTATTTATCAAGCTAATATTTCTAATTTCTAATTTCTTCATTAATTTTGACTTATTTTCAGCATTTTTAACTACAACAAAATAGTCATAAATAATTTTTAAGTTAGAATCCGTATAATTCCTTTTTATTTGACATAAAATGGGTAACTTTTCTATGAAAGCAAGATATAAATAAATAGTTTTTTTTAAAAAATAAATTTTATTTTTTAATCTGTTTACTAATTTTCTATTTTCTATTTTTTTTTTCTTTTTTAAATTGATATAATTTATAAGAGAAATTTGTAATATTTTTTTCAAACTATCATTAAGTTTATTTCTGGAAAAAAAACTATTATAACTTTTTATCAACCGACTCCATATGGAGTTAATGTTCAGTTCCTTTTTAATATTAACAATATCCTCGGATATGGTTTTTATATCATATAGACATAATTCAATGATCCAATTCAAACAATTCGATAAAACTGGAGGAAATTGTAAATTTGTTGATAATAGAGAACTTTTTTCCAATGAAACTGGATAACCAAGTACCGTTAGAACATGTCGTATATTATCTTCCGGCTTTCCTTGAATTTTAAAATTTTTATCGAGTTTCTTAAAAAGGAAATAAATTACCTGAAAAAAGACTTTTTTTTTTAAAGGAAATAATATTTTATTTATTAAAAAATTTTTACAATCATTTTCCTTTAAGAACAACTTTATTTCTTTTATACAAAAAGAAATGTATTTTTTATCATAAATTGGTCGTGGGTCTGTTTTAAAATAATATTTATGATTATTAAATAACTGCACGTTTTTAAAAAGTTGGATTTTTCTTCTTTTTAAGTGTTTAAAAATATCAACTTTTTTTACATTGGACCGTGAAGGACTTTCATTTTTAAATTTCATATTTATTCAACAAGTTTGTGAATTATTTCAAAAACTTTTCCTTTAATGGTTCTTTTTGTTATACTGAAATAGATTTTAGACGATATTTATTATAATATTAAATTATTTTAAATTAATAGTTTAATTTTAATTATTTTTTTCCAACTCACAAAAAATGAATAAAATCTTTCCTAGGGTATAAAATATTGTTATTTCTTCGAATATAATATTAACTATCAATTAATTATAAAAAAAACCATAGTCTTTTAAAATATAACTTGTACAAAAAACTTAAGGTTTTAATTTCTATTAATGTTTGACCTAATAATGACCCTTTAAGGGAAAAAAATTCATTTTTTAGGAAATTAAATGATTTAAATAAAATGAAGTACGAAATTGATTCCAAATAATTGCTACAAAAATTTAATATACCATTATTGAATAGCTTTTTTGCACGTTTCACTTTAAATAGTGTTTTAAGGGCTAATTTTTTTTCTTTTTTATTTGATATTTTTAGGAAATCAATTAGAGAATTTCTATCAGATCTTGTAGTTTGCTTCCATTCTGTAATTCGCTTGTAAAAAAAAGTCATTATTTCAAAATTCTGAAAAAAAAGGTAATTTTTAGTTAATTTTTTTTCAAAAAGTCCTCTAGGTAAATAGTTAACATTTACCAATCTAAATGGAATTAAATTTTCCAATATTGCTGTCCTGCATATTTTTAATCTTCTCAAACTAGATTTAATCAAAACTTTAACCAATAAGAATCTATTTGCTTTATTTTTAATCATTTCGCGTAAAATTTTGTTCCTTTTTTTCAATATTTCTAGAATATGGCTAAAAAGTTCTTTTTTTTTAATTATTGTAAAAATGTAAACTAATAAAGAGATTATTTGTTTGTAACCAGTAAGTTTAACTATTAGACAATGAATTTCAGTTTCAATCTTGTGATACATCTTCGAGTTAACAGCACATTTTGGAAGTAAACTAATTGTCGAAAATATTTTAATATTTTTTATTGAAAAAAATACTTTTTTAATTTTTCTAATTTTAAATCTAGAAATTTGGTACATGTTACGTATGATAAATTTTAAATCTCTATTTTCTCTTGGTTTAAAAGAAAATGAGTCTTCTGTTGAATCGTGATATTTTTTTTTTTCTAATCTATCATTATAATTAGAACTATTTATTAAAACTAAAAGATAAAATGAAAACAATCGTGAATTTAAGATATTTTTAAATAAACTTCGTTTTCGAATTGTATTTTTAATCAAATTTTTAAAGCAAATTGTTAATTGTTTGATATTTAGAATCGAAGTCAGATGATTAAATCCGACAATCCAACCAATTTTGGAATTATTTTTTTCAATAAATATAACAGATATTAAAATCCATGAAATTAAAAAATGATTAAATTGGTGTTTTATAGAAAAAAATATTTTGTACCAAAAAAAATCGATGAATCTAATTAATATTTCGTTGATTGAAGCGTATTTTTTAAAAAGATCATTAAATGAGATTTCAACCGGTAACCCTATTCTTATTTTTGAATTTAAAAATTTTAAATTAGGCTTTTCTATCTCTAGATAATTATAATTAAAACTATTGATAGGAAAGAAAGAAATATTCGAAAAACGCGTTGAGAAATCTATAGATGGTTTTAAGAATGAAAAACAATAATTTTCGTAATAAGTTGGTTTTTTGGAAATCTTTAAAAACACAAAATCTTTTTCAGAGTTTATTTTAATTTTTAATCTTAATATTACCAAGGTATCAAAAAAAACTCTTGACACATTGTCTACGATCAAAAAAGAGTGCCCGAAGCTACCTCTAATCGTCTTATAAAAGCCAAACAAATTGGTAGAAAAATCGAGAAGATTTTTTTCAATTGTTAATGAATGTTCAATGATAGACGAGTCTAACAAATGTTCTGATGCAATACTAACAATGAAAAAAACAAATTGAAAAAATTTAAATGAAGATATCTTTCCATCTAGTAAAATTTCGAAGTTTAAAAACAAAGAGAAACAAATATTACACAAAACTAGATCACTTGTATTCCCGAATATAATACAATTAAATGTAAACTTAAAAAAGTTCCATAAATTTGATGTGGATTTAATTTTGAAAGAGTTTTCAAGATTTATTTTTAAATTTTTCCGGTTAATTTTTAATTTTGAGTAGATTATCCAAATCATAAAAGAAATTTTAAATGACTTTATTGGAAAATAAAAAGACCATATAAGAAATAAAATAGACACTATTTTTAAATTTTTTTCGTTTTGAGTATACCTAAAATTGATGAAAGATATAAAACATTTTACCCCAGAAACATCATCATCCTTCGAAAATATTTCATTTTCACCCAGGATTGAAAGAAAGGAAATGGGATTGATATTTTTTATTTTTAAATGTTTTATTTTTAAATGTTTTAAATATAAAAAAGTGAAATTATGTAAAAGAAATTAAATAAAATGGCACCAAAAATTGATCCTAACGTAATTTCTACAATATATATTCGAACTGTAGGAGGAGAAGTTGGAGCAGTATCTTCACTTGCTCCAAAAATCGGACCTCTTGGACTATCACCAAAAAAGATTGGAGAACAATTATCAAAAGCAACAGCAAATTGGGAAGGTCTTCGGGTAATGTGTAAGTTAAATGTGCAAAATAGACAAGCTACCGTTGAAGTAATTCCATCTGCTGCTGTTTTGTTAATTAAATCTTTAAAAGAACCATACAGAGATAGAAAAAAAGTAAAAAATATAAAACATAATGGTAATATTACTATGAATACAATAATATTAGTTGCAAAAATTTTGAGAAATCGTTCTTTATCGATAAATTTAAAAGGAACATTTAAAGAAATTTTAGGGACAGCAAATTCTATAGGGTGCAAAATAATTTAAATTGCATTTAGCACAGATGACCGAGTGGTTAAGGTGTAAGATTCGAAATCTTATGGGTATCCCCGCGCAGGTTCGATTCCTGTTCTGTGCGATTGTCATTTTTTATTTAAAATAAAACAATTTCCGAAATTTCCAAATTTTTTAGATAATTTAGTAATGAAAAATCGTTTATTATTATAAATTAATTGTTTTAATATTGTAATAATTTTTTTGATTTTCAACAATCCAATATCATTTTTTTGATATTTGGAAAAATAAAAAAAAAAGCTTTTTATTAGGGTTAAAAATGAGATTCCAAAAACTAAGTTATTAGAATTATTTTTAAGGATCAAAGATAGTTTTTTAGCCATACAATTAAAGTCAAAAAATTTTATTACAATCTTTTGGCTATATGTTTTAGTTCCAAACAAATGATTATTTTTTTTTAATTGGTATTTGTTTTTTTGCTCTTTAATTTCAAAAGGTTTAATAAAATACATCGACTTAAAAATGATTCTCCCAGCAGCTTTTATATGGAATTCCTGAATGCTAGAAGACAGTAATAGTTTTCCGACTGCTTCTGATAACCTAATTAAAGTTTCTAAATGCCTTGAAAAAATGTCAAAACCCTGATATTTTTCGCCAATGGAAAATTTTTTCAGAAATAAATAAATTTTTAAAATAAAAACATATCCTTTTTTTGAAATAATAGGAGAAAGGTTCCTAATGAATGATAAATATATCTGTGTCGACCACAAAGTCTCTTTTCTGTTCTTCCATTTCATGTTGTTCATTGAAATGTCTTTCTTAGAATTAAAAAAATCATCATCAATAGTACTTTCTCCGAAATAGTAATATTGAAGATCAAATTTTTTCACCAGATTTTTTGAATAGGGTATAGAGTTAAAAAAAGAACTCAATTGATTTACATCTTTACGTTGAATTTCAGATATTCCAAGGACAGAAATTTTAGACCGAAGTTTTAAATTTAAATCTGCTTTATTAATTCTGAATTCTTGCTTATCCATATGATCCGTGATTAATTTTTGATATTTGTAATTTAAATTATGAAAATTTTCTACAAAATATAAATTATTGTTTTTATTTGTAAATAAGCCAGATTCAATACAAAACGAATTTGTTTCAAAATCTTTAAATACAGATGCAGTTAATCCCATTGAGCTAGATGTTAAACCATTGATATATGAAGTATCTGGCTTTAAGTATTTCAATTCTCTAAACAAATTTTTAAATCTAGATTCATGAGAATATAGAATTGATATGTTAATATTCCCCCGAAATACTTGCTTTTTGGAAATTTTTTTATCAACTCCTCCAATCAACATTAATAGAATTCCAAGCCTTAAGTTTTCAAATTTAAGGAAACTATACAGAAAGAAGGATTCTATTTTTTTAAAGAATAAAGTCCATTTTTTTAGTTTAAAAATTTTTCCTCCCCTTTGTTTAATAAAAAAGTGATTTAATTTTTTTAGAAAAAATCCATTATTTTTCCTAAAAACTTTTGAATCAATATCAATCCTCATACAAAAAACATGATTTACTAGGAAAATAGGATTATATAATGCTCCAACTTCTATACTCAATGACAAATTTTCTTCTAAGAGTTTTAAATTTAAATGCTTAGCTATTAAATTTACTTTATTAAACGGTATTGGAACTAGACACCCTGTAAAAACACACCTGTTTCCTATGCTAAATAAGTTTGTCGCATCATCCACTAAAAAAGCATCCAATAACAAAAAGGGGGAAGTTGTAATCTTCTTTTTAAAATTTTCTTGTATTCTTATTTTTTGTATTTCAACAAATAAAGACTCTTCAGTTATTAATTCCCAAGAATTAGAAGCTTTGCATATTGAGCAAAGCTTTGGCTCTGAATATTTATTAAATTCTTGTGCAAGTTTTACCTTACTTTTGCATTTAATGTTTGAACAGGAGAATATTCCGAAGATCAATTTAGGCTCTGGTTGTAATATTCTTACAATATTTCCGATGGTACATATCAATCGTCCATAATTATAATTTTTTAAGGTTCGAAAGTTTTTCCAGTTAGGAAGGTTGTAGAACCCAATTCTAAAATATCTCAAGATTTTTTTTTTTGACCCGTTTTCGGAAATAATGTTTTTAAAAATTTCGTCTACTGATTTTTTTAATGAAGTTTCAATTCTTATATATTGATCTTCGATTAAATCAGCTAATTCTTCGCTGAAATACAGAATATATTCAAAATCAATGTACAAAACTGTTGCTTCTGACAATTTTATCAATCTCAATTGTTTTAAAAAACAAAAATTGTCAAATTTTTTTATAAAAGTTTTTGATAAATTAATGTTATATATGAGAAAACTATAGAATATACGTTCAACCTCTTCGAGCAAGATATTTTTCCCAAAATCATTGGAATTAAAATATGTTGGCATAAATTTTATATTGATGAAAAAAACTACAAAATTGTTAAAATATAAAAAAAATTAGATTAATATAACAATATAATATTTTTATAAGAATTTTATTTTTACATTATTCTTACATAATGATTTTTTATTTCTAAATAAAACCGATTTTATTAGCAACATCTAAAGCATCATGATCCGGACATAATTTTATAAAAGCCTTTTTAAAGCCTTGTGAGGTAATTAGAGTATTAACTTTAAGAACTTTGGTTTTATAAATCTTTTCCATTAAGAATTTTATATTTTTTTTGTTCGCCATTGGATTAAAAACTAAAATAATTGTATTTGATGATTGGATTTTTTTCATGGATGCTTCTGTAGTTATAGGGTGTGAAAATAGTTTTAAATGTTGTTTTTCTTTTATAAAAGTAATTAGTTTTTTTTGATACTTTGGTGTCCTTTCTAATTTTTTTGTTCTCGGGCGATTAAATCGCACAGAGGTTCTGATATTTTTTTTTTTGAAACTTTTTCTTTTATGATCAATTAAATCCATTTTATTTACGTTTTAATTAAAAATATATTTTAAAATGCCTAATCTTAAAAAATATTTATATCAAACAATTATTTTAATAAAAACTGAAGGGGATCTATAACAAAAAGATGAAATATTTAATAAAGATAAATTCAATATCCCCATGTAAGAAAAACGGGACTAGTTTATTAAATAAAAATCATCCTGAAAAAATTTTAGTGAATTATCAAAAATTTAGGGAATTGAATGAATTTTCATTACTTTTAAAAAAAAAAAAAGTAATTTACTCACAAAAAACCCAATTGAGATCTATGGTGTTTAACTCCCTTCAAAATATTGAAAATCTTAATGGTTTGTGGGAGCCACTAACATTAAACTACACTGAAATGTATCAAATAGACGAAAATATTGTCATAAACTATCCTCTAAGACAATTTTTATCGAATTTTTCAATAGATAAAATTGAGGTACTTGGTTGGTCATATTTTTCGTTGATTTTTATAAAATATCAAAAAATTTATTATGAATTAATACTATCAAAGAATCCAATTTTTCCATCCTTGATTCTTACCAATTCAATGGTTGTGAGTCGCTTTGAAGGCAATTCTATTCTGTCCCCGAGTTATAATAATCACCTATCAAATTATTTTCAAAATAATTTTAAAAAAAGCTTAAGTGGTCATGCGTTCAAATTCGAAAACTTATATCAATGTTTCCTTCTTGAAAAAATAGTATTAAAACTTCTGGAGAAAGGATATAGATTTCTAATCGATTTTTTTAACACTGATATAAATGTGTGTTTTTTTTTAAATCCAATAAAACCAATTCACTATATTAGCTCAAAAAGGTTTGGATTTGGATTTAATAATTCAAAAAAAGAAAAAAACATATTTGAAATTAATAAAATTAGTAGGAAAAGTTTTAAACGATTATATCATTTAGATATTCGTGGATCCAAGGAATTGATCTTCCATAATAATAAGTTTTCTCTAAAATTGAAAACAATCACTTCAAAACCTGATTATTTGTTTTTAACTACCATTAGTTATACAAAGTTCATATATTCAAATAAAAACCTTAAAGAAATTACTCCAGTTGTAGATAGAATTTTCTGTTCAATTTTAATCTCATCATCTAATATCTCTAAAATTAGTCAAATTTTAAAAAATATCAAATATAAAAGATTGACCCTTAAAATTTATCATTTTGAAAAAAGGCATCAATTCAATTTCAAAAATCTTATTGATTTCATCGATGATTTCAAAAGATATAACAACCGACTTATTTTGATTATAGGTCAACCAGTTGATAATTATAATCTTAATTTTATTTGTTCTATCATAATTCTTCCTAGATTCCAATGTTTAAAAATATTTTGCGGTTTATATCAATTTTCCCAAAAAATTGGGAAAAACTTTTTTATTAAAAAATGTTTAGAAAAGAAATTTATCTTTTTTCCAATCTCTATTTTGATCTATTCAAATATAGATACAATTAATTTCAATTCTCCTTCATTTAAAACTAAGTTCAATTTTCAATTTCAAAAAAAATTTCCAGACTCTTTAAGATTTGTTGAAGATTTGATTTATCTTTCGAGAAGAAATTCAAGTAAAGAATTTAGATCTTCTGTAGATAATTTTATCCTTTCACGGAAAACATTTCATCGAAATAATAATAATAAAATTCTAAGATTGGTTTTTTATTATTCTTTTGTTACAAATTTTAGAGAAATTTTGCTATCTAAAAAAATCTTTATGAAAAAACAACAAAAGCAATTTTTTTTTCAGTTTCTTTATTTTTGGTTTACATTAACATGTGAATCTTAATGAGAGCATATTTTTATTCAAAATAGATATTACTTTTTACTGAGAAAATTTTTTAAAGAATGAAAAAAAAAGCTGTAAATCATTAAATAATAATTATTTAACTTAAACTATTAACTTACTTTAAAAAACAATTTCTTAAGTTTGTTTTATGAAAGATTTTTTTTTTAATTATTAATTAAACTTAAAAAGCATATTGAATAAAAAATTAGTTAAATAAACTAAAAAAAATGAATAATTAAATTTACAATTAATATGAAAAAATTTAAAGAGATCGATCAATACAATATTAATGGAAATATCGATGGTAATTATTTTCTAAAGGCCGATATTAAATCTGAAATATTTAATTCATTGGAATATTCCAATGGTTTCAAGTGTTATCAACTTAAAAAAATTTGGAATTTCTTAGTTTTTTATAATAAAAATACTTTAATTAAAAAATTTAAGATAACAAATAAAAAGATAGAAATAATCATTTCCAATCAAAAAAAAAATGAATTTGAATACGGGAATATTCTAGCATTTTGTAAATCTATCCCTACTATAGAACACAAATTGATAAAAGATTCTGTAAAAATTTCTTCAAAACCGTTGTATATTGACCTTCAATTTGATATTAATCGAAAAATGAGGGCAATTTTAATTGATTGGTTAATAGATGTTCATTGTAAATTTAAACTAGTACCGGCCACTTTATATCTTACCGTAAACTCGATTGACCGATTCTTAAGTTTACAAATCATGGTGCGGCAAAAACTTCAATTATTAGGCATTTCATCGATGCTCTTAGCATCTAAATATGAAGAAATTTATGCACCAGAGACCAGAGATTTTGTTTACATATCTGACAATGCTTATTCAAAAGAAGATATTTTTAAAATGGAAATTCTAATCTGTACGACTTTAGACTATGTGTTTCACATACCTTCTCCGTTAATTTTTATTGCAGAATGGTCTAAAGTTCTTAATGCTTCTCAAGAAGAAATTATCTTTGCATCTTATATACTTGATCTCCATTTACTTGATTATGATTGTATTTTTTTTCAAACTGATATTATTTCGATTAGTTCATTATTGAATTCAATATCTTTACTCAACAATTTAAATGATTTTATAAAGCCTGGTAGGATTTTTTTAAGATTAAGTAGGGGACTCTTGAATATTCACAGTCTAAACGGTTGTTTGTCGATGACCAATAGTTTGTTAATTTTGAATCAGAACGGAAAAAAGAAATTAACGTCTTTAAAAAGAAAATACAACCATATCAAATACAAGGAAATTTCAGAAATAAAAATTTCAATATTTTTTAAATTCCTGTAACTCTGAGTTAAATTTACGTAAACATTTAAAAAATGATGATCTTAATATATACTGATTTTTAAATAAAAAGTATTTTAATATTTTAATTGTAGAAATCTAATTTTTTTGAAATATTAAAGTGTGATGAAAAAGCTCACACGGAAAAAACTATACATACAAACAGGTCTACAATATGAGTATTCTGGTAAAGTAAGAACTTCATTAAAAATATATATGATTTCTTTAAAAACTTTTTATTTAAAATCGAAAATAAATTCTAGACTATTTTGTTGCTGTCATTGGGTTAATTTATTAAAAAAACGAAGTTTAAATTTAATTAAACTAAACTATTTAATAAATTGGTTTAATTTAGATACAATTTCATTTTTACACAAGTATTATCAATATACTGGCCAATTTTCCCTGAGTTTAGACCTAATAAAAAGATATGTTAGTTTTACCGGTCAAAAATTTGTTAAAAACAATTGCTCTTTTAATAAATTTAATTTTAATATTTATGTTTTTAACAATACTATCAGACTTCTAATTCTTGCAAAAAACAAACTTTCAAAGATATTAAACATTGGTAAAATCTTCCATAAAATTAGAAACAATATTGATAGTATTAAAACTGGATTTTGGATTACATATAGAATTTTAATTCACTTTAAAAGTAAATTCAAGGGAATTAATAAATTCGAAAACTTATCTCAAAACTGTAAAAGATTAAGAGAGAAAAATGAATTACCCAGAATTATCGAATTACTACTATATTCCGAAAAATATATCAGTATTGTACAAAAAATCTATAAATTAATTGAACAATTTGTTACATCAGACATAAAATTCTATTTAAGTCAGCTCAAAAAAAATTCCTTTCTGAAAAATCCAATTTTAGGAGGGTTTTCAATACTTATAAGTATGTTTAGGAAGTTTTTAAATTTAGTTGATAGTTATAGTAATTTTAATAGAAATTTAAAAAATAAATTAATTTTTTTCATAAAGTTACAAAAAAAATCTTGTGATTTTGAAGTTCAAAAACTAATGGTAAAAATGATAGATTATTTTGTGTCATTTAATAAAAGAAACCCAACAGAACTTTATAAATTCCTACAGATTCAACAGAAATTAGGGATTCGAAAAAATACACCAAATCCATTATTGTTTATTCCTTCTGTAAAGATCGAAAAAAAATTAATTAATCTTAATAAAGAAATCATAATAAAACTAAATTTAACCACAGAGGAATCCTACGAAAAAAAGAAAATTAATACCTTACTTAAAATTTCTCTTATGCTTATTTTAACAAATTTCAAATTATCAGTATTATTTAGGAGTGGTGGAAATTACAAAAAACTTATATTTGGTGGGGATCCTGTTAAAAAAGTGTTATTTAATAAACAGAACACCTTCAAAAGTGAAAACGTAAGCATTAACACAAATGAGAATTTTCACCTTTTATACAAAATTTTAATTCATAGGGTACTCAAAAGAAAAAGTACTCAAAAGAAATTCTTGTCTGATAAAATATTAGAGTCTGTTATCACAAGCAAAATTTTTGCAAAATTTAACCAAACTCATCTCAAACCCACGTTTATTATTTTAGCAATTAAAAAAAAGAAATATATTAAAGCCTATAATTTACTACGTCTATATTGTTCTAATACTCCAAATTCTATTCAATCCTGGCAGTTATTATCATTGGTTGAAAAAGAAATAGGTATTTCTGTTTCCAAAACTCTACGATTTACGCTGAGGATAATAAAAAAATTTCCAGATTCGCTTCCTGGAATTATATTTGCAGGAAATCTATGTTCAATATTTGGAAGTAATGGTTATGCACTTGCAGAATTTTTTCAAGCATATAGATGGAAAAATAATTCTCCTTTTTTAAATTTATCCATTTCTATTCAATACCTCAATGGCTCGATCAATAGACTGATTAGATCTAAAGGACGTGCAATTTTATTATGTCTATGTTTCTTTTTTAGATACAAAATTTTAAGATATTTCATAATCCATATTATTCTACAAAAAAATTGTTACACAGATTCGTTGTATTTAGAAATTTTATATAATAGTGGAAGAATACTTTTGTTTATGGGTCTGAATTCAGGAGCAAAATTGAATTTTGAGTCATTAATTAATCATAAAAAAACAATTTCAAAAACTAGAAAATTTAATAGGGATCGAAAAAAATCCATAAAATCCATAATAACCAAAGAATCACTTCTAAATTCATTTTTATTGGATGAGTGTATAGAAAAAGGGACGAATTTTTTTAATGAAGAAATATAAGCTATTTAACGATTTGCTCTTGCAACCCTTTCAATTTCATCCTTTTTTTTTATTGCATACGAATTGGAAGATCCTCTTGCCGCATTAATAAGTTCGTCCGATAAACATTCTGAGAAGGTTTTTACATTTCTAAAAGCCGATTCCCTTGCTCCCATTGTTAAAAGTTGAATTGCTGTATTGATTCTCCGTAAAGGAGAAACGTCGACAGCTTGCCTCCTTGCTGTTCCAGTATAACCAACTCTGGTCGAATCTTCTCTTGGACCTGAATTAATAACAGCATTGATAAGGATTTGGATTGGGTTTTCTTCGGTCAATAAATAGATAATATCGAAAGAGTGTTTTAACATTCGTATAGCTTTCAATTTTTTTCCATTATTTCTACCATGCATCATCAATCCACAAACAAGTCTTTCGACCAACGGACAAGATGCCTTGTGAAATCTTTTAGAATTATATCGGCCAACCGTATGTGGTAAGTAAGTTGAATATTTTTCACCAATTGCTAGATAAGGATACAAGGAAATGTCTTTTATTTCTAGTTCTTTGTAACTCCATTTATTAAAAAGGTAGATTTGACTCATTGAAGAAAATATTTTAAATTATAAAAAAATTCAAATATAAAAATTTATTTAACCCCTTTTTTAACATTAAAAATTTTTTTTTGAAACATTCCAAATTAACAAACTAACAAACTAATAAACAATATTCATGATTATCCAAATTAAAATTTTTTTCTATTAATATTCTCAAAATCTTTTCACCTAAAATTAAAGTTTCTTTAGATGACATGTTTTTCCTGTAACTTTCCTTTAACATAAATAAAGATTCTTCTTGACCACTTCCTAAAGAGGCATAATTTTTTTTCTTAATAGTCCCTGAAGGATCAATCTGGATTAAGCTAGATCCATCTTGATCTATACCACATAATAAAAATGCAACACCTAATGGACGACTTTTAAAATATTTTTGTCCATTGCCATTATTAAATAAAGACACTGAGTTAAAGATAATTTTTCCACAATTTTCAACATTGGTGTGTTCATTAGAAACGAAAAAATAGTTTGATAGTTTAATTTGTATTTGCTCTATTAAAAACCTTGCATCAGAGGTCAATCCCGAAATAACGCAACATAGAGATTTGTTAAATTTAATCATTTTTTGTCCAATTATAGATTCGTTTAATGTATCGTCTTTTCTTTTTTCAAGAATTAAAAGTACGCAAGATTTAGTATTTATTCCTAATACTATTGACCCTAATTTAATTGCTTCTGTAGCACATTCCAGTTGAATAAGCCTACCATCTGAAGAAAAATTAACTGATTCATTCATTTTAAATACCAAAAAAGTAATTTACTTTTTTAATGATATTTATTAATTAAAAAGGTTATTTAAAAAAAAAATTCTAAATATACTAATATTTCAACTTAACAAATGAAAAAGTTTTTGGTGTTTAAACAAGAAAACGATATATTAAGTTTTTTAAAATTTACCAAATATGTTGTGAATACTAAAAAAGATTTTTTTTATATTTTAAACAGACTTCTGAAGATTAAAATTAAAAAAAAAGAACATTTTTTTCATTCAAAAGTTAACTTGGTTTCAGAAATAATCCTTTATTCAATTGATTTAAACGTCGACAAAGATTATTTTACGAAGGAAGGCCATTATTTAAAAGGGATTTTGTTCAATTCCAATATACTTAAAATTCATTCATTAGGTTCAGGATTTAATACGAACATTATATTTGGTGTTCTATCTAAGTTGTGGATTAGTTATAAAAACAAATATTTATTGATTCCGAGAAAAAAAGGTTTATTACTGGTTATTTCTTCCAAAGAAGACCGATTACAATTGATATTATCACTATCATACGTGTTAGAATTTTTTTCAATAAATTTTTTGGGGGTAGGGGGAGGAAAAGTTTCGATATCAAAAAATAAGGATTTTTTTGTTAATTTAGTACCCGAGAAATTTTTTTCTTTAGGTTTCAATCCTCAATCTATAAATTTCTATGAATGTGTTTTTATTAAGGGTGAATATTTTATACCGGACTATCATTTAATATTGGTAAAATTAAAAAAGTTTAAATCTTTTAATTGTAAATATTTGCAAAAAGTTTTATTTTTTAGTTTGAAGGTTTTTATTACAACTTTATTAAGGAAAAAAAATTTTCAACTTGCTCCAAATTCTGAAAGATTTTTGAATGATTCTTATTTTTCAAATAATCAAATTTTAGATACTTCAGTAAATCAATTTATAAAAATTCACAAAATAATAAAATTCTGTACTGAATTTAAGCAATCAAAAGTAATTATTTCTAGTTCATGGGGAAGGTGCTTGTTATACTGTAATTTAATGATTAAATCAAATAGAAAATTAAAATTAAAATGTAAAAATTTTCAAATTATTACTATGCACCAAAATTTTTGCATAATTGTAAAATTTGATAAGTTTGTTCAATACTATACATCTCAATGTTCAAAAAAATTGGAATTTTTTAATCAACTAATTCTCTTTGATGTCTGTAAAGAAAATCTATTTTTTTTGAAATTTGGTAAAATTTTAAAACTATTTAAATTAATTAATCTAAATATATATTTCCTTCTTACCAAAAATAAATTCTGGTATTTTAAGCTAATTAAATCTGGTTTAAGGCAAAATACCATTTGAATAGGAGTTAAGAAAAGATCCTATAAAATTTGTTTAATGAAAAAATTTTAATTAATCATTTC
>Ga0209390_10001629_pt1 | contig 42488 bp, 44 predicted proteins | sample BON01_FD_187212 | JGI IMG/M metagenome (GOLD analysis project Ga0209390, IMG submission 187212) | Freshwater microbial communities from Lake Bonney liftoff mats and glacier meltwater in Antarctica - BON-01 (SPAdes) (version 2) | ecosystem: Environmental > Aquatic > Freshwater > Ice > Glacier...
TTTTTTGCCTCCGTATTCACCTGATTTAAACCCAATAGAGAAATTCTGGGCTAACATGAAGCGATGGATCAAAGGAAAAATAACTCTTTTTGATACATTATATGACACTTTAGTTCAACTTTTTGCATTGTGCTAATTCAACTTATTTTACTATAGTTAAAATAGCCTTGATAATAAAGCGTTTAAAAAATCTTTTCTTAAATTGGTGAATTAGTGCTTATGAATAAAAACCGGAAACATAATAATTTCAGGTGAAAATAGGAGGCCCATATATAAGCTAAAACATTTTAGTTTATATATGGGTTGATTTTATATTTTTTCCTAATTTTTAGCCACTGCTGCGACTTCATCGGCGAAGTTTTTTTCTTCTTTTTCAATGCCTTCACCTAGTTCGAATCTTACGTAAGATTTTAGTGTAACTGGTGTGCCTAATTCTTTAGCAAGGTTTGCTACTACATCTGAGATTTTGGTTTTACCATCAATTACAAAAACTTGATCTAAAAGCACTATCTCTTCTAAGAATTTACGGATTCTACCTTCGATCATTTTCTCGATGATATTATCTGGTTTGCCTGATTCTCTTGTTTGTTCAGTAAAAATATCTGTTTCTCTTTGAATAATTTCAGGATTTACAGATTCTTTATTTAAACATTCTGGTCTAGCAGCAGCAATATGCATAGCTATTTGCTTAGCTACTTCCATTAATTTTGTTTTATCACCAGTGGATTCAAGTGCTACAAGAACAGCAATTTTACCCATATTGTCAGATACTGCATTATGAATATATGGTGCAATCACACCATCACTAACAGATAAAGACTGCATGCGACGAAGATTTAAGTTCTCGCCTATTGTTCCAATGTTAGCAATAATTTCATCTTCAACAGACTTGCCTGACTTAGTCATAGCGGCTTTTAAAGAATCTATATTATCAGAGGCAACAGCTAGTTCTGAAACTTCTTGTACTATTCCTTGGAAGGTTTCGTTTTTAGCCACAAAATCTGTTTCAGAATTAATTTCTATGGCTGCGCCTTTAACACCGGCTACATAAACTGCAGTTAAGCCTTCAGCAGCTACTCTGCCAGCTTTTTTAGCAGCAGCAGCTAGACCTTTTGTTCTTAGCCAATCTACTGCTGCTTCAAAATCGCCATTTACTTCTACAAGCGCTTTTTTGCAATCCATCATGCCTGCGCCTGTCTTTGTTCTCAAATCTTTAACTAATGCTGCGGTTACAGTCATTGTTCAATCTCCATTTATTATTACTTATTTTTTCTCTTCAACTTTTTTCTCAGCTGTTTTTTCTACTGGCTTATTAGGCGCGGTAGCTTTAGCAGCATTTGCTGGTCTTGCTTTAGACACTTTAGCAACCTTCTCTAGTTTGGTTACACCATCAAGATTTTTGCTTTCTACTTTTTTCGCAAGGCCTGCATCAGCACCAGAGTCAGTCAGTGCGTCCTGAATACCCGCAAGAGCAGCATCTGCAAATAAGCTACAATAAAGTCTGATAGATCTAATAGCATCATCATTACCAGGTATTGGATAATCCACATTATCTGGATCTGAATTACTATCAACAACTGCTACAATCGGTACATTAAGTTTTACAGCTTCACTGATTGCTAAATGTTCTCTGTTAGTATCAATTACTACTATTAAATCTGGACGTCCGCCAATATTTCTAATACCTGCAAGAGATTTTAACAATTTTATTCTTTTACGAGTTAAATCTAAAATTTCTTTCTTAGTGAAGCTAGCTATTTGCTCTTCATCTTCAAGAATTTTTTCAATATTATTTAGTTTCTTGATTGACTTTGAAATGGTGCCCCAATTAGTAAGCATTCCACCAAGCCATCTATTATTTACATAAAACTGGCCACATTTTTCAGCATATTCTGCGATTAAGTCTGTTGCCTGAACTTTGCCACTGACAAAAAGAACTTTGCCATTATTTTTTACAGTTTCATAAATCTTCTGTAATGCTATTTGCATCAAAGGAACTGTTTGTTGTAAATCAATAATGTGAATATCATCACGCACACCATAAATATAGGGTGCCATCTTTGGATTCCAGCGTGAAGTTTTGTGACCGAAATGAATACCAGCGTCTAGCAAATCGCCAACGCTAACCTTAGGTAAGTTAGACTTAGACATAAATATCTCCTGTTTTGTTAGTTATACCTCCACATAAGCTACCAAGCTGCTATTTTAATAACAGACCAACAAGGCTTACATGTGTGAATTCCCCCCGAAAATACTCCCGAGAGTAGGCGTAGCATATAACATATGCCCCGTTTCTTCAAGAAAAATTTTATGCTAACAATTTTTGCAAAATATCTTCTGAAAAACTGCACCAAGAATATTGTGAATTATTATCAAAGTAATAAGATAATCCTCTTTGATGAATAAGCTCTGGGTAAAATTTTGATTGAAAAGCTCGCACCACAAAATTAGTCTGCGTATCAAAGACTGAGCTTATATTAATACAATAACCGAGCTTGCTTAAGCTCCTCTGCAAATCTTCCACGACAAAGCTATTATCTCCAAAAGAAATTAGTACTTCGGAATGTTTGGGTGCAGAAAGATTATGCCATACACCGAGTCTATTCTTTGCGCATAACTCCCAATCAAAAAATATACCAGGATCTATTTTGCGATCTGGCGCAACATCAGAATGTGCTATAAAATTATTTGCAGCAATATTATATTTTTTTAGCAAAAATTTACTAAGTTTAATGCAGGCTTGCATTTGTGATTTTTGAAACTCACAATTACCCAAATTATCTAGTTCAATACCAATAGAATTTTGATTTAAAGAATCAACACCATACCATGAACTTTTTCCGGCATGCCAAGCTACGTTCGCATCATCAACCAATTGATAGATTTCTCCATCTGCTTTAATTAAATAATGTGCACTTACTTCTGACGCCTTGTCAGTCAGCCTCTCTAAGGCGTCTTCAAATAACATTTCTGTGAAGTGTACCATTACATACTTTAGTTTTTGATTCCTAATGCTGTAATTAGGTGATGAAAAATTATTATTAATAAGCATAAATATATAGATTTAATTCACTTTGAAGGCTATTATAACGATAAATTTAATATATAGATATTGGAACCTACATTGGATACACAAGAAAATACCAACAAGAGTGCTTCAAGTAGCGCTAAGTCAGAGATTAAATCTTTAATACTTGTAATAATTTTAGCTCTTGCTGTTAGGACTTTTTTCTTAGAGTTGTTTTTTGTTCCTACGCCGTCCATGAACGCGACGATCCTTGAAGGAGATTATATTTTTTCAACTAAATATAATTATGGGTATAGTGTTTATTCTATACCTTTTAATCCTGATTTGTTTGAGGGGAGAATTTTCGCTCAGCAGCCAGAACGGGGCGATATAATTATCATGCGCCCCCCACATCTTATGCATGAAAGATATATAAAAAGACTTATCGGATTACCTGGGGAGAAAATAGAAATAATTAATGATGTTACCTATATTAATGACGTAGCCGTTAAAAGAGTCAAGGTAGGTAAATACATAAATAAAGCTGGACAAAAATTTCAGAAATTCAAAGAAACTTTTCCAAATGGTGTTAGCTTTTTTTCCTATAAACTAAAATATACACAACCAGATTTACGCATAGATCGAAGTAATTATGGACCCCGCATAATAGAGGATGGTAATTACTTCTTTATGGGAGATAATAGAGATAATTCTGGAGATAGTAGATATCAACTTGGCACCGTACCTTTTCGTAATTTAATAGCCAAAGGACAATTTATTATTTTTTCTACAGAAGAGTCGCTATGGGATTCTAACGCTGGGTTTTGGGAACAAATATCTAGGGTTGGGACATGGGTTTCTTCTATAAGGTTCAATAGATTATTTAGCAATCTTTATAGTTCTAATACTGACTATGACAAATAATTTTACTCAATTAGAAAAGGCTCTAAATTATAAATTTAAAAATTTAGCCTTGCTTGAAGAAGCTCTAAGCCATCCTTCATTAAAGCAAATAGATAATACTAAAACAAATTATGAACGCTTTGAGCTATTAGGAGATTCAATATTAGGATTTCTGGTAACAGAAATGATCTTTAATAGATTCGATAATTATGCAGAAGGAACTATAGCTAAAATTAAAGCCTATGTAGTATCACGCGATACCTTAGTTAAAGTTGCAAATACTCTAAATTTGGCAAAATATATCATCATGACTAGCGGCGAAGAGCATTCTGGCGGAAGATCTAATTGTAATAATATAGAGAACACTATGGAGGCATTACTAGCTGCCATTTATCTTGATAGTAATATTGAAAAAACGCGTGAAATAGTTAATAATCTTTGGTCGAATCATATTGAAAATATAGATTTTAGTGCAGCTGATCCAAAAACCTATTTACAAGAATGGTTGCAACATGAAACGCAACAAATGCCCACTTATGAAGTAATAAAGCAAGATGGGCCAATGCATGCCCCAACTTTTACCGTGCAAGTACATGCAGGTGAGGCGTCACAAACAGGCACAGGTCATTCTATTAAAGATGCAGAAAAAAATGCTGCAAGAAAAATGCTTAAAAAATTAAATCAATAAATTATGACAGACTCTGAGTTAAAAAAATCCTTATCTGTGTGCATCATTGGAAAGCCCAATGCTGGTAAATCAACTTTACTTAATTATATTATTGGGCAAAAAATCTCAATTGTAACACCTAAATTACAAACTACTAGATCAATCATTACGGGAATAATCACAATTGATGATATACAACTGGTTTTGTTTGATACTCCTGGTATTTTTGAGCCTAAGAAAAAGTTAGAAAAGGCCATGGTACGTTGTGCTTGGTCTAGCTTAAATAGCGCCAATATAATTGTTTTGATTATTGATAGTGCTGCAAAGCTTGATGATATGACCAAAGAGATTGTTAAAAGAATATCTAGCTTAGGTAAGCCTATTATATTCCTAATGAATAAGATTGATCTAAGATCAAAATACTTTCTTGATAACATAAGTTTTATAGACCAATCGGCGCCTGGTTCAAAAACTTTTAATATATCAGCATTAAATGGCAATGGTATACCAAGTTTCCTAGATCATTTAAAAGAAAATGCTACTAACACTGGTTGGATGTACGAAGAAGACGACATGACAAACCTACCAGCGCGTTTTCTTGCTAGTGAAATTACTAGAGAACAATTATTCCTACAATTAGAGCAGGAATTACCTTATAACCTGACTGTAGAATATGAAACGTGGGAAGAAAAACCAGATGGTTCTGTTAAAATTAGTCAGGTGATTATTGTTACAAGAGATTCTCATAAAAATATGATTATTGGCAAAAATGGTAGTCGTATTAAAGCGGTAGGAAGTGCAGCTAGAATAAACATTGAAAAACTTCTAGGACACAAGGTGCACCTATTTCTTTTCGTGAAAGTAAGAAAAAATTGGGAAGATAATCCGGAATCTTATCATACAATGGGTCTTAAATATATAGCTGACTAGTTATCTGATAATTTGCAGAGCATTATGATTTCAATAATTACATACTGTACTAGCCAGCTAAGCAATTGACACTTGCTTATTATTTTAGCTTATCTCTTTGTGGTAAATCTTCTAGAAGCTCTTTAAATAATCCTTTTAGTCTATCAGACTCTATAGTTTGGTTACTTTTTTTACCACTAAACATACTAGAAAACACGCTATAAAGAGTTTTAGTAGAATTAGACCATAGAAAACGGCCATTATTTGGATCTATAATTGCAAGTCTTAAAGAAAGGACTTCAGCAGCATCATCTTCTGGATTACTTGCAGCAGCCCCAAGTAGAGCAGCAGACAACATAGATTTAGTAAATTGCGAAGTACACGCACCTGAAGTTTTGGCGCGCAGAGCATATTCAACGAATATAATTAATTCAGATTCCGTTAATTTTGAAACAGCATCCGCCTTTCTATCCAGGAATAAATCCACATTATATGCTTTTGCTTCTACCCATAAAGGCACAGTATATAGAGTTTGAATTTTTGTATTATAATCTTCTCTGAATGCGAGAACACTTCCTGATAATTTGTTATCATGAATTTCTTTTCTATTTAAGAAAACAGTTTTATAACCTTTATCTATAAGTATAGGTTTGAGGACATCAATAATTACATCCTCAACTTGAGATTCATAATTATAATTTCTTGATGTTTTACCAAAGGAATCTACAGTTACTACGTTTACTGTAGCGGGCAATAACGCAAGTTGTTTCGCCTGAGACAATTGATTCTGGAAATCCTTATGATATCTAACACTAGTAGTTTTAGCGCAGGCAGACAACATTGTCATCACTAGTAATAGTGAGAATAATTTACTTATATTTTTCATAATGATTACTTACTCACATCTCTAATTACTCGTGCTCTATTTTCAGAAATAATTACCAAAACATTCTCTCCAACTTGGATCATTTTTGATTTATCTTTTTCACTTTTCTGAATAATAGTAACCATACCAGTAGCTTTTGCAGCAGAAATTGCATTTCTCATAAGCGCGCTGCCTTCATAATAATCATCACTAAATTTTGATTTATCGACTTTAACTATAAACTCAGTGCCTTTTGCGCTTGAGAAAGCATCTTGAGCTAAAGCACCAATAACTGCACCTCCAATAGCACCTCCAACTATAGCTCCGCCACCACCACCAGATGAGTGAGCTAGAATCCCACCGCCTAAACCGCCACCGACTGCTCCAATACTATTATCACTTAGTCTATCGCTTTCTTTAATTTTAATATCTCTTGAAGACACAATTATACCCTCAAGCACAATATTTAATGTCGAGTCACTCGTATATGTCGAACTGGATAAATCCCTTGCGCAGCCAGAAATAGAAAATATAGCAATTAATAATAGGATAGGTTTTTTAAAGTTTGTCATGATCATTAACAAATAAATTATATTGGACCTCAATATACTATTAGTTTTTAACCATAGCAACTAATTAATTTTCTTAGCTATTGCCAAATAATTTTCAGGTGATAAGTTTTCTGCACGCAGAGATTGGTCTAGACCTAGTGATTCTAGAATCTCATTTATATTAGGAGCTACTTTTTTTAAAGATGACTTAATCATTTTGCGCCGAGCGGTAAAGGCGTGGATAGTGATGTTTTCTAATTTTAATAAAATATCCTGGTCTGGACGGTCTATTTTTGGCACAAAGCGGACTATACTTGACCAAATTTTAGGCTCTGGATAAAAAGCCTTAGGACTCACATCAAAACATTTTTCTGTATTGCAAACAATCTGGCATATTACAGATAAACGCCCGTAACTTTTCTTATCGGGCGACGAGATGATACGATCAACAACTTCTTTTTGCAGCATCAAGGTCATGCTTTGCACGTGATTGATTTGATGTATCCAATCAATCAAAAGCTTAGTACCAATATTATAAGGTAGATTTGAGATGATATCTAGTTTCCTATTGGTAACAATGTCTGGCAACTTAATTTTTAGGGCGTCAGCATGTAAAATATTCAAAGCTGGGTATAAAGCTTTAATCTCTTCTAGTAAAGGTAGACATCTTGAATCAGTTTCAATAACAAATAATTCTTTAGGGTCCGCTTTTAAAATAGAACGAGTTAACCCCGCTGGTCCAGGGCCTATTTCCAACACAGTAGAGTCATTAGTAAGGTGAACTTGCCGTACTATTTTATCACATAAAGTTTCGTCAAAAATAAAGTTCTGCCCGTATTTCTTTAGCGGGGCTATACCATGTTTATTAGCTAATTTAGCAATAGAGGGTAGCATTAACTTGGTATCATCACTTTAATATATGCTTTAGATCTCAAATCTTTAAAGAATTTTGCAGCTTTGTGCGACATTTTTTTGTTCGATAAGAAGGCCTGAACTTTATTTAAATCGCCAGCAGAAACTGCTCTATCTTTTTTACAAACAAAAACCAGCTTAAATTTATTGTCCTCTTCATATATACGACTTGATGAGTCAACTTTAGTGTCTAGTACTACAGATTGAGTTCTATTTGGTAATTGCTTTAATTTACGGTCAAACTTCTCGGCGTCAGCAAATTCTTCATATAATTTACTATCCATTTTTTCACAAGAGTTAAGGCGCTTCTTTAATTGCTGCACTTTCTCTAAGTCTTTATCTGTAGTGTGTCTAGATGTAAATACCCATGCTTCGATATTAAAATCTTTTTCGTTGCTATTTATTAAGGCTACGTCAAGCTCATTTTGTGAAACCGATACTGATTGGGATAATGAATTAATAATATTATGCCTAATTAACTCTCCTTTAATTTGCTTCCTAAAACTTTCGAAGTTTAGATTTTTTTCCTTAAGGAATTTACTCATACCATGTTTAGGCATATTGTTTCCTTGTTCAATAGTAGCTATTGCTTCGTCTAAATCATCCTTACTTACTGCCCCGCCTACTTTTTCAGCATGTTGATTTAGGAGCTCTTCTTCTACTAGGATATTTAGAATTTCACTGTTTAATTTTCTTTCCATCGCGGCATCAGTTACATCAATACTATTTAACGTAACAGCCATTTTTTTTCTGGATTCAAAATCATATTTTGTAATTGGTTGATCGTTAACTAATGCAACAATATCTGGCACACTAGCTAACACCGATGCTGAAAATAAGACAACACATAAAGCTAATATTTTTTTCATATTTTATACTCACATATTTATAACTTTTAAACCGACAGAAAAAGTCTTTCTCCTAGTTTTCTTTACTCCTCGCGTGCTATCTTGTAAAAAATTATCGGTTATAGCGCCATTAATACTAACACAATCAAATAAATATGTCACCCTGATACTTCGCACTAGCACCTTTGCCGGAGTAGATGCAACATCTAAGTTAGTTGCCATTCCAACCCATAAATTTGGCCTCAATAAATAATTAACATCAAAACTAAGTTGAGATGCCTTATTATTTTCTGGTTCAAAACCTTTTTTAGCAAAATGTTGCGATATATCATGTAGCTCTGTAAAAATGGCATTAGCAGTTAATTTCTCAAAGGTAGCATTGATCCCTATCTCGTCACGTATTGCTTTTAGCGCATTATTTTTTCTAAAACGATAATAAAGTTCAAAATTATTATCTACATCGATACTAATATTACCAACATAATCAGCATTGCCCTTTTCTACTACATTATTTTTATATAAAAGTTGCCCTAAAAAGGTACTTACATATAAATGCTCCGACATTAAGGATGAATTTAAGCCATAACTGAAGCGATTGCCATAATCATGAACATCAATCCCGCTAAAACTATTAGCACTGAATATATTATTTTCAGAAAGTTCATTTTTGGGAGGGTCAACTAACTCAAATTTTTTAAATCTTGGTTCATAATTTTTGCCGAACACTATCATTGCAGTCGGTTCGAGAACAATAGTAGATTTGGTACTAATTGCGTTTGCTAATGGATATCGCCACCTAGTTCTAAATTCTGGTATATTTCTATACCAAACTTTTTCATTTTCACTAGTTGTATTTGGATTTATAAAACTGGTCCAATATAAATCTCCTCTATTAGCCAAAGTAAAACTCATCATGTGACCACTACTTGAAATTAAATTGCTCATTAATTCTAAGTCCAATGATGTTCTAGCTAATTGTCTATTTGGTTCGCTATATGCAATAGTGTTATTTCTAACGTTAAACAGTAGTGATTCGTCATCGTTTAAACTATAGATGTTTTGTGTACGTACGCTTGGTAAGATAAAAGGGGTTTTTAATTGGGAATCCATGCCTGCCCCCAGCTTAACCTGATTAGATCTCAAATCTTGAAAAGCAAATCCCTCAAGTGCAAAATAATCCCTTCCATCAATAGTATTAGTATAAATACTAGATGTTAGATATGAGTCATAAATTTCATGATAATTTATTAAATACGCTTTATCTGAAGCTCGCTTAATATTAAAACCATAATTTATTTTATCTTTAGAAAAATCACCTTTAGAAAAAATATGATAACGACCAGGCCTGGAGTTCTTTGAGATCTTGCCATCTTTAGTTTTTGTAACAGATGGATTACCATAACTACCATGTATTTCATATTGCCCTAAGCTTATTTTATGACGCATTTCACTTTCAAAGATAGTATAATTTTTTGCTAACCTTGGGCTAATAGTAAAATCTAAATTTGATTTAGGGCGAAAATAAAAAGGTAATATAAAATCATCTTGCTTTATTTTAGGGGCAAGGAGTCCAGATTGCGCAGGAGCGGATGGAGTTGGATGCATAAAGTATGGCAAGTACATTATAGGAACCCCGTATACCTCAAAAAACACGTTCTTATAAGTAATTTTTTGTTTATCGTAATCTATATTGGTATGACCTGCACTCAATTGCCAAATTGGTTTATTACCGCAATTAATTTCACAAGGAGTAAATACTGATTGATCAAGCGTAACATGCTTATCATCAATTCTATTTGCTAACCTAGCTACTAAAATAGAATTTTTATCAAATTTAACAATGAATTCCTCTACTACACCTCTTTTTAATTTATCTTTGAAGATAGCGCGCTCGCCATATATTATGTGATTATTTTCATCTGTTATCCGTATATTTCCTTCAGCAAATATCACATCTTCTTTGAGGCGGTAGTGTATTTTATCAGCATTTACAATATAATTATCCATTTGAATAAAAATATCCCCGCTAGCTGTAATCGTGTCTTTTTGAGAATCGTAATGCACTTCATTTGCTTTCATCAATGCACCAGCGGGTACGGCCCCTTTAGCAAAAGAAGTTATCCCTAACAGGAAAAAGATTAATAATAATTTGCAAACAAGACGCATTTAAACTAGTTTTATTTTTGTGCTTTTGAAAATATTCTCAATCATACAGTATGTTGGAAGATAATTTAAGAAATAATGCAAGCTCATCGGTATTTTCTGTTTCAGAGATTTCTGGAAAGATAAAATGGCTTCTAGAAAATAACCTTGGAATCGTAAAAATCAAAGGGGAAATCTCGGGTTTAAAGATAGCTACTTCTGGTCACGGGTATTTTTCGCTAAAAGATACAAACGCAATATTGGCAACAACTTGTTGGCGACAAAGCTTAGCTAGAATTCAATTCAAATTAGAGGAGGGCTTAGAAGTTGTAGTTACAGGTAGAATTACAGCTTATGCTGGTCAATCAAAATATCAAATATCAGCAGATCATATTGAGCCGGCTGGGTCTGGTGCTTTTATGCAGATATTAAAAGAACGTAAAAGCAAACTAGAAAGAGAAGGGCTATTTGCCAAAGAACACAAACAACAAATACCATTTTTACCAAAAAAAATTGGTATTATTACTTCAATTACTGGAGCAGTTATTAAAGATATTATCCATCGTATCTCTGATCGATGCCCAACGCATTTAATAATTTGGCCAGTATCAGTACAAGGGGAGGCCGCAGCAGATGAAATATCAACTGCCATTAATAGCTTTAACAAACTTCCGTTAGAACAAAGACCAGATCTATTAATAGTAGCAAGGGGAGGAGGGTCTATAGAAGATTTGTGGCCATTTAACGAAGAAATAGTTGTGCGCTCTGCTTATAATTCTGTAATTCCGATAATTTCTGCTGTTGGGCATGAAACAGATTATACTTTGATTGACCTTGTAGCAGATATGCGCGCTCCAACACCGACGGCAGCAGCAGAGTTCGCTGTGCCGGTAATAGTTGATTTGAAATACACAATACGGTCTTTGCAAGATCGTATTTCCAGCAAACTTACAAACTCGCTTAGATATTATTCAGAGAGACTCGATGCTAATAAACGCATCTTAAACCAAATGTTAAATCAAATAAATAATTACACTCAAAGAGTGGATGAACTTTCATTTAGACTGGTAGGGGCTTTGCCTAATTTACTAAAAAACAAAAAATCCTCCTTGCAATATTTTCCAATAACTAGACTTCAACCCATGAAGATATTGAAATATAAATATCTGCAGTACAAATATTATAGTGATAATTTAATAACCAAAAAAGAGCCTTTATTAAAGGCGCAAGAGCACAGACTTATTTTGAGCACTTCGCTACTTATGAGCTTAGATTACAACAATGTTTTAAAACGTGGATATGCAATGATCAAAAACAAAGATGGTCACTTCATCTCTACAATATTAGACGCAAAAAACTCTCCTTCTTTATACTTAAAAATGCAAGACGGGGTACTACTTATTGACAAAACAAATACTTGACTATTTTAGTTGGGTAAGGTAGCATAATCGTATTAGATAACATGATGTATGATATAATAATTATGATGCTCACAACAAAGAGTCGCTATGCAGTGATGGCTATAATGGAAGTGGCTTCAAAAAATGCTATAGCGCCAATGAAATTAGCTGATATTTCAATTAACCAAAATATACCTCTTAGCTATTTAGAACAGATATTTTTAAAACTAAAAAAAGCTGATTTAGTAAGTTCTGTAAAGGGGCCTGGTGGTGGGTATCATTTAAACAGCAGCTCGGATAAAATCACTATAGAAGACATCATCGATGCGGTTGAAGAAAATCTAAAAATGACTAGATGCGCAAAAGATAAGAGTTGCCGCAAAAACGGGATAAATTGTCAGACGCACGATTTATGGAAAGGTTTAAGTAAACATATCAGGGCTTACTTTGCTAGTATTTCAATTGCAGATGTGATATCTGGTAAAATTAATATAAGTAACCAATGAGGGTATGATGATTTACCTTGACCATAATGCTACAACTCATATGCATCCAAGTGTTAGAAAAAAAATGCAAGCACTAACAGAACACGAACCACTAAATCCATCATCAATACATTCATATGGACGTAAAGGAAAAAGCGCATTAGAGATAGCACGAAAATCTATAGCCTCATTATTAGACATAGCGGATTGTTTCCGTGACTATCAAATAACTTTTACCTCTAGCGGCACCGAAGCAAATAACCTTATGTTGTCGAATTTTAAAGATGGCGAAATATTTATAGCTTCTACAGAGCACCCCTCAATTCTTGCTCATAGTAAAATATCAAATAATATAACCATTATTAAAGTTGATAAAAATGGTATATTAGATATAGAAGACTTAATTAGTAAATTAGCAGCTTCAAAGGCCGAAAAAAAATTAGTGTCAGTGATGTTAGCTAATAATGAAACGGGAGTTATTCAACCAATTGAACAAATAGCTTGTATAGCTCATGATTATGGTTCTCTAATGCACAGTGATTGCGTACAGGCTGTAGGAAAAATTGAGGTCAATATACCAAAACTTAACGTTGATTTTATTTCTATCTCTGCCCATAAATTTGGTGGCCCAATGGGTGCTGGAGCTTTAATTGGCAAAACTGCTATTCCTATGCTTGCCATGCTTATTGGCGGCGGGCAAGAACGTAATATGCGTTCTGGTACAGAAAATGTACCTGCTATTGTTGGCTTTGGTGAGGCTGCGCACATAGTTAAAGCAGAATTAGGCTTACGCTTTGAGCATATGAATAAATTACATATTAAACTAGAAACTGCACTACTAGCTAGTGATCATGATATTGAAATTGCTGGTGTAAATACCAATAGATTACCCAATACTAGTTTAATAATGAATGCAAATAAAAAGGCTGAAACTCAGCTAATCGCACTTGATTTGCAAGGGGTAGCAGTAAGTTCTGGTTCGGCTTGCTCTTCTGGAAAAGCGACATCATCACATGTTTTATCAGCTATGAACTATTCTGAAGATAAAATAAATTCTGCTTTACGAATTTCTATAGGGGTTAATACTACAGAACAAGATGTAGATAATTTTCTTGAAATATATAACAATATAAATAAATAACTTATTATGACTGATTTAACAAAATTAAAACAAGAAATAATTAACGAAGGTGGAACCTTGCCAATTTATCTGGATAACCAAGCGACAACGGCAACAGATCCACGCGTGGTTGAAGCAATGATGCCTTATTTTTCCCAAAAATTTGGTAATCCACATTCTAGAAGTCATTCATTCGCCTGGGAAGCAGAAGAAGCTTGCGAATTAGCTAGATCGCAAGTAGCAAGCCTGATTAGTGCATCACCAAAGGAAATTATTTTTACTTCGGGAGCTACGGAATCAAACAATATGGTCTTAAAAGGTATTGCTAAATTTTATGGTAGTAAAAAGAAGCATATAGTGACCTTAACTACTGAACATAAATGTATTTTGGATACTTGTCGTTACTTAGAGCAAGATGGGTTTAAAATCACCTATCTGCCAGTACAACCTAATGGTTTGGTGAATCTAGAAGAATTAAAAAATGTTATAACCGAAGATACAATGTTAGTATCCGTAATGGCAGTAAATAATGAAATAGGTGTTATTCAGCCTTTAAAAGAAATAGGTAAAATTTGCCGTGAAAAGGGCGCTTTTTTCCATTCAGATATAGCCCAAGCTTTTGGTAAAATTCCAATCAATGTAGATGAGTGTAATATTGATCTTGCTAGTATATCTGGGCATAAAATTTATGGACCAGGCGGAATTGGTGCTCTATACATAAGACGTAGGCCAAGAGTACGTTTAACACCACTAATTAATGGCGGTGGGCAAGAACGTGGATTCCGTTCAGGCACATTAGCTACGCCTCTAGTAGTAGGGCTTGGCAAAGCGGCAGCGATCGCTCAAGAAGAAATGGAAAAAGACCATGCGCATGTTAAAAAGTTATTTGATAAATTTTTAACTACCATTCAAGCAAATGCACAAGATGTATTCTTAAATGGAGATAAAGAACAACGCTACCCAGGGAACTTAAATTTAAGTTTTGCCTATATTGAGGGCGAATCTATGATTTTAGCTATAAAAGATTTGGCTGTATCTTCTGGTTCTGCTTGCACTTCATCCTCACTTGAACCATCCTATGTCCTCAGGGCTCTAGGGGTAGACGAGGCAATGGCTCATACATCAATTAGATTTGGATTTGGTAGATTCACTACCGAAGCAGAAGTAGATTATGCTGCTGCACTAATGCTTGCTAATATCAATAAATTAAGAGAACTAAGTCCGTTATGGGAGATGGTACAAGAAGGCATAGACATTAATGAAATCAAATGGGCCACTCACTAAAAATTAACTATACAAAAAGGAGATAAAGAATATGGCATATAGTAACGAAGTAATAGATCATTATGAAAACCCACGTAACGTAGGGGTGTTAGATAAAAAAGACAATACAGTTGGTACCGGTCTTGTTGGTGCACCTGCTTGTGGCGATGTATTAAAATTACAAATCAAAGTTGATGATAATGGTATAATTACTGATGCAAAATTTAAAGCCTTTGGTTGTGGTTCAGCAATAGCATCAAGCTCATTAGTAAGCGAATGGGTAAAAGGTAAAAAAATAGATGAAGCTCTGCAAATAAAAAATACAGAAATTGCTCAGCATTTATCATTACCACCAGTAAAACTTCATTGCTCTATGTTAGCTGAAGATGCTATTAAGGCAGCAATACATGATTACAAAGACAAACAAAAATAATGATGACTACAAAAGCAATTATGTCCTTCACTGATAATGCTGTCCAGCAAGTACAAGCATTGCTGGAACAACGAGGTAAACCTTCGTTGGGCATTAGAATAGGCGTGAAATCTGGAGGCTGCTCTGGCCTCAAATATTTTGTTGAATATGCAGATATAAAAAATCCATTCGATGAAATAGTTCAAACTAAGGACGTAACTATCCTTATTGATCCAAAAGCTCTAATGTACCTGCTTGGCACTGAGATGGACTTTGTAGTTGAAGAGTTTAAATCTGGCTTTACCTTCACTAACCCTAACGAAAAAGGAAAATGCGGCTGCGGCAGTTCTTTTAATGTTTAACTATTAGAAGATCCACGCCGCTCTATGCTTTTGGTTTTTCTAAATCAGGAGGTGGTATTTCATCAAGGCTTTCTTGCTCTTTATGAATTTTTGTTTTTGGATCTGATCTAAATTTTAAATTTGGTATATTAAAATAATAAGCAACCAACCTAGTAACAAAGGCGCCAAGAGCTACTATAATTACCGCATTTCTGATGCCCGTGGAATCTGGGTTATATGAATTAATATTCAAATAAATACTAAATATCAATCCCCATAACACGGATACTTCAGCATTAATTGCACCATTTAAACAAATCACATAATGTTTTTTTCTAAGTAAATCACGTAAAATTCCACCACCATTTGCTGTCAAAAAAGCGAAAAACGGGCCCCAAAGTTCAATAGGTTCAATCCTAGCCATAATGGCAATAGATACACCCGTTACAATAAATGCAGCTTGTCCTATGGCATCTCCGAGTACTAGGATATTATCCCAGAATTTCATTATCACATCATCTTCATTGGCTTTTTTGTTATAATACTCTAGAAGACGGACAGAAGAAAAACCAATCAACACTACTATAATTATATAGTACATATAGGAAGGAGTAAGGAATAATCCTACTTCACTCCTGTTAATTAAGACATCGCGCATGATTCCACCACCTACAGATGGTAACATCGCGAATAAGAATGTACCAAATAAAGTAGCATTATCTTTTGCTGCAATAGCAATACCGGATATAGCAAAAGCAAAAGTTCCTATTACCCCAATAAAATAAAACCATTGTGAATCAATCGTTTGTAAAAGCATTACAGGGTATAGATAGGTTTTAACAATATTTTTATATTCATCACTGCCGGCAAATTCTTTAATTTCTTGATTGAATTTATCAACTAAATCAAGTGGCACCGTCTCCTTACTAAACATAAGATGAATAGGGGTTTTTACATGCAGCTGTATTTCTCGAATCAGGGTTGTTGCTTTATTATTTAAAATGGCTGCAGCCCCAACCACACGATCAGATATAAATCCATCAATTTCTCCTTTAAGAACAGCATGCAAAGCATCAATATCATTGTCATATGTATAAATAATATCGTTATTTGTAGTGTCATTTATAAATAAATTAATTTGGGGGTCTGCGTAAATAAATCCTGTGGTTACACCCAATTTAAAATTCTGTAATCTTATCTGAGCTAAAAATTCTAAAATAGATTCAAAATCAACAGTTTTACTACTATCATGTAAGGTAAATAGAGAGTTCTCTTCAAAGCGATAAGGGGCTGAAAAATAAACATATTCAGAACGTTCTTTGGTGTAAGTTGCACCAGCTGCAATATCACGACTGCCATCACGTAAATCTTTTTGATGTTGCCCCCAATCTACTGCCTCATACTTCATTACAACACCAACTTTTTGTGCCAAATGTTTAACTAACTCTATATCCATACCAGTAAGGCTATATCCACCAGCAGTCACTTTATTAAATTGGTACGGCTCCCACAAGTACCAACCATTTATTAAACGATCTTTTTCAAAACTTTCTGAACATTGAGCCCCAGCTTCTGCTTGTACTTCTTCAGCTGAAGCAGAAACAAATTGGAACAGACAACAAAGAATTATAAAAAATCGGAGAAATATCATGGTGATTTAAATTCTAATTATTATTCTTAAAGTAACCTAATTATTTAATCAGGTACAAACATAATCACAACAAGCCCTATGAATTAATTGTAAAATTGATTTTTTGTAACAAAATATTATTACTAACTAGTGTTATGGATAAGATATATTGATTTATTGTTAGAAATATAGAGAGTTTGCTACAGATAAACTATTTATAAGTATAAGTGTATTTTACACTAGACTAGTTTCTAGTACTTAAATAAATATCAGTTATAGTAATCTAATAATGTAAGTTACATAAATTTTTAACAGTTAAAAGCAAACCTAGTTAAAAATTCTAAATGAAATTTATAAAATACTATATTCTGCTTGGTTTGTTAAAAACATAATTAGAGAACAGAATTTGTGTTTTCTATCCATATAGGTAGGCTTAAGATGGTAGCATAACTGTTTAAGCGGCAGCAGGGGCTATATCGCCTATCATTGAAAGTTCTATCATATCAGAGTTATCTTCAATTGCTACAAAATCACCTAGTGTTCCCGTGATTGAAGTATTATCATAATCGAAAGCTAACTTATTTTGGTTAAAAGATACTAACACATCACCCTCTTCTGTATCTTCTTGTGCTATACAAGCTTGGATAGCTGCATTTTCTTGATGCTTCGCTCCTTCCTTATAAGCAGCAGATAAACCATCATTATTTGCGTTCACTCCTACTTTAGCAACTTCAATAATAGAGCTATGAATTACTTTATAAGGCAAGATAGTAAGATCTATCACTAATTTAGCTAAAGGTTGGTTTCCCTCCCCTAATGTCTTGCTGATTCCATCCAAATAACTGTCATCTTGTTCGTTCCAAGTATCTTTTATAAAAGCCATAGCCTTTTTGTAATAGTTACTATCGTTTGTAAGTGTTTCAGAAACTTCTTCATTATTGTTGCTTACAATCTTTTCTTCTGGGGCGCGAGAAGAGAATGTATTTATCATTATATTGCCCATATCCTTGGCTACATCAAAAGCAGACCTAGTAACATGAATAGCAATTTTTGCTGCAATAGTAGATGTGGCTATTATTGTATTCTTAACTACAGACGTTATCGCGCTTAAAGAATAAGCAGAGCTATTATTATAGATAGTGGTAATATTGTATTTTAAAGAATATAATTTAGAAAACATAAAGCCTACGCACGTGCAATTAATATATTTTAAGACCAAAGTATATAATATTAATTCATCTTAATCAAGAGCTTTTTTTTATAAATGTTTTTAAATTATTTTTTGTTAATTAAAACAATAGATTTTGTCACGTCTATAAATGGATTCAGAACAAAATAGAGAAAAGACATATTTGGGATGTTATTTATACTAGCACCACAGATGCGACAGAAGCTTATGAGGGCGCTAACTTGCTTGGCGGTACGTGAATCAGAAACTATGTAGAATTTTTATAGTAATAAATATAGTTGAACAAGTCTAATGTAATTATCATTTAAAATAAATCTGCATTTTTTAGTAAACAACCTTGTTTATCTTTGTCAGAAATATTTATACTTGAAATTAGTGGCCACTTTATGTTTATGTCTGGATCATTCCATATTATACTACGTTCATTTTCTTTGGAATAAGTATCTGTTGTTTTGTATAGGAAATCAGCTGTATCTGATAAAGTTAGAAAGGCATGGGCAAATCCGGCGGGAATCCATAATTGTTTTTTGTTTTCAGCTGATAAGAATTCTCCAACCCATTGTCCGAAGCTAGGTGAGTTTTTTCTAATATCTACAGCTACATCAAATACTTCACCGCTTACGACTCTCACTAATTTTCCTTGCGCGCTAGGGGGTAATTGGTAATGTAAACCACGCAATACGCCTTTTGTGGATTGCGAATGATTATCTTGAATAAAATTTGCCGTAACCCCAGTCGCCTCCTGAAATTTTTGTTCATTGAAGCTCTCGAAAAAAAAACCTCTATCGTCAGAAAATACTTGTGGTTCAATTAGAATTATATCTGGGATGCTTAATGTGGTTATGTTCACTTAATTTGTTGCCTCATCAATAATTTGTTTAAGGTATAAGCCATATGTACTTTTTTCCATTTCTTTAGCTAGTTGCTTCAGCTTATTTAAATCTATCCAATTATTATGAAACGCAATTTCTTCAAGGCATGCAATTTTTAGCCCTTGTCTTTTTTCAATAGTCTGGACGAAGTGGTGAGATTCTAATAAGCTTTCATGGGTACCGGTATCTAGCCAAGCATACCCTCTATTCATTATTTCTACGGATAATTTTTCTTTTTCTAGATATATTTTATTTAAATCTGTTATCTCTAGCTCACCTCTATCCGAAGGTTTAATTTGTTTGGCGTATTTAACTACATCTTTATCGTAAAAATATAAACCTGTAACTGCATGATGTGATTTGGGATTTTTGGGTTTCTCAACTAAATCTAATACTTTGCCATTTTTGTCAAATTCAGCTACGCCATAACGTTCAGGATCATGTACCCTATAAGAAAAAATAGTTGCCCCATCAGTTCGTTGATTTGCTGATTTAAGTAATTTTGGAAAATCACTGCCGAAGAAAATATTATCCCCGAGGGCTAACACGCAAGGAGTATTTTTAATGAATTCCTCTCCAATGATAAAAGCTTGCGCTATACCGTCTGGTGCGTCTTGAGTTGCATATTCTAGTGTAATGCCCCACTGTGATCCGTCGCCAAGTAGTCTTTTAAAATTGATTAGATCTTCCTTCGTGGTTATTATCAAAATTTCCTGAATACCAGTGAGCATTAACGTTGAAAGTGGATAATAGATCATTGGTTTATCGTATATTGGCAGCATTTGTTTCGACACGCCTTTGGTAATTGGATATAAACGAGTACCGCTACCACCTGATAATATTATTCCTTTTCTATTCATATCAATTATTTATTTTTATTGTATTTAACATGCCTTTTACTTGTTCTTGCCATGTAGGGATTTTGATAGCAAAAGTTTTTTGTATTAGTTGCGTATCTAAAACTGAGTTTTGCGGCCTAGTTGCTGGTAAATTATACTCTTTTGCAGTAATTGGAGTGATATTATTTAGATCTAAACGAAAATTCATTCCTCTGTTTTGTAAATAAGCAAAAATATATTTCGCGAATTCATACCAGCTCACAAAACCTCCTGAAACTAGGTGGTACGTGCCTATATTTTTCTCATTAACCCCGCTTTTTAAACATTGAGCCGTAACTTGGGCAATAAATTCTGCACTCGTCGGTGCTCCGATTTGATCAGCTACGATAGATAATTTATCTTTCTCTCTAGCAAGTTTTATCATTGTATTAACAAAATTTGAGCCGTGGGGGCTATAAATCCAACTAGTACGAAAAATTAAATACTTACACCCAGAATGTCTAATTTTTTCTTCTCCTTGGAATTTTGTCTTACCATAAATTGACAATGGATTCGCTTTATCCCTTTCAAGGTAAGGGGTGGTTTTTTTTCCGTCAAAAATATAATCGGATGAATAACTTATGAACAATGCATTTAAGTCTTTTGCTGAGTTAGCAATCAATTCTACTACATCAGCATTTATTAATAGGGCCTTGTTTTGCTCAGACTCAGCTTTGTCAACGTTGGTATAAGCAGCTGCGTTGATAATAACGGTTGGACTATATTCTTGTATAATTTTTTGTACTTGTTTAAAATCTTCAAGATCACAATCTTCTCTCGTACAAGCTTTGATTTCCCCTAGACCTACAAGGGAATTTTGTAAATGAGAGCCGATTTGTCCATTACTACCAAATAAAAGAATTTTCATGAATATTGTCTCTTAACCCATTTGAGATGATCACCAGACGCAACGTTTGCAACCCATTGCTGGTTGTCTAAATACCAATTTATAGTTTGTTTAATTCCGTCTTCGAAAGTTAATTCCGGAGACCAAGAAAGATCATTGCTAATTTTGTTAGCATCGATAGCATATCTACGGTCATGGCCAGGCCTGTCTTTTATATAAGTAATTTGAGTTTTATAAGATTTTCCATCAAGCCTTGGCTTTAGATTATCAAGGATTTCACAGATATGATTCACAACTTCAATATTTGTTTTTTCGTTCAGGCCACCAATATTATATACTTCCCCCAAAGCCCCCTTATCCAGCACTCTTAAAATCGCATTACAATGATCTTCTACGAATAACCAATCACGAACTTGTTTTCCATCTCCATAAATCGGTAATTCTTTATTACCTAGTGCATTGTGTATTATGAGAGGTATAAGTTTTTCAGGAAATTGATAAGGACCATAATTATTTGAACAATTAGTAGTTAGTACAGGAAGTCCGTAAGTATGATAATAAGCTCTTACAAGATGATCAGACGCAGCCTTACTAGCGCTATAAGGACTGTTTGGCTCATAACGATTTTTTTCATTAAAAGCTTTATCGTCTTTACCAAGGCTGCCATATACTTCGTCTGTTGAAACATGTAAAAATCTAAAGACGCTACTTTGCTCTAGTGATAATTGCTGCCAATATTGTTTCGCGCATTCAAGCAATCTAAAGGTACCAATAATATTGGTTTGGATGAAATCTTCCGGCGCGCTTATTGAGCGATCAACGTGCGATTCTGCAGCAAAATTAATAATAGCTCTAGGTTTATGCTGGGCTAAAAGCTCATTAATAAGCTTACCATCGGTAATATCGCCTTTGATAAATATATGTTTGTTATTATCTTTGATAGAAGTAAGGTTATCTAAATTTCCAGCATAGGTTAATTTATCCAGATTAATAATTGTCTCATCTAGTTGTGCAACACATTTGAGAACAAAATTTGCTCCGATAAAACCCGCGCCACCTGTAACTAATATAGTCATAATAAATACAATTCTTTATATTTTTTTTAAAATGATAGCAATAATTAAACCCAACTGCTCGAGCGAAGTTTGTCTAAAAATTTTAATCTTCCATAGGCCCATTATTCTTGAAAAAAAGGAATTATTACGAGCATTTTCAAATTGCTCTAGTATAGCTCGGTTTTTTTCATTTAACAAATGTTTTACTTTCAAAAGTGCCATGATATTTGTAGTGTTCCACTTTCTAAAATTTCCAGCAAGAAGTAATTTTATGCGTTTTATCTTTGCAACCCACCCTGTATTTTCGCCTACCTGATTGTTACCGTGCTGACGATATAAAAGGCTTGTTCTTTTATCATAAATCACTGTACCACCTGCTCCAGATATCAGCATATATGCCCACCAATCATGACTAACAACCTCAAGCACTCCAGCTTGCCTTATTATATTGACAGCTGCGTTATTCATCAACATGGTATTGCCGCCGGCAATACTTTGCACTAAAGCATTTTCAAAGCATGGGGTTTTACGAAATATAGTAGAAAGTCCAATTGCTACACCCTCTGCTGATACTATTTTAGTACGGGAGCCATAAAGCGTAGGAGTGGTTTTGGGCAGAGTATTGATTGCGGCTAAAGCACTGGATAGTTTATTAGTTTCCCAAATATCATCTTGGTCAGCGAAAGCATAATAATCAGCTTTTACATCCTGGTTGCATAGCAGAGCTAAAAAATTTATTACACTACCTTTGCCTGGGCCATCGATTATTTTAAGTTTATCTTTCGGAAAGTGTTTCTGATATTGTTCTAATATGATAAGCGTAGCATCTGTGGAGCCATCATCAGATACCCATATAATAAGGTTTTTATGACTTTGACTCAACAACGAGTCTAATTGTTCAATCAGGAATTTCTCACCGTTATACGTGCACATTAGTACAGCAATTAGTGGTTCTGAAGTTGAATTGGTCATAGGCCTACGCTAATAAATACCTAATTATATAGCATTATTGCAAGTAAATAGCAATATCATAAGTTTGAAGCTACATTCATATTATGTAGATGATACAGCCTTCTTGATTGAGTAGAGAATAAAGAAGGCTGTAGAGAGGTATCCTTAATTGTTTAAATGAATTTCTTGCATTTCATCTAGGAAATTCCATAGTAATTGTGCGCCTTTAACCGCGCCTTCTAGGGCTATTAGTTGCTCCTCTGAGTTCATTTTTTCCAATAGATTAGCGCATTCTTCTGTGTGCCATTCATCAGCTTCCATGTGTACTGTAAAGAATTTTAAAGTTTGTTCGTCCTTTATATTATAGAATTTTTGTAGACCATCAATTTTGGATTTTGCTACTTCTGGAGTTTGTCTTTCATAGGCGTATAAAGCCCCAAGACCGCTAGCATAACTACTTCTGGTGATATCAAAATATTCTTTTACTAATTTTTTTGTAGAATTCAGTTCTTGAGTACGACAATTCTCTCTAGAACAACCTAAACCTTCTGCAAATTGCATCCATAATTCTGGATGGTTTTCTGACCCTTGTTCTTCATCTATTAGATTCTCAAGTAATACTTGCCTATCCTCTATTTTTTCACATAAAGAATGGATGCTGCTTATATATCTAGGAAATGCAGCGACGTGCCCATAATATTCTTGTGCATAAATTTGCAAGGTATCGATGGAAAGTTCACCCTTGTTCCAAGCTTGGTAAAACGGATGTTTTAATAAATGATATTGATCAAGTTCTTTGTGTAACGTATCTAGGTAAGTCATATATGGCCTCGTTTAATTTGGTTGATATTTATAAATAGTATAATCTTTATTTGTAGTTATTATTGTAATATCCCATTTTTCTATTAGAGATAATGGGAAATATGTATCCCCATCATATTCTTTATGTATACGAGTTAAAAGGAATTTGTTTAGTAAATAATTTTTTAAAAATAATTTTGCAATTTCCGCCCCTCCAATCATATATATTTTTTTTTCATCTTCTAGTCTCAGATTGGTAAATTGCTCAAGGGAATGCACGAATATAATATTTGCATTAGTAGGTTCATTCTGTAATGAATAGTTGCGTGTAAATACTATGCTTTTTCGGTTTTTTAGTAAGCTTAATTTTGACATTTCTTCAAAAGTTTTTCTACCCATAATGATAATTTGGTTATGAGTTATTTCTTGAAAATGCTTTAACTCGTTAGGATATCGCCATGGAATTCTTCCTTTAGAGCCAATAACGCCTTTTTCTGTACATGCCATTAGGCCGATTATATTCATATATAAGACACCTTGTCGGCTACAAGTGACCTGTGATGATCACGAATATTATGTATTCTGATATAGTCAGCACCAGACTTTGCCAATTTGCTCGAGATGGCAATGGTTTCAAGATCGCGTTCATGAGCTTTACCGTCGTAAAATCCACCTATAAACGATTTGCGAGAATGTCCTACTAAGAGTTTGCAACCGCTGGTCCTTAGAACACCCACCTCTCTAATTAATTCTAGATTTTGATAAATAGATTTGCCAAATCCAATGCCGGGATCAATTATTACATCATTAGCATCAAATCCACAGCGTAACATTTGTTCTAATATTTTGTCACTCCATATTTGTATAGAACTAGTAGCACTAAGAGTGTGCGGTAGGATAGTAGCTTTGCTTGGTGGTATTGAAAGTGAGTGCATAGTTAGTATTTTAATACCAGCTGCAGCTATATCTCTTAGGATATCATCATCTAAATTGCCAGTAACATCATTAATCCAATCAACTTTGTGGTTTGCAATGACTTTCCTTATTAACTGCGGATGATAGCTATCAATACTTATTTTGGCGTTGATATTTTTTATACCATCTAATACCGGCGCTAAGCGCTCATATTCTTTTTCTGGGCCAATAATCTCTATGCCTCCAGGACGTGTAGATTGAGCGCCAAGATCAATTATCTCTGCGCCTTCATCCACCATTTTATAAGCATTGTTTATAGCAGTTTCGGGAGCAAAATTTTTACCTCCATCAGAAAAAGAATCTTCAGTTATATTAATAATACCAAGAATTTCTGGACCTAAGGTAAATGATCTAGAAAATAATTTAGAGCAATCAATATTATTGTGCGCGTATTCATCTGCTCTAACAAAATTCTGATGAATATTTAGCCTGGGTAAATATTGTTTTGGCATTAAAGCTAACAGATGTATTAAAAAATCTCTATTTGGTAATTCAGAATGAGGAATTTGCAGCCCTGTTTGATTAATAATTTGCTCATCATAGATTATAATGTCTAGATCAATTAACCTTGGAGCCCACTTTTCAGCATTAATATTTCTACCCAGCTTGCACTCTATATCTTTTAATTTTTGAAGTAGTTCAGCTGGAGGTAATGTAGTTTCACCCGCAATTATCATATTTAGATAAGGAGTATCCCATTCTTTTGGAGAATTGCTTTTTAGCAGAGCTTTAGTTTCAATAATTATTGATTCATAACTATTGCTCAAGATATTGTCTTTTAATAATATGATCGCTTGTCTTAAGTTAGCAAGTCTGTTACCTAGATTTGATCCAAGACTTATATAAATCATTTAAGCCTCCGTAATTTAGCTGCGATAAGTGAAGGACACGCCACCGTGAATATCAGCGACTGGTGGTGATAGCTTAATAACAGTAACTGACAATGTTGCGTTATTAAACTCTTGCTTCTTTAGGCTTAAAGTTAAAATATTATGCACGTCCGCTGCTAGATGTTCAATTAAATTATAGCGCTTATTTTCAACAGTTATTTTGATTAGCTGGGTAGCTTCTGCATAACAAAAAGCATCTTTTAAATCATCGCTTATAGTGCCTTGTGGAGCTTCAGAGAAAACAATGTCAATATCAAAAGAAACGCATTGAGCATGATATTTTTCTTGCTCCGAGCAACCCAAATGTACCCATAGTCTTAAATCAGAAACGGTAAGATTGCTTGAATTATTGTTGAAAATACACCCCACTAGAATCTAGTTTTATCAAATATCTATAGGATAAAACATAATAATTATATGTCAACAAAACTAGCTTTAAATATATATTTTTATATCATTAGTAGATATAGAAAACTTGACTCAAAATTAGCTTACTATTACAATCCGAACGTAATTTTATATTATATGGAGTTGTCTTATGCAAAAATCATCGAATTATATTCTATCTATTATTGGCTCTAAGGCGCTGCGCGTACCTTTAGGCATATTGCTTGTATTTCTTTCAGCACAAGTGCAAATACCATTGCAACCAGTACCTATAACTTTATATAGTGTAGGTGCGTTGATCCTTGCTCTTTGCTACGAGAAGAAAGAGGCGATGCAATCAATTATTGGTTTTGTAGCTTTAGGAGCTCTAGGTGCTCCAGTCTTTGCAGGATTTCGTGCTGGTTTACCGGTATTAATGGGTACTACAGGTGGTTATATTCTTGGTATGATTCTATGTGTATATGTAGTTACCACATTGCGCGAAAAATTTGGTGAAGATAGCTGGTTAAAACTGGTGATATATAGTACATTTGGTTCTGCTTGCTTATTCATAATAGGCCTACCACAACTTGCTCTTTTTGTTGGCGTTGATAAAGCGCTTGAATTTGGTTTATACCCATTTATTATCCCAGGTATTGTTAAAGCAATGTTTACTGGGGCATCAGTAAAGTTACTGAAAAATGTATATCATGGAAGAAATAATTAAATTTAGACCGCATCATTTTATGTGTACCCTAGGCTTTCGTGGCAAAGGGTACTCAACTGACTTTGTTAGAAATTATAAGAAAATTGTTCAAACTATTAATGGAGATGAGAATACTCTTATAGAAGTGGTCCAATACATGGATGATGTGTGTTCTGCGTGTCCTAATAAAATTGATGATATTATTTGTAAAACTCAAAGTAAAATTACCAAATTAGATGCTGCTCACAGCGCTGCGTTGCACCTCGTGCCTGGTGAGGTTATGAGTTGGAAACAAGCAAAAGACCGTATAAAAAAACATATGAGTATAGAAAAATTTTTGCTAAGCTGTCAAGGTTGTTCTTGGCAAAAATATGGAATTTGCCAAGAATCTTTGGAGCTACTTTTATACCCTGAATAAATATTCATTACATAATTGTTTATGTTAGTTATATTTTTATTGAATATCTCGTAAGACCAATGCTAAGGTAATAGATAGATAGATATATTAGCTGTCATGTATTTTACCAAATTGCAGTGAGAAGCGCATGCAACTTCAGGATACTATAATATTGTTGGTGGACCACGATTATGGTCATGCCAATTTAGTAAAGAGTAATTTTAAAAGCAAAGGTCTGACAAATCAAGTAAAGCATTTTTCTAGCGCTCTTGCGGTGTTAAAATACTTGTTTAGTGGCGAGATTAATCACGACCAAATACAATATATTATGTTGCTTGATATTAATATGCCAGGCTTGGACAGTAACCGTATTTTAGGAAAAATGAAAGAGCATGAGCACACCAACAAAATTCCTGTTGTAATGCTAACAGGCTCAGAGGATTTGGTTAATATTAACGGACATTATGAACTTGGCTTTAGTTCATGCCTTTCTAAGCCATTGCGTTATCAAGAGTTTGAAAAGATACTTGGTAATATAGGAGCGCTCATTGCTAATGTAAACAATTCTTGCATGAAGAAGTTGGTTTTAGGTTAAAGATTAGGCGCATGAGATTTATCGACAATAAATCTGAACTTGCAGAATATGCAAAATTATATTCTTTAAAGAGTTATAATGGGACGCCTAAATATTTAGCGTTTAGAGATCTTCCTAAGTTATTTAAAAAATATAACCTTACTAAGAATGCATTAGACTTTGGTTGCGGAGCTGGTGAGTCTACCTTATTCCTAAAATCACAAGGGTTGGAAGTGTGCGGAGTAGATATTAACGAGGAAATGCTAGTTCATGCACGGAAATCTGATCCAGATGGCGAGTATGTTGCTATATCTAATGATATAATTCCCTATGAAGATAACTCATACGAGTTGGTTTTTGCTAGCTTTGTATTATTGGAAATGAGTTCTCTTAAACAGATACAAAAAGTTCTACATGAAATATCTCGTGTTTTAAAGCCCGGTGGTATGTTTTTAACTGTTTTAGATAACGAAAATTTATATAAATATAATTGGAAATTAATTAATACCGATTTTCCACAAAATAAGTCTTTAAAAAGAGGGCAGAAAGTAAAAGTGGAATTTCTTGGTAAAGGCCTTGCTATTGAAGATTATTATTGGCCACGTGAGGATTACTTAAGAGTAATGAAAAATGCTGGTCTTGAGTTACTGGAAATACACGAGCCATTAGGTGTAAAGGAGGACGGTGTTGATTGGAAGGACGAAATAATTGTCCCTCCGGTTTCTTTATACATTACAGTAAAACGCTAAGTATTTTACTTTTTGCCTTTTTCTTTGATCTTGGAAGGATCGATATTAATTAAACTTTTACGGTTTAGAGGCAGTTTTTTCTTATATTGCTGCTCTTTCTTTAGGTAATTCTGACTGGCTTGTGATAATTTTCTGTACAAAAGTGACTTTTCTTTATTTAACTTGGCGATATCTTTTCTAAAAGCGATTATCTCGTCTCTGATTTCTGGAGGAATAGTTGCAACGTAAGCTTTATAATCATCTATTACTTTTTGAAATTCAGCTGGGTCGCGCAATTGTGCTTTAGGCTCAGATTTTGTTGCCCCTTCGGCTATTGCAGCAGTTGTAAATAAAACTAATAATAACCAAGCTGCGGTATTTTTTATCTTTCTCATATTTATTTCCTTTTTAATTATAATGAAAATTTGTTGAACATAAGCTATGTAACTAGTATTGTAATGATTTAATAATCATTATCACAATGAATAACCCATTTAGTCAACCGAAAATTATACATAAGATTCACTTTATTACAAACTACAAATCTATAGAGCTTTTTGAGAATTTTTTTCTAGAAAACACTCTAGGTATAGTTAGTTACGAAGTAGAGTCAGAAACAATAGATGCGCAAGATAACGATTTATGGAGTCTTGAAATCTATGTAGAGGAAAAGCCAGATCTGCAGATGTTGCAAAAAAATCTTACTGCTTATGCAAATAAGCATGGAGCCTTGCTCGCATCAAATATTACGCAAGAATCTATAGTAGATAAAGATTGGGTAACTGAATATCAAAAACAATTAAAGCCTATTATAATAGGGCGTTTTTTTGTTACCTCTACAATGCAACAAGCCATGTGTCCAGCCGATAAAAAGCCTATTTTTATTGAAGCATCACGAGCATTTGGTACTGGTGACCACGCGACGACATCTTTATGCATAGAAGCGATGGAGTCATTAGAAAATAATAGCTTCGTGAATATATTTGACGTGGGTACTGGCAGTGGCATATTGAGCTTTGTAGGCGAAAAAATCTGGCCGCAAGCAAATATCCTAGCATGTGATATAGAGGAAATATCAGTAGAAGTAGCAAAAGATAATTTAATCGTTAATGATTCAAAGGTAAAATTTTATCAAAATACTGAGAGCGATTTAAATATTCCTGAACAATGGGATCAAAAATTCGACCTCATAATTAGTAATATCCTAGCTCAGCCTTTGATTTCTATGGCATCTGCATTCAAGTCTCTTGCGCATAGCGGTACTAAAGTAATATTATCTGGTTTTCTGGATTATCAGCAAATAGAGGTAGAAAATGCCTATAATTCAGCAGGTTTTGTAGTTGAAACGGTGCTAAATAAAAACAAATGGATATCATTGACGTTAGCAGTTAAGGGACGTTAACTAAAATTATTGACTTTTGAGGAAATTTTATATATTATCTGGCCATAATTTAATTTTATCAAAATACGATTTATGGACAAATCTGAAAAGAGTGACTTTTTATCTGAATTAAGAAGAATATTTTGGCCAATTGAATGGCATGAAAATAAGAAATTTATCCCGATGGCTCTAATGATGGCTTGCATATTATTTAATTATGCAACTCTTAGATCAATAAAAGATGGTTTGGTAGTTACTCATGTTGGTCCAGAGGCAATAAGTTTCTTGAAGACGTACGTTGTGTTGCCATCGGCAGTTATCATGATGGTGATATATGCTAAATTATGTAATATCATGAGTCAACAAAAGGTTTTCTATACTGTTACGACCTTTTTTCTTGTGTATTTTGCATTTTTTACCTTTGTATTATATCCAAATCCAGAAATATTTCATCCAGCTGCTAGTACAATTGATGCGTTAGTTGAGCAATATCCAAGCATGCAATGGTTTATTAAAATTGGCGGTAGTTGGAGTTATGCTTCATTTTATACCATGTCTGAAATGTGGGGTAGCATGATGCTTACACTATTATTTTGGCAGTTTGCTAACCAAATTACTAAAACCGCTGAAGCAAAGCGTTTTTATTCAATGTTTGGTTTGCTTGGTAATGTTGCGTTACCTCTGGTTGCGGTGAGTTTTTATTATTTACTTAGTGAAGATACTCATATAGTAGCTGATGAAGTAAAACTAATACCAGTTTTATGTGTGACTATGGTAAGTGGATTATTTATATTATTCTTATATAATTGGATGAACCGTAATGTACTTACAGACCCTAGATTATATGATGCAGTTTCTGTATCTGGTCCTAAGAAGAAAAAAACTAAACTTAGCTTAGGCGAAAGTTTTAAAATGATCTTTACTTCTAAATATCTTGGTTTAGTAGTTATGTTAGTGCTGTGTTATGGTATTTCTATCAACCTAGTTGAGGGTGTTTGGAAATCTAAAATTAAAGAATTACATCCAACCGTTGAAGGTTATACGTCTTATATGGGTACGTTTCAGGCTTATCAGGGTGTTGCTGCAATCTTCTTTATGTTGATTGGGAGTAATATCTTGCGTAGAGTTTCTTGGTCTACAGCTGCAACATTTACACCTGTTATGATTTTATTTACTGGTCTTGCATTTTTCTCATTCATTATTTTTGATGATAGTATGGGATTACAAATCGCGGCATTTTTGGGTACTGGCCCGTTAGCAATGGTGGTGATGATTGGTATGGCTCAGAATGTTTTAAGCAAAGCGACTAAATATTCGCTTTTCGATTCAACAAAAGAGATGGCTTATATTCCTCTTGATGACGAAATGAAAACAAAAGGTAAAGCTGCAGTCGACGTTATTGGCGGTAGATTTGGTAAGTCAGGTGGTGGAATTATTCAATCTACTTTCTTTATCATGTTGCCTTCATATAGCTTTGTTGAAGCAACACCATTCTTTGCAGCTATTTTCTTTGCAGTAGTAATATTGTGGATCTTCGCCGTAAGAGGTCTTGGTAAAGAATATAATGCTAAGATTGCTGAAAATGAAGCAGCAGCTGTATCAGCAAAATAATTATAATTTAAGAACGAATAAGGGCGGCAAATTTTTGCCGCCCTTATTGTATGCTATGTATAAATATGGTTGAAATTGTAGCGTATAATGCCCTTTGGCCAAATCAATTTGCTGAAGCTAAAAAGGGCATAATAAAAGAACTTTCGAATAATTGCAGAGCTATTCACCATGTAGGTTCTACTGCTATCCCGGGTTTATGTGCAAAGCCCAAAATAGACATTATTGTAGTTGTAAAATCTCGTGCTGATGCACGCGCCCCACTTGAAAAATTAGGTTATGAATATAGAGGGGAGTATAACATTCCCTTACGACATTTCTTTCGGCAACGGCAAAAGCCTTCTATTAATCTGCATTTATATGAAGAGGGAAATCCTGATATTGAACTGAATATTTTATTTAGGGATTATTTGCTTAATTCAGCCGCGGCACGTGAGGAATATTTTGAATTAAAACTAAGCTTAATCAAAAAGCAAAAATCACACAAAAAGAATGCGTGTAAATTAACTGGTTATAATATGGGTAAAGATGCATTTATTCGCAAAATCCTTAGAAAGGCCGGTTATAACGGATTAAGTTTCAGATTCTGTTCGCATCATTTTGAATGGGAGTCTTATCACCGAATTGCAACAGAACAGATATTTATTCCCTATGGAAAAATATACGATTTAAAACATTCAAACTTTACTAATCCAGAATACCGACATTTTGTTTTATATAAAGGTGTTGAGGTGGTTGCTATTGCAGAAATTCAGCTGGCAAATAGCGCTAATGTCAAATACAGCGCTGTTGATAGTAACTATACTGATGCTGATTATCAATCATACTTAAAAGAGTTGATCGAGCAATGGTTTATTCTTTTGTAGGCCATACTATCTTGACATATCACCACCTTTTGAAGCCTGTGCTGCATGATTTATATTAGCTTTTGTCGCTATTTTTCCACATGCATTTTTTATACTATTTTGTTTCATTTTATTTGGTGCTTCGTTTGCTGATGCTAGGGACTCATGATAAGCTGCTTTTAATCTAACCTGGCCAACTTTAGGGATGTCTTTATCCGGAGTTTCTTTAGTAACAGCTTCAACCATCGCGGCAACAAGTTCAGTTTTCCCGCTTTTCGCAGCCTGAGTGATAATTGTTTGCGCTTCCTTCTCGTTCTTGCCAGTTAACATCTCTGTTGCCTGCTGTGTCGCCTGTTCTGTCGATATTGCAACTTCATGCGATGGTTTTGAGACAAGTTGGGGTTGTGGGGCATTAGGGTCTAATTTTGCTCTTACCGCTTGGACTTGAATAATAACCTCTGGGGCAACTGATTTTCCTGTGAATTCGTTTATGGCTGACACTAGCTCTTTTGCAGTTTCAAGCATTGCTGGTATTGTTGGGACTTCTTTTACCGCATCTTGATTTAGTGTCATAGGTGTAAATTTAGGAGGGGGTACTGCTTGTTTTTCTAGTTGTTTTGGTGGATTATTTAATACTCTATCTCCAACTGGTTTAAGTTGAGCTTTCTGCGCTTTTAGTTGTTCTTCAAGTTTTTCTGGTTGTGTTGGTGGATCATTTAATACTCTATCTCCAACTGGTTTAAGTTTAGCTTTCTGCGCTTTTAGTTGTTCTTCAAGTTTTTCTGGTTGTGTTGGTGGATCATTTAATACTCTATCTCCCACTGGTTTAAGTTGAGCTTTCTGCGCTTTTAGTTGTTCTTCAAGTTTTTTTGGTTGTGTTGGTGGATCATTTAATACTCTATCTCCAACTGGTTTAAGTTGAGCTTTCTGCGCTTTTAGTTGTTCTTCAAGTTTTTCTGGTTGTTTTGGTGGATTATTTAATACTCTATCTCCAACTGGTTTAAGTTGAGCTTTCTGTGCTTTTAATTGTTCTTCAAATTCGTTAGAAGAGAGAGGTTTATCGACCACTGCTGCTTGTGCTTGCTCTTTCTTGGGCTCTTCTTTTGTAATTTCTTCTCCAGTTTTTTCAGGAGTTATTACTTTGTCCTGGGCTCGTTCTTTGGTTGCTTCTACTGTTTGTGAAATATCTACATTCATACCATGATTCTTAGATACTTCTAACATCATTTCATGGTATTTGCCTTGTGTTACTGGCAAAGTATAAACTTTACCATTTCTTTCTATGTAGCCTATAGCATCAGCGCCTTCGCCCATAAATTTTACTGGTACCGGTGAGCTTACTTCAGTTAGTTGGCCAGATTCATCGTAGTGTGCAGTAAAATATACAGCATCTTTCTCGGGCATGTTGCGACCATTCTCGTCCTTGAGCGCCATTGATAGATGTAGTGGCCCGTGATCCGCTTCTAAGCCTTTGGGAAAATCAATTTGTCTATAAGATTTAACAGTCCTTGTTGTGCCGTCATCTAAGAGTAGTGATGTAGGAGCGGTATCAATAGTAGTTTCTTTCAGCGCACAAACATCATCACCATTTTCATTTGTAATGTTAGTAGTACGTATTTTACTGGCGCTTGCGCCCCAATCTACATTACGGAAACTATCTTGAAATTGATTATGTACAGTTTTGTAACCATCTCGTTCAATCGCATGCATTTTTGTTTGCATTTCAGGATTCTGCATAATTTTAGCAGTAGATTCTTTGCCCTCTTCAGTGGCAAGATAGGCGCGCAAAGCAGTCAGATCTTGCTTTTGAAAATCTTCTTTTTCAGTCTCATTTTCTATATTATTGGCAATTTCTGTTTGTAATAGCTGTTGTTGTTTTTTGATTATTTCTTCACGAATAGCAGCTGTTATAGGGTCTATAGTGTCGCTAACAGAAACAGATACTGTGTTGCTGGTTTTAGCGCCAAAGATCACGCTATCTTGTGCCATTTCTTCTTGAATTGGTTCTACTACAGGTTTCTCTGTTTCTTTTTCAAGTTCCCTATCTTCCTCATCATAGCCCATAGCAGTTCTACGTTTCTCAGCTCCTTGTTTCATTATTTCTTGCATGGATAACGAGGGTTGTTTTTCAACTCCTACTACAGGTTTTTCAGCAATGGCTTGAGATTCCTTGTATGTGGGGTCTATAACTGCAATTTCTTTATCCGATAATTGTTCAAATGTAGTGCCCAGTTGTGGATGTTCTTTGAGGTACGTCTCTACGCGTTCTAATTGCTCTTCTGTTGGCCCTAATATATGATCTGTCTTATTATCTTGTAAGTGCGCTGTTTCAATTGCTTTAAATTGATCGAAGGACAAGGTTTGAATATCGGTATCAATTTTTTGATTATTGAAATGTTGCTGTGCAAGCCTTCTTTGTTGTCTAGAAGCTGCTTCATAATCACCTTTGGCCATAGATACTCACAAATAAAATATATTATCGTTAATGGTATTAACTTTCACATCATAATTCAATTGTTTCTCTCTAATTTATGTTATAAAGAGCCTTTTTTAATAGTAATTGTTCTCCGAGTGTTGCTGATTATCTCGATATTAACATGAATAGCATCTTGAGGCAGCAGGTCCTCTATAAGTTCTGGCCATTCAATTAGGCATATATGGCCTGACAAAGCTTCTTCTATTCCTAGTTCATATATTTCGGATGGGTGTTTTAGTCGATATAGATCAAAATGATATATTAAATAATTTTTATAATCATAAGTTTGTAATAGGTTAAAAGTAGGGCTAATAACTTGCGTTTGTTGACCGCATAAGTTTTTGATAATTTCTCTACATAAGAAGGTTTTTCCCGCTCCTAAATCCCCACTGAATGTAATGATATCATTTCGTTTGAGATCATTCGCTAGTTGAGTAGCTAGTTGTATAGAATCTTGTTCATTTTCTATAATTCTTATAGTACTTGGCATAATTTATACAATACTAGTAATAAAACTTGGCATTACGTCTATTTTTTTAGCATGTTTATGCAATGCAGATAGTTTGTCTTCCATAGATTCGTGCATATTATGGAAAGGTACCGAGTTACCTGATAGTACTAGAGCTGAATGAATCCCTGCTTTATTAGCGCCCAGAATATCAGTTTCGAATGTGTCACCTACCATCAAAATACGATCTTTTTTGATGTGCTGTTGTTTTTGCAGGGCAAAATTATAAATAACTTCTTTAGGTTTGCCAGTATAGACCACTTCTCCTCCGAATTTTTCTATTATTTCGGCAAAATATCCAGCGCAATAACGTATGGTACCATGTTTAGGAATTGTGGTATCTGGATTTGAACATAAAGTCAGCAAATCTTTTTTGAGTGCCGCTTGTTTTAGAATTTGATTAAATTCATTTATATCCTCGTGATCATCGCGATATAGACTTAGTAATAATATATCCGCACTGTTTAGGTCTTGTGTTAGTTTGTGCTTAGAGTTTAGTAGTATGTCTTCGTTACGATCTTCGCCAAGATGGTAAATTTTTGGTATTTTACCTCCAAGGTTAGAACGATGGGCTTGGATCATCTGACGGGCTATATCGCCTGAGGTAACCACCATGTCTTCCGTCGCATTGGTTATGCCCCACTTGCGTAAATTTTCTGCAACTTTAAAATTTGGTCTTGGCGCATTAGTTAGAAACATAATATTTGTTCTAGAAATCATATTATTGATTGCTTCTACAACACCTGGGTAGGTATTATCACCTTCAATAATTACGCCCCATAGATCAAATAATATTAAGTCATATTCATGTATAGCTTCATCTAGTTGTTGAAAAGTTAATAGACTCATAAATCTCTCCGGCCTTTGCCTAAGTTTTCCTTTTAAAAGTTACGGTTTTCTTGTATGCTCACTACATTGTTTTTTATCACGTTAGAGATGTTCATGTCAAATATAGAAGAAGAAGTAAAAGCCGAAGAATACGCGGCAGATTCTATTAAGGTATTAAAAGGCTTAGAAGCCGTCCGTAAGAGACCTGGTATGTATATTGGGGATACTGATGATGGGTCTGGCCTGCATCATATGATATATGAGGTAGTAGATAACGCAATCGATGAGGCATTGGCTGGTCATTGCGACCTAGTACGAGTCATAATCAATAAAAATGGTTCTGTGACCGTAAGTGATAATGGGCGTGGTATACCAGTTGATATGCACGAAGGTGAAGGAGTATCTGCAGCTGAAGTAATTATGACGCAGTTGCACGCTGGTGGTAAATTTGATCAAAACTCATATAAGATTTCTGGCGGTTTACATGGCGTTGGTGTATCGGTGGTTAATGCATTATCTAGTTGGTTAGAATTACGTATTTGGCGCAATCAAAAAGAACATTTAATTAGATTTAAAGATGGTGATGTTGAATTTCCATTACGCGTAGAAAAAGAACAGGTTGATAAAAAAGGTACAGAAGTTACCTTCATGCCTTCAGCGGATATTTTTAAAATCATGGAATTTGATTTTGCTACTATTGAGCATAGATTACGTGAGTTAGCTTTTTTGAATTCTGGCGTGCATATTCTCTTAGTTGATGATCGTTATGACGCAAAAAGGGAAATAGAATTTTGTTATGATGGTGGTGTGCAAGCTTATGTTGAATATAATAATCGTAACAAAGTTTCCTTGCATCCGTGTATTTCTCTAACAGCAGGAGACGAAGAAAAGGGCATTACATTAGAATTTGCAATGCAATGGAATGATTCTTATCATGAAAATATTCTATGCTTTACCAATAATATTAGACAACGTGATGGTGGAACTCACCTATCGGCTTTTAAGGCTGCGTTGACTAGGGTAATTAATGCATACGCAGAAAAAAGCGGCATGACCAAAAAAATGAAAGTTTCATTATCTGGTGATGATTCTCGAGAAGGTTTAGCCTGTGTGCTGTCTGTTAAGGTTCCAGATCCAAAATTTTCTTCACAAACTAAAGATAAATTAGTTTCTTCAGAAGTTCGCCCAGTTGTTGAGTCAGCAGTATATGCGAAATTACTTGAATGGTTTGAAGAGAATCCAGCTGAAGCTAGGTTAATCGTTGGTAAAGTTGTGGAAGCTGCAAGTGCGCGTGAAGCAGCAAGAAGAGCTAGAGAGTTAACAAGACGTAAATCTGCTCTAGAGATTTCAAATTTGCCAGGAAAGCTTGCTGATTGTCAGGAAAAAGATCCAGCATTGTCTGAATTGTTTATTGTGGAGGGAGATTCTGCGGGCGGTACAGCAAAACAAGGACGTGATAGAAAAACTCAGGCAATTTTGCCATTACGTGGTAAAATTTTAAACGTAGAAAGAGCACGTTTTGATAAGATGTTAGGTTCCGAACAAGTTGGAACGTTAATTACAGCTCTAGGCGCTGGTATAGGCCAAGATTTTAATATTGAAAAAGTTAGATATCATAAAATAGTTATTATGACTGATGCGGACGTTGATGGCTCACATATTAGAACATTATTATTAACTTTTTTCTATCGTCATATGCCTGCTCTTATAGAGAAAGGTTATTTATATATAGCACAACCACCACTTTATAAAATCAAACGTGGGAGTAATGAAGTATATTTAAAGAATGAACAAGCGTTGCGAGCATATCTTATTAACAGTACATTAAGTGATAGTTCTATTGAACTAGCTTCTGGAGAAGTGGTTTCTGGTTCTGATTTTGAAAATCTAGTTGAGAAAGTAACAAAATTTGTAGATAGCTTATCCTCTGTTTCTAAAAGGCTTGATATAGAAATAGCTGAATGTTTAGCAATTAATAATTTATTGCAGAGTTCTTCATTTTCAGAAGTTAAAAAAGATGAATTAACCGCAGCATTATCGCCTTTGAATTTAGGTGTAGCCTCACCAGATAAAACTGATTGGGAAGTAAATGTTAGTGATAAAGTAATTGAATTTTTCCGTTTTGTTCGTGGCGTTAAAATTAGCAAAATGATTTATATAGAACAGATAGAATCTCCTGAATTTGTAGCTTTAAACAAACTAGGACAGGCATTAGAAAATTTCTTTATAGGTAAGACTATGTTGAACCTTAAAAGCCAAGTACATGCGGTAGAGCTACCAAGCAATATGTTACAATTAATTATTGAGACTGGTAAAAAAGGTTTAGCTGTACAGCGTTTTAAAGGCCTTGGTGAAATGAATGCTGAACAATTATGGGAAACTACGCTTGATCATGAAAGACGCACATTACTACAAATTAGAGTTGGTGATATTGACGAAGCTGAAGAAGTAATTTCAACCCTGATGGGTAGTGTAGTTGAACCACGTAGAGATTTTATTAATGCTAATGCCTTAAATGTAGCTAACTTGGATGTTTAATTAATTGATATAACACTTACAATATTTTTTCATATGTCAGACATTGCGCTAACATGATACCGCAATGCCTGACGATGTCTTTATATTACGTCATTGTTCGTGAGTTATCCACTAGTTGGCAATGAATGATAGTAAGAAATTTGATCTTTAGTATCAAATCTTTGTCCTGATTATAAAGTTCATAAATCTTGGTTAAAAGAAAATAGCGTCAAATTACCGCTAAAAGTTACATTAAGGATTTGTAGCATTTATAATTTTTATTTAGTTATATAGGCTTCAAATTTTTATGATTAGAATTAGATTAAATTATTGTACATTTCTTGATTATAAGCTAAATATCACTACAATTACAGAATATGGAGATGTTGCTATATCCAATTAATATTAATTAAAAACTCTACAATAAAACGGTATATAAGCTATGAAAAAAAAGACTTACCAAGGGCCAACCCCAGCAGAGCAAAGATTCTTTGAAAGCATTGCGACAATTATTTTGAGCCAACCTAATGGTATGAAGAATTTCATTGAACAAAATGCACAACTAGCCCCAACTATGCGAAGTGCCGTTCAGAAGTTAAAAACCACCGAAGCTCAACAATGGATCATTGCAAATAAACCTCATGACTCGAGCGCCACGGAACTAGCTGCATCTTTGAATAGTATCTCAACAATGGTTAGCACTCTAGAGATTGACTCTACGGTAATTGGAGAAACCGAAGGTAAAGACAGTAGTGATGCTTTATAAATATAGGTTTTGTCGCAAATATTATAATTGAACAGAAAAAAATAACTGATAGTATTTTTGAGGATATTAATTATTAGTCCAAAAAATGCACAAAAATCTAGATAATAATTGTACAATAAATTTCAAAGGTAGCCATTTTTCATCAGCAATAATAATGCAAGAGAAAAATGCAAGACCAGTAAATAAAATCATAACAGGTGTAAATGTTGCAGCTGTAGACCAAGAAACTCTACGCAAGATATTACACCCAATCAACATAAAGAAGATTGCAGCAACACCCTGATAAGCCTGAAACGTACCCATATAAGACGTATAACCTTCAATGGTTGAATGTGGTAAATTAGATTTAAACATTCTAGATGCAAATGGTACCGAGCAATATGAAAATATAAGAAAGATGGTTGTTTTTGAAAAACAGGCAATAAAGGATATAGCTAATATAATGGCTGCATGTGCTGCGAGTAATTGCGATAATATAACCGATAATTATATTTCACAAAAGGATGTGAATGCTATGTCAGAATATTATAGAGAGCGTTATAAAGAGAAGTTTGTGGATTTGATACAGGTATATTTTCGGGCAGAATTAGAGAAAAACCCTTTTGATGAACTAGCTGATTCTGTAATAAAAACATTACATATTTATGTCAAATATAATTGGCATCAAATTTTAGGAATTGCAAAAGATTTCTCACCTATATTAAGCTTGGAACAAGATATTCGCGATACATCAGGTGGTGAGTTTGTATTACCAACCGTATTTTTAAATGAAGTTGTTATTGGTTTATTGGGCGAATATATAGATTGTAATATTATTGTTGAAGCAGAATAAGAAATCTCCTAAGAGACACCATTTTCCAGTCAGTATCACTGGCCATGTTGTCTGGTATATCAGAGATTCAATCCATGTGGCGCAAAGAGAAAATACTGATTAAGTTCAAATCTCCTCAAGGGGTTCGAAAACTTTATCATTGATGGAAAAAATGCGCAATATATTTGCCGTAGCTAAAAGTCAATTTGGGATGAAGCTACTCAAAGATTTCTTGTTGCCTAAAATTCAAGAATCAGGCTTTTTATAATCCCAATTCATTAACTTGACGATACCATTTATACAAATCAGAATTATATCAGTTTATTAAATATTTTGATAGGAAGATGATTCATGCAACAAAGCCACGAATAGTTACGTGTAACCTAATTAGGGTGCTTAATTATAGCATTTTAAATGGATTTAAGTTGAATCGAAATTAATACTATTATAAGATTGATAATACATAGTTAATGTTTAACCCTGAGTTGCATCATTGGGAGTAATAATATGCCGATTAATTTTGAAGAATTCGATACTACAAATGCTCAAAATACTGGGGGAGTTACTGGTAGTGTTAGGGTTGTTCGTGAAACACAAGACTCTAAGCATTTTTATCAACTTAAACCTTCTATATTATCCAACAAATTCCTTAGAAGATTAAAGGCTGGTGGCGTTGATAGAGAGAATTTTGGTGAGGTAATAGCGGCTAAAATTGGTCGAAGCATGTTGCAAAACCAGGATGGTTCTGAGGCCGTCCCGGATGTATCTTTAGTATATGATTCAACAATCGAGCAAGTTTCGGTAGCTTCAAAATATTTAACAGGAGAAAAAGTAAGGACTCTAGACGATTATGCGCAAGAGCAAAATCCAGAAATAAGATTTAAAAAACATGCTACTTTTGTTGACGGGACAAAACCTATTTCTGCTGGAGAATATAATATATCAGGAGATAAACATAAAGAATTTCGTCAAGGGCTTGCAAATGCAATAGCGGTCTCTGCATTAGTTGGTGATCATGATGTGAATCCAGGTAATATGATGGCAGTTGATAACAAAGTTGCTAGAATTGATTTTGGCCATGCATTTAATGATTTGCTTAATACTTCCGAAATTTTTGGTGGTGGTGTAAGGAACAAGAAAATCAAATACTGGACTTTCTTAACCGTGAAAAAATAGCTTTTTTCCCACGTGGAGACATACCAAAATTATGGCGTGATTATCCTGGTATGGTGCCTAGCGCAGAGTTAGCAAATGCTTTTAAAGAAATGAGCCAATCTGATGGTATGCAGAAAGGTATAGACTCGGCTAGAGCGGAGTTTCAGGAGCTTATTGCGGAACTTGGAAATGATACAAAAACTCAGAAGCATATATTAGAATCTTTAAAGTCTATAAATAATGCTATTGAAGGCAGTTCTATTAGTAAAAAAATTCCACTTGATCAAGCTGTAAAGCAAGTTTTTGATAATATTGGAAAATTTTGTAAAAAAAATCAACAACAGATGATGGGTGTTTCAGAACTAATGCAGTTGCAGATAGATATTGATAAAACCCTAAAATCAGCGAGTAAGGGTAATGCCCCATCGCAAGAGAAGATGGATAAAATAAAGGCGAAATATGCTGAAATGATTAAAATTTCAGGCGTTGGAAGAAAGAATAAAAAATCTATTAATTGGATAAAAACAGGAGCAGATACTAAAGCTTTTAAAGGTAATTTGCAAAGTTATATAAAAGTACGCAGTAAACAATTAGGTCTTGGCAAAAAATTAGGGAGAAAAGTCGCTCATCAACAATTTAAATTACCTAAAAAACAAAATTTCTTTCGTAAGCTTTTCAACAAAATCTTTCGTAAGGAGCAAGAAGTTGCCGCTGCTGTTGTGCAAATAGTAGAACAACAGCTTCAAGAACCAGCATTAGCAATGGGTGGCGATGCTTCGCGTCAACCCAAGTTGGTACAAAACAAAATTAAAAGGCAGGCAGCACAAGGGCCACAAGGGATTTAAAGTATCCCATCGGGCACTACAAATTTAGTTAATTTTTAGTAAGATATAATAGTTGGTTTGAGAA